>Ga0209045_1000656_pt1 | contig 38398 bp, 30 predicted proteins | sample SaaInlLV_10m_DNA_4_FD_184664 | JGI IMG/M metagenome (GOLD analysis project Ga0209045, IMG submission 184664) | Marine microbial communities from expanding oxygen minimum zones in the Saanich Inlet - Saanich Inlet SI072_LV_200m_DNA (SPAdes) (version 2) | ecosystem: Environmental > Aquatic >...
AGGAAAGGGAAAGTATGTGAGAAGGTTTTCTGTTGATAGAATGATAGAGGAAATATTGTATATCAAAAGTAAGTATAAACTTGATTTCGTGAAATTTGATGATGATTTATTTGCTTTGCGGGCAGATGAGTGGCTGGAAGAGTTTGCAAAGAAGTATTCTTCAAAAGTTGGTATTCCGTTTAATTGTTTAGTACGTGTAGATCATGTTGATGACGATTTGTTAAAGTTATTAAATCAGGCGGGGTGTTATTCTGTAACAACATCCATAGATAGTTCATCGGAATGGGTTAGAAATGAAGTCTTAAACAGGAAAATGAGTAACGATCTATTAATTAAAAATTTAAATAAATTTTATCAATATGACATAAAAACATATGTGAATTTTATGTTGGGATTACCGGGTGCTACGATAGAAGATGAGATGCAAAGTGTTAGTATAGCGAGAAAAACAAATATTACTTACCTTGCCTATTCATTTCTGGTACCTTTTCCAGGTACCAAGTTATGGCAATATTGCGTAGACAACAATTACATAAATTCTGATTATAAAGTACCTGAGACAATGTTTGACGAGCCAACGCTCAAGCATCATTCAACAAAAGAAAAAAGAATCTGTAAAAACTTGTTTGATTTGGGACAAATTGCTAATAGGACCAATTTTTTTCTAAGCTATTTTATTTTGTTAGTAATAAAATATCTTCCAAATATTCAATTGTATCGTAATTTAAAACGTTCTGTTCGTAAACATTATATGGAAAAGGTGATATATAAGACTGACGATTCTGTTGTATTAAAAAGTGATATGTAGCGTTTTTCTCATATAAAAAACTATTATGAATACTGATGTTTTATTTATTCATCCGGGAAACCACAAAGGTAATTATCAGGGCTTGGCGAGGGAATTTACTGCGATTGCGACTCCTGCCTGGACACTGCTTCTTGCAAATTACATAAGGAACAAGGGTTATGGTACGGCGATATACGACGTAAATGTTGACGGTTGGAACGAGAACACTGTGAAAGAAATTGTAGCACAATACAACCCCGACCTTGTTACGATCATGGTATATGGGCACAATCCTTCCGCGTCAACTCAGACAATGTCCTCTGCCGGCAAGATAGCAAAAGACATTAAAGTTTATAACAAGGATATTCAAATTCTCATGGGAGGAATTCACCCGTCAGCACTACCTGTACTGACGCTCAAAACAGAAAGTGTTGATTATGTCGCTCAAGGAGAGGGGGCTTATACAATAGAAGGACTTCTTCGTTATTTAAAAGGCAAAGGAAATATTAACAATGTAAAGGGTTTGTGGTATAAAAACAGCGATTCCATTTGCTTTACCACCCCGGCTCAGGTAATCAGTGATTTAGATACCGAGTTAGACGGGTACGCATGGGATCTGCTTCCTGATTTAAACAATTATAGAGCACATAACATGCACTGCTTTCAGAACTTTGAAAAAAGTGTGAAGGATGATTTTTCAGACGTGAGAACTCCCTATGTGGCGATGAATACATCATTGGGTTGTCCACATTCATGCCATTATTGTTGCATAAACGCCATATTTGAAAAGCCGGGAATTAGGTATTGGTCTTTAGAAAAAGTTGTTTCATGGATCGATACGCTGGTAATCAAGTATGGAGTAAGAGATATAAGGTTTGACGACGAACTCTTTATATTATCATCACAGAGGGTAGAAAGATTTTGCGAATTAATAAAAGAGAGAGGTTACGATTTAAATTTATGGGTTTATGGCAGAGTCGATACAATTAAAGAGTCTCTCATCGTAAAATTGAAAGAAGCTGGAATTAATTGGATATGCCTTGGGATAGAATCTGCAAATGAGAAGGTACGATCAAATGTGAACAAGAGTATAAAAAAAGATATCAAAGACGTTGTGGAGAAGATTCAAGCCAACGATATTTACGTGCTTGGAAATTATATGTTTGGTTTGCCAGAAGATAACTTGGAGACCATGAATGAAACCCTGGATCAGGCAATGGAATTAAACTGTGAGTTTGTAAACTTTTATACGGTAATGGCGTATCCCGGTTCCGAATTATATGAATGGGCGTCAAAAAAGGATGGTTATTTGCCGGAAAGCTGGAACGGTTTTGCTCAACTCGGTTACGATACACAGCCTTTGCCGACAAAATATCTGCAGGCCACAGAGGTGTTGAGATTTAGAGACGAAGCATTTTCAAAATATTATACTAATCCTGATTATATGGAAATGCTAGAGAGAAAATTTGGCAACAAGGTGAGAGTACATATGGAAAAAATGCTGGATATAAACATTAAAAGACGAATTCTAGGCGATTAATCTTAATGAAGGAGAAGGGCGGTATGAACAAGCTAATTACCAAGCTCAGAAAAAAGTCGTATGATGTCAGACATGCCATGCTGGAAATGTGCATAAAAGCGGAAACCGGGCATGTAACTTCATCGTTATCATGTATCGATATTTTAGTAACTTTGTATTATGGCAACATTTTAAATCATATTCCTAAAAAACCGTCTTACGACGAAAGAGATCGGTTTATCTTAAGTAAAGGTCAGGCAAGCCCTGCACTCTACGCGATCCTTGCAGATTCAGGTTACTATAAAAAAAGTGAATTGGATAAATTTGCACAAAAAGGAGGAATGTTTGGTGTTCATTTACAGGATGATGTGCCTGGAGTAGAAATCACATCTGGTTCCCTGGGGCTTGGGCTTGGGGTCGCTGCCGGTATTGCTCTGGGAGCAAAAATGGATAGAGAGCTCTACCTGGTATTTACGCTTCTTGGGGACGGTGAATGTTATGAAGGATCTATTTGGGAAACTGCAATGTTTGCAAGCCACAACAGATTAAATAATCTTATTGCAATAGTTGATAGAAATTATCTCTGTGTTACGGATTTTACCGAGAATCTTATTGCTTTAGAGCCGATGGAAGATAAATGGAAGGCTTTTGGTTGGGATACGCTACGAGTAGACGGGCACTCATTTGAGAGCCTCTTGCCGGCATTCAGTAATTTGAGATCTCGGAGGTCTTCTAGGCCGTTGGTAATTATTGCCGATACAACGAAGGGTGAAGGAGTTGAAAGTGTCACTAATAACCCTTTATGGCATGGACTCGCTCCGAAGGGAAAAGACGCGGAAACAGCAAAACAGAGTTTGAAAAGGAGATACGCAGATGAGTAACATATCACAAAGAGACGCTTTTTGGACTAGAATATACGAAATTGCAAGACAGGATCGCGATGTTGTTGTTATTTCTGCGGATATGGGAGCTCCGGCACTTGATGATTTTAGAAGAGATTTACCCTCGCAATTTGTTAACGTTGGAATAGCAGAGCAAAACGCTATTCTTGTCGCATCCGGCCTGTGTATGACGGGAAAGAAGGTCTTCGTTTATGCCATTGCCCCTTTTATAGTCCTGCGGTGCCTAGAACAGACAAGAGTCTTAAATGCAATCATGGATAACCCTATTACCATAGTTGGAGTTGGTGCTGGTTTTGGATATGAGGACTCAGGCCCCACACATCACATTACAGAAGACATTGCTATTATGAGATCCATGCCTAGAATCGGAGTCAACAGTATAACGGACAGAGTTATGGCCTCAGCTTTTGCAACCTTATCGTGTAGGATGAAATCTACAAATTATGTTAGATTAGAAAGGCAGGTATTGCCAGACTTGTATGACGAAAATTCAGATTTTTCTAAGGGCTTATCTGTTTTAAAGGATAGTAAAGATTGTTATATAATTTCAACTGGCAGCATGACACATGTTTCGTTAAAGATTGCAGAAAAATTGGAAACAGAGGGTATTAGTGTTGGGTGTATTGATCTCTTTACTTTTCCCATAAACAGTGATCTATTGGTTGAAAAAGTTAAGGGTGTAAAGAAGCTGATAACATTGGAAGAACACTTTCTACCTGGGGGTTTGGGAAGTGCTGTTTGTGAAGTCTTGATGGACAATGAAATTCTTATCCCTGTAAAAAGAATAGGATTAAGTACGGAAAAAAAGTACTGTTATAAGTATGGAGGAAGAGAAGTTATTAGAAGTTATTATGGGTTAGATTATAAGGGTATAGAAAGACAAATAGGTAAATTCTTAATCTGAGTTAGTAAAATTACAATTAAATGGCAAGCCCACGTATTATAAGGAAAGCTTGTATTCCGCGATGTCATAGTGTCTTATCATTTAGTGTTTAACATAAGGCCAAAATGGCTCGATTCCATTAATGTGATTATTGCTTCTCCTAAATTGATTATAACCTGAAAGCCTAAGAATGACTTAGCTTTCTCGTCTGTCAGTGTGAATCTTTGTCTTAAGATTTTTGTAACTGCTTATTAATGATTGTTAACAAGTCTTACTTGAAGTATCTGGGATTGTCGTTGTATAAGTGACTCTGTTGCGTTCTAGAATGCCAACCATAGGGTTCTAATATTTAGCCTCTACCGCATTTATCATCTCTATGCCTGGATCCTAAATAAGATCCGTCTATCTCTATGTTGTCTGATGATCCTTGTAGATTGTTTTCTTAGCACTGTGCACTCTTTTTCCTAAAGAGATTATAATGCTTTTCTACTGTATGACGGTTAAGACTGAGTTGCATAGCCGTCTGATTTGCCGTTAATTCTAAAGGAAAACATTTTAATCTTTATTTTATAATCGTTTAATTTACTATATTTCATTTGGTATTGTTTATGGTATCTCTTATAGACTTCGTAGACAAGCCCCTTGATTAGTTATTGCTAAGAGATTAAATGGTTTTAGCTGTTGGAGGGGTGTATTAGAATAAATAGGATGTTTTTTTTGTGGGACAGTAAGGCGATATTAAAAAAATAGTTTAAAGCAGGAGATAAGATGTGGAGAAATTAAGAGTAGGATTTATAGTTACAAGCGGGAAATATAATTATAAGCCCTTTAGAAACCAACCTTTGAATGTACTTTATTTGTTGACAATTCTTGAGGAAAAATTTGGAGATAGAGTTAAACTGTCATTGATTGATTTAAGAGGTGTGGAAGAAGAGTCTGTGTCATTTCATATTCAAGAAAATGACGTTTTTATGTATACAATTACAACACTTGACTATAAAGAAACAGCTTATATTGTTAAATCCCTTCGTTCTTTGTATCCAGATGCAAAACATATAGCAGGTGGTCCTCACGTTACCATTTTTCCTATGGAAAGCTCTGAAGTTTTTGATACTGTTGTTATTGGTGAAGGCGAAGAATCTATCATAAAAATTATAGATGACATTTGTGCATTAGATTTAAAACCATATTACCGACAAAACAAAGTCGTTGATATTAATAACTACCCAGTTGCTAATAGAAAATATATACCTAAGAAGGCGGTTGCAGATACTAGATTGCTGAACAAAGAATACTTAGGATTACTTGGCACATCGGTGCTTTTCTCTAGAGGTTGTCCTTATAATTGCCATTTTTGTTCAAATTTAAATTTTGGACCGGTTAGGTTCAGATCTGCAAAACTAATAGAGGAAGAGATAGAATATCTCAAGAAAGTTTATAAAATTGAGGCTATTGCATTAAAAGATGATAATAGCATACCTATTGGTAGAAAGCATGCTCAGCCCTTTCTTGAAGCCATAGGACGAACTTGTGTGAAATGGCGTGGGCAATCACGCGCAAATGGAGTGGATAAAGATATGGTAAAATTAGCTAAAGAAGCTGGATGTGTTGAACTTGCTGTAGGAGTTGAGAGTGTATCTCCTGAAGCATTAAAAATTATAAATAAGAAATTAAACCTTGATGAATCTAAAAGTTATCTACGCCTTTTAAGAGAATCAGGCATTGATGTACGTATTCATTTCATACTTGGATTGCCTGGTGAACCAGATGATATAGTGAGAAGGACTTTGGAATTCATTAATGAGGTTGAACCTAATTCAGTGTTGTTAACTCTTTTATGTCCATTGCCAGGAACTGAGATTTACAATAATCCAGAACAATATGGAATCAAGTATATAAGTAAAGATTGGGACAAGTACATACTTGTCTTTGGTAGATTTAGTGATAATGAAATACCAGAATTAGTCTTTGAGTATAAAGATATAACGCCATGGGGCAGTGGTATGAGTAAAGAAAAAATTGTAGCCAATTATATGGAGCTTCAAAGCATTTTACGTGAACGCAAATTAAATTTTTAATTTTTTCACGTAAAAAATAATCTGCAAATCTGATAGTTTAATAATCAAATACACCATTAGTTTTACTACTTTTAGGTGGTGAAGAGATGGTTGTTTATCGTAGATATTGTTTCTTATGAAAAATAAAAGTCTTATTCGAAAGTCAAGGATTTCTCTACTATTCCCTGAGGGAAACAATAACATTGCAGAATTGTTGCATAAAACTATATTTCTAGCTTCTATGTCTACGGAGTTATTTATACGTGAGAGGTACTATAATGAATAATGAGAGTAAAAAGTTAACAATAATATTACCTACAAAGAATAGACCTGAATGCCTTTTAAGGCTGCTACGATATTACGTTGAAGTGGGATTTCAAGGGATTCTTTGCATAGGTGATTCCAGCGAAGGTGAGCATCTCGAATGTAACAAAAGGCAAATTAAAATGTTTGGTGGCAGGCTTGACATTGTTTACAAGGAATATCCGGAGCTTGATGAACCACAGTGTTCACAGAAATTGGCAAATATAGTCAACACTCCTTATGTCGCGTGGGTTGCAGATGATGATTTTCTTGTTCCGTCTGGTTTGGAAAAGTGTATGGTTTTTCTGGAAGATCATCCAGATTATTCTGCAGCACATGGTTTAAGCATAAAAATCAAAATTAAGAATAATGCAGTTTTTGGACCGATTGTTGACTGCAAGTTCATAGATCATCAGGCCGTTGAAGAGGCAGAAAGTGCCTCAGAGCGATTATTGAATTATGCTAAACATCCTTCTACTACGTCATTTTCAGTACATCGCACACAGACTTTACAATTAATTTTGAGTAACAACCATCTTGTTGATGACAGGGTTTTTGCCGGTAGATTTCCTGAATACATTTTAGTTATTAAGGGAAAAATAAAAGAGCTTGATTGTCTTTCATTGATTCGAGGCAGGCTAAGTTACAAGTATTCCTCTTCGGAGCAGCAAAATATTTACTTTTGGTTAACAAATGAGAAGTGGCTTACATACTTTAAGATTTTCGAAGATGTCTTTATAAAAGAATTGATGAAGAAGGATGAAATCGGGTTAAATAAGGCCCAGGAAGTAGTAAGACAATTTCTTGCACATTTCACTTATTTTAGATTGAGAGACACTTATCGTGCAAAATATCCTCACGATTATGATTCATTGTTTTGCCGCAAGGCTTCGCAAACTAAGAGGGAGTTGGAGGATGGTCTGTCATTATTCAAACGTCTGAAATACCTCATACCCGGACTGCAAAGGTTCAGGAGAAAGTTGATTGATTTTGGGGTAATATCGTCTGCTCACATTAATCGGCATGAAAAGTTACTACCGCTCCTGGATCCATCATCGCCATATCATATAGATTTTATGCCTGTTTACCATGCTGTTACTGTTACACCAGAAAAAATGGAATAATTGGGTATTCTCATAGTTCCTGTTATAAATGGAATATGAGGACTACTTTTGTATCCAGTTCTCCAGCGCAAATAACAAATAAACAGAAAAGTATACTTATAAAGTTAGTATTAAATGTGGTGAGGACTAACAACTCCTTGTAAAGTTCTCATGAGCTATTTTTTTAACGAAAAGCAAAGTACAATTATGAGATTGTTGATTTTTATTTTAAGATTAATTTTACTGAATCAGTTTGAGGTATACCTAGAAAGAAAAAATAAAAATAAAAATAAAAATAGTATTCGTCTTAAATTAAGAAGATGGCCGCAAAGTATTCCAGTTGAAATGCTACAGAATGGTCTGCAATATGACTCTTCCAGGTACTATAATAAAGACTTTAATATATCAAAACTGGGAAAGGTCTGTTCGTTTTTCTTTGGAAAAGAAATCTTATATGGAACCATTCTTAATAGACAAACTGAATATGATCTGTCTTATATGATGGGTCATGGAAAAGTTACAGTGCCTTTATGTTTGCCGGGGAAAAAATTTCAAGATCTGAAAATAGTCGTAGATAGTAGAAAAACAAAATTGGATATCATGGAATGCAGTAAATGGCAGTACTTTACATTTCCAGAGAATTGTAAATCCGTCAAAATATCTAGTAAGGAGAGCAAGATTATACTTGGTGAACCTTTTCCACATAAGCAAGTTCCCCAAAATGATAGTCGTCCTAAATGTGTTGTTTTGTTGGTATTAGATAGTTTAAGCCAATCTGTTTTTGATAAGATTGATAAAGAGACTCTTATGCCTAACACTATGCAATATTTTAATAGTGGGAGGATATTCACTCACCATTATGCACAAGGCGAATGGTCACTTCCTAATAATGCAAGTATTCTTACCGGGCTATATACTTCAAATCATTGTTTATATCATCCAGATACTGTTCTTAATTTCAGAAATGAAGACGAAGTCTATTTGTCTACCGGATTGAATAATAAAACACCTCTATTGAGTGAAGTTTTCAGCAATGAAGGGTATTTAACATTTGCTGGTAATGCAAATTGGAGAGTTCATCCACTATATAAATATACAAGGGGATTTGACCGCTTTTTATATTACGGAAATACTACAAGTGATAGAGAACTTATTTATGACGCGACACAGCAAATAAATGCTTTCCCAAAAAGAGACCATTTTCTCTATTTAAATCTTCTGAAAATTCATAGTGAAGAATATCCTGCTTGGACTTTCAGTTCAGAAGTAAATTGTGATATAGAGGACAGGATAATTATAAATGAAGATTCTAAGCTTTTAAAAAAGTACTCACGTTCAATGGTAAATAGATACTATAAGCTTATAAAGGAGACAGATGACAACCTGAAAATACTGTATGACTTCTTAAATAAAACTTATAGTAGAGATGAAATAGTGATTTGTTTAACAGCAGACCATGGTGCTGTTTATCTCGATGAGGATGAGCATATATTGTCTGAAACACATGTTAATATACCATTACTTGTTCGTGCGAATAAAATAAAACCTGGGACTGATAATTCATTGGTTCAGAATATTGATATCTTTCCAAGCATACTTAATCTATGTGGGATAAATATTCATAATGCAGAAATAGATGGAAAACTTTGGCCAGTACTTGGAGGGAATCAGAGAGATTATGTGTTGGCAGAGTCAATATACGGGTCTGAATACAAATTGAAACTGAGAGGTAAAGATCATATTTATAATATGGATAGCATTATCAAGAATAACAGTATAAGCTTTGAAGAGGCGCGTAAGCTATTCTGGGAAGTATCAAAAGACAGTAAATATGATAAACGTAAGCTGGAGAAGCGGAGCAAAGACTTTGTTAAGTACGACAGGATTGCGGAAGAACATATAAAATCGGTAAATAATAATATTCACAAGGAGCATATAAGTGCTGATTAATCAAAATGCTAATAACAGAAAAAAAAGATAGAGTATATGGCTTGTGAATCATAAAACCTGACACCTTGATAATAATAAGCGAAGGAAGTTGACGATCTTGTATTTGTAGTTTTGGGAGCGTTATTGGCAAATTGTGAAAGAAATAATCAGGTATTAATTTGCATAAACGTTTTAGGATAGAAATAGTAGTCCGAATCATTAAGAGACACAAGTTGTTTATATGGTATAATTGTATGTTTCTCAAAAAAGGTTCCATTCAAGGATTTTCTTATATTAAAATTACAGTACTTATTTAAGCTACGAATTCACAAAATATGATAAATCAGAAACTGATTCCCGGAACTATTTGGATTACAGGTGTAAGCGCATCAGGAAAAAGTACATTAGGTGGAAAACTTTTTAATGATTTGAAAGCAATTGGTGTGAATAATGTGAAGTTACTGGATGGAGAAGCTATTAGGGAAGTGTTTGGGGACACTTTTGGGTATGGGACAAATGAACGGAATGCGATTCTTGAAAAAACTATACAGATGGCTCGTGAATGTAATGATAATGGGAATATCGCAATTGTTTCTACAATATCTCATAAAAGAGCCATAAGGCAGAAGGCAAGAGATACAATAACAAATTTTATGGAAGTTTTTCTGGATTGTCCTTTAGAAGTTTGTATTGAGAGAGATTATAAAGGCCATTATCAGAAGGCTCTGAATGGAGAGTATGGAAACTTTATAGGTATTACGGAATCTTATGAGACATCGGATTCACCCGAGTTGGTAATAAATACGAAATCCTTATCAATAGTGGAGTGTCAGAAGCTATTATTAGACGAAGTTGTAAGATTCTTAGACAAAAAGTCTATAAATGCGATAATTGTTGCAGCAGGAATGGGAAAACGCATGAATCATTTTACGCAAGAAAAACCAAAATGCATGTTGAAGATTAGTGGAAAAACGATGCTCGACAGATTGATTGATAATCTGCAGAATTGTGGGATAATAGATATTAATATAGTAGTTGGCTATAAAAAGGAGCATTTTAATGATGACAGGTATCAATGTTACGTTAATCCTGATTATGAGAATAACAATATTCTCCATTCTCTTTTTTACGCTGAAGAAGCAATGGATTCCGGATTTATCTTTTCATACTCAGATATAGTCTATGATGAAATTATTATTCGTCAAATGCTCGAATCAAGTTCTGATATCGCAATAGCGGTTGATTGTAACTGGCGTGGATATTATGAAGATAGAGAAGATCATCCGATATCAGAGGCAGAACTGGTATTTTCTGAAGATAAGAAGACGGTTACCTTAATTAGGAAAGATGCAGATTTCGAGAATGCTTTTGGTGAATTCCTGGGAGTTGCATACTTTAGCAGAAAAGGGGTTGAAATACTTAAAGATGTATTTAGCGACTTATCACAATATTATTGTGATAAGCCCCTGCAAACTTTCCATACTGCGAAAACCTTTAAAAAAGCGTATTTAACAGATATGTTCCAAGAGATAATAAATAGAGGGCATTCAGTAGATCTTGTACAAATTAAGGGAAATTGGACTGAAATAGATATACCAAGAGATCTGACCGTATCCGAACAGTTTTGGGGGGAAGAGGAGTGCCAAACCTCATGAAGATTGTTACAAATTGGTTGCATAGTTTTATATGTAATTAATGATCTATGGAAAATTATAACCCAACACGTGTTGTTCTTTCAGGCTTTGACTTCAATGAAATTTCATCATATATAAGTTTGAGTGAAAAAACATTATTGGTTATTTCTGAAACACTATTAAATTTGAGGCCTGATATCCCTTCCTTTTTTCCAGAAGATACATTTCTTTACAGTACATCAGGAAGTAATCCGGATTTACATACTATCGACAAAATAACATTCCCTGAGTCTTGTTCTCAGGTAGTTGGAATTGGAGGTGGAAGTAAACTCGATACAGCCAAAGCACTGTTTTCAAAGTTAATTTCAAGAAATTCGATCTCGTTAGAGAGGCTTGTCGAGAATCCCCATCTTTTGGACCCTTTTAAATCAGTAAGAGCACAATATAAACTGGTCCTTGTTCCAACAACTTTTGGTTCGTCATCAGAAATTACGAGATGGGGAACACTTTGGGACTTTAAGAAGATGAAGAAGTTTTCTGTTGATAATGATATTCTATATGCTGATACGGCATTGATTGATCCCGGATTAAGCCTCTCCGCTCCAAAGGAGATTACTGCTTTTACAGGGCTGGATGTATTATCTCATGCATTGGAGTCGTTATGGAATAAGAAAAGAAACTTCATAACTATTAACTATGCGCTAAATTCTATTCGGATATGTGTTGAGTCATTACCGAGGCTTTTAAAGAAGTTAGATTCTTTAGAATATAGAGAGGCTATGTCAAAAGCGTGTTTGCTTGCAGGATATGCCTTTTCTCAAACCAGAACATCTGCAGCTCACGCCTTGTCATATCCATTGACCTTATTTCACGATATTCCTCATGGTTTTGCATGCAGTATTACCTTGGGACCTATTTTTGATTATAATATAGCAAAAAGCCAGACAGGCTTAATTGAGGTATTAGATATTTTTCAAAACAGGTATGGAAATAAGAATTCTAGCTTTCATGATTGTTATAAACTCTTCCTGGAGGATTGTGAAGTGTTCTCAAAGTTAAGTGAATACGGAGTTAAACAAGCTGATATCCCCAGGCTGGTTGACAATGCATTTCATCCTGACAGGTTTAACAATATGCTATATGAGTTATCTTTAGAGCAGGTGAAAGATATTTACCATTCAGTTTTATAAAACCCTCTTCACATTAATCAATATTTAACATAAATAAAATGAAAAATAAAGTCCCATTAACTGACACGTTAAAAGCCCTTCTAAATCCAGGATTAAATTCAGAAAAGAAACCTTTCACAAAGCCTTTAAAGAGGCCTGAGAAGGGATATAAAGTGTATTCGTTGACCTCAGAGGAAATTGATAAAATTAGAGCTCTCAGGGGGAGTGTTGTAGATTTACATCCTGGTATGGGTGGGGTTACTCCGGATAAACTGTTAAGGATGATAAAGCAGGGAATTACAATAACATCTCTTGATTATATGATTACCAGGGGATGCAATTTTGAATGTACATGGTGTTTTGCTTCTTCAGGGCCATCCAAAAACGAATACATTCCTTATGATAAGTTACAGGCAATTACAGAAGAAGCATTCGATTTAGGTGTTATGCTTTTTATACTGACTGGTGGAGAACCTTTAATATATAAAGATCCGAAATTAGGAAAGCAAAAGAAAAGGGGGGAGCATTTTTTTAAAGTTGTTGAGATGATATATGACGTCTACAACAAAAGAGGGAAAAAGGCTAAGATTATGACATTTGATGATGTCGCCTTAATTACTCCGGAAATTGCAGAGAAATTTGCTGCATACGAAGTATGTTTATGTACTAAAGGTGATACATTAATTGAAGAGCTTCAGGATTATAAAGTGAACCAGACCGGTGCTTTTAAACAGATGCAGGAGGGATATAAAAACCTGATAAATGTTGGTTACGGGAAAAATCCGTCTTTGCGGCTCGTTGTAAATTCAGTTCTGGATCATACAACATTTGACGGAATGTTTGATCTTCATATGTGGGTTATGGAGAATGGTTTTGATCACTCTATAGTACCCGTTCATTATTGTGGGGCTGCTGAAGGTGAAGATCAGGAGATAGGAATCACATCATTACATGTTAAAGTGTTATATGACTTAATATCAAAGATTGATAAAAGAAAATTTAACATTGATTGGACTCCATGGTCGGCATTTACATATAACAAAACTTGTAACCGTAATAGATCTGGGTTGCATATAAGATCTAATGGAGATGTTACAGCATGTTCTGAATCACCTGGAAAAGAAGCTACGGATAGATATACGTTTGGGAATATTTGTGAGAAAAACTTCTCTTTGAAGCGTTTAGCAAAAAGTCAAAAATTAGTTGATTATAGAACAGAATTTGCAAAAGGATACGGTACATACGTTTGTTCTCCTGACGTTTGTGATTTATATAAAAATGATTTGTGCCAGGGTGGGTGTGCGACCAGATCTGCTTATTCAAAAGTAGATTACGATACCGGGCTGATTGTAAAAAATGATGAATTGGACAGATATAGTGAACAGAGGGAAGACCCTTTATGTCCGGCATGGGCCAATTTAGCGATAAAGCAGGGAGTCTTGCGAGAAGGGCTGCTTGAGTCAATTCAGAAGAGGATTGCCAGGTATAGCAAAAGAGTTGATGTAAACACTTTAATAGACGATTTCATAGAATAAGTGAAATGGATAGACGAATAGAACTCCCGGAAAAATTAATTATTATTGGAGGTTTACCCAGAAGCGGAAAAACAATGTTAAGTAATGTGATTGGTTCTAATAGCCAAATTGCAATTCCGCAGAGTGGTTTTGGTTTCTTCAATTTCTTTAGTGAAGAACAATATAAAAGTCGTGGGGGTTTTAATGAGAATCTGGATTTCTTTTTTAATTCTTGCTGGAAGAGCAAATCATGGAAAATAAACCGGAAAATGGTTGTTGAGACTGGTTGTGAACGAAAAGACCTGTATGTTGTTTTGTTAGATACCTATAGGAAAGCTTATTTTCCTGAGAGAAAATATTCTGGTGTTTATGACCATGTGGCCGAAGAGCATTTTGATAAACTGGTTGATTGGTTTGGTCATGAGAGGTTGAAGTTTATTCACCCTGTAAGGGACCCTTTTGATAATTATGGCAGCTATGTGGTTGCCCGTAAAATACAAGAAATACAAAGAAATTCCAGACTTCCTGATGCCTTTGTGTACAGGTTTTGCCGTATGTGGGGACTGTCGACAACCATGGGGACCTACCGATCATTAAAATATCCGGACTCGTACCGGGTGGTCTATTTTAATGAATTTAAGGAAGATCCGATAGCTTCGGTTGAATCTCTTTGTAAATGGATTGGCGTACCTGTTGAAGTGGATAATATGCTGAACATGGTTAATTATAATAATAAGAAGCAGAATTCAGCTTTTGAATTAAAGCTAAAGCAAGAGAAAGGTATTGGCTTTGTTAAAAAAGACAAATACGATCGACGTGAACATCTCTATCAGCATGAGTTAGATGCTATTCGAGCTATAAGTTGTCCAAATCTTTTACATGCTATTGGATATGAAAAGCAAAACGTTATTGTTAACTGGAAATCTCAAGAGAAAGTGGTTGATGCTTCTTTATATGCCTTAAACCTTAACACTATAGTAAAATCTTATTTGTCAGTCATCCCTCCTCGTCAAGTTCTCTATATTTACCTGAGACATCTCTTAGATAGCATCAAGGACATTCTGTTTATATTTCTTGTCTTGCAGAAAAGAGTTCTTATCAAGCTGCTGGATAAAATTAAACGATAAAAAAACACTTGAGAAAAGCCTTAATCATAAAGTTGGTATTATAGAAACAATGGTTCTTGCTAGATCTGGAAACACTGATTATCAAGAGTGTATTTGTAAGACAATTACCTCAAACATAAGTTTAAATAAATACAATATGAATAGTTGTGAAGTATTCAACTGTTTTGGAGATGTTTAATGAGTGAGTATTTAAAATGGGGAATAAAACAGGATTCTTCAGTATTAAACTCTGCAGTCGAATTGACTGATGCAAATGCACGGAATCGCTATCTTAAGGAATATCTTGAAATAGATTCCGAAGATATCAAGGAAAAAGTAGAAATGAGAATGAAAGTTTTTATTAAAGCAATCACAATCATGAAGGAAGAGTATCACGGAACCATTCTCGAAATGGGATGTGGGCAGGGAGTTCTTTCTGGGTGCTTTTCCAGAATGCAAAAGGTGGATAAGGTGTTGGCATTAGATTATTCAAAAGTCTGTGTTGAGGAACTAATACCTATCGTTTTTAGCAGGTTAGGAGCTGATGAGAACAAAATTACCAGGATTCTTGGTTCTTTTAACGATATGCAATTGGAAGATAATAGTATAGACTTCATAGTTTCAAACGGTACGCTTCATCATTCTGAAGATTTACTGAGAACTGCACAGGAATGTTATCGAGTCCTCAAACCGGGAGGGTGGTGTATCCATTCTGACACAATTAAGAGTCATGCCAATTCAGTTCAAGCGAAAGAGCAGTTAAAAACTCCGTTGTCTCGTGAAAAACTTGCTTTCAGATATGGCTCATCATATGTTGAGAAAGTGATTACTTCAGAAATGCTATCATCCCACCAGCTTTTTCTTTGTGATATAGAGCATTATTTTACGAAAGCAAATTTTGATATCTATTCTTTTCCAATGATAATAATAAATAACAGAGCTATTAGACCGATTTTATATATGTTATACAAACTATTCGGAAATATTCATTTCATGAATTATCATCGTTTGGAGAGGGTGCCAATTTACCCCTGGTTCTTGCATAAAAGATTACATGAGATCAGTCTGGCTAATAAAAATTTGTTGTTTTTGTGCAGGAAACCACCACTTACAGTTAGTAAGGTAAGCCATAAAGTTGAAAAGAAGCGTATTTTGCAAAAGGTGTTAGATTATTTATTTGTAACAAATAGACAGATGGAGAGAAAATATAGGAATGACCTCAGAAAGTTGTTTGATTCTATAAATGTATAGAATCATAATCCGTTTTTGTTATCTTGGAGGGGGTTCCAGGCTATGGATTATAAAATGCTGAAAATTATCTTAAGCCTTAAAATTAGTAAAAGTAGCACTCCTTAACCAAAATATGCTCTGAATCTTCATATATGGTAAGATATTACCGGTATTTAATCTTTTGCAGAAAAGAGTTCTTATTATCAAGTTGTTGGAGAAAATTAACAATCTCTATTGCGAACTGATATGCGAGTTTTAGCGATTATACCTGCCAGAGGCAATTCCAAGTCTATACCTTTCAAAAATATTAAGCTGTTTTGTGGTAAACCGCTGGTTACCTATAGTATTGAAACAGCTCTCGCTTGTTCTCTGATAGAAAGAACAATAGTCAGCACTGATTCTGAAAAAATAGCTGAAGTTGCAAGAAGTGCCGGTGCGGAAGTGCCATTTTTAAGGCCAGATGAATATGCAAAGGACGATACACCTGATTTGCCGGTATTTGTTCATTGTCTAGACTGGTTGAATGACAACGAGGGATATGTGCCAGATATTATAGTTCATCTTCGTCCGACTTCACCTCTTCGCTCTCTGGAAATGGTAGAAGATGGCATACAGATGCTTTTAGATGATCCCGCAACCGATTCTGTACGTGCCGTGTGTGAACCGGCTCAAAACCCTTTTAAGATGTGGGAGATAAATGAGGATAGTTTTCTCTCTCCTCTGGTAGAAGCAGAAATTAAAGAACAATGGAACCAGCCAAGGCAGAAGCTTCCTACTGTCTACTGGCAGAACGGTTACGTAGATGTTACCAGGGGGAGGACTATATTAGAAAAACACTCTATGACAGGTGATAAGATAAAACCACTGATTGTAGATAATGAGAACATCATTGATATTGATAATGAATTAACCTTCCAATTGGCAGAGATGATGTATGAACGAAGATTAAAAATACCATGAGTATAATCTTGAAATACTTTAAGGAACTATTTAGATATACCAATAACAAAATTGGTAATGCTGTTGGAGTGAAGATTTGTAAGATTGGTAAAGAGACTCCTATCCTTTGCGAAAGTAAAAATGTCGCACGTTTATTACATTTTTATGATCTACTGGAAAAAGTGAGAAAAGTGGACGGGAATATTGTAGAGTGTGGAGTTGGTTGGGGACGTAGTCTGTTTATGTTCTGTGTTTTGTCAAATTCTTTTAATAAGGATAGATATATATGGGGATTTGACTCTTTTCAAGGATTTTCCGAGCCATCGTCCAGCGATAGACAGGATATAGCTAGAATCCGGAAGGGTCACTATAAGACATCCCAGGCAGGAGTTCTTAGGTATTTGGTGAATAGCGGAGTAACGCAGGACTTCATTAATAATAAAGTGAAATTGATAGGTGGATTTTTTTGTGATACACTCAATAGGTATGATGGTAAGTCTATTGCCCTGTTGCACCTTGATGTGGATCTGTATAATTCTTATAAGGAGTGCTTAGAGGTTCTTTATCCCAAAGTGACTAAGGGTGGAGTAATAGTATTTGATGAGTATCAGAGTGATACATATATAGGTGCTAGAAAAGCTATTGACGAATTCTTTCTGGGGAAAACGGAGCGAATTTTAAAAAGCAAATTTATTGACAGGTATTACGTAGTTAAAGTTTAAGAATGAAGGCTCTTATTGTTGGTTTAGGTTCCATTGGGACACGCCATTTAAATAACTTATATGCTCTTGGGATTCGTGAATTGAACGTTTTTCGCTCAAGGAACTTAACACCACCTGATACCATACCAGATAATGTCAGCGTTTTTCATGACTATGATGAGGCTTTATCAGGTGGACCTGAAATTGTTGTAATTGCCAATCCCACATCATATCACCTTCAGTTTGCCCAAAAAGCATTAGAGGCAGGATGTCATCTCTACATAGAAAAACCTGTATCACATACACTGGAGGATACAGAAAATCTTATGAAGACTGCAAAAGACAAAAAACGAATAGTGGCAGTAGGTTGTCAATTACGTTTCCATTCACATCTAGAGCATATAAGAAAATGGTTGGAGCAAGGACGAGTTGGTAAAGTGCTGTCAGTATCTGTTGATATGGGGGAATATTTACCGGAATGGCATCCGTGGGAAGATTATCGCCAGAGTTACACAGCCCGGGCCGATATGGGAGGTGGAGTTGTTTTGACTCTGATCCATGAAATTGATTATGTTTATTGGTTGTTTGGTCGTGTGAGCAGGGTATATGCAACGGGGGGGCATTTAACTTCACTGGACATTGATGTGGAGGATACAGCACTGGTCTCGTTATGGACACAGCAGGGGGTTCCAATCCAGCTTCGTATGGATTACTGGAGAAAACCACCCGTACGCACAATGAATATTGTGGGAGAGAAAGGAGAAATTGTTTGGGATTATTACAAAGGAGAAATAATCGTTTCTGATAGAGACTCGAACAAGGAACATGTTGAGCTTCCGGAGACATGGGATCGAAACGACATGTTTATAGCGACAATGCAGAATTTTCTGGAATCAATTCAGAATCGATCGGTACCACGTACTCCACTATCAGAGGGGATTGAGGTATTGAAAATTGCATTGGCGGCAAAGACATCAATTTGTCAGCAAAAGGCTATTGAGTTATGACAGAAGCATTATATCCATATAGTCGCACTCCTTTTGATTTGGCCGGTAAAACTGCATTAGTAAGTGGAGCTGCCGGTTTGTTAGGCGTTGAGTTTTGCAAAGCATTGGCATCAGCGAGGGCTAATGTGATTATGGCTGACATTCAGCCTCAAAGCTTGGAAGATGCAGCAGACATAGTTAGAAAGGAATTCCCGGAACCACAAATTGTGAGTCAAATCGTGGATATTACAAATACAGATTCTATTAGTCACTGTGTAGATATGGTCCAAAAGGAATTTGGTGAGATTGATGTATTAGTAAACAGCGCAGCTATTGATGCAAAGTTTGACAAGACCTCAGATTTTTCAAAATATTCAGGTTTTACGGAATTTCCTGAAGATCTTTGGTCTCAATCTATTAACGTTAACCTGACAGGTACGTTTCTGTTTACACGCCAAATCTGTAAAATAATGGAAACTGCTGGTAAAGGTTCAATTATCACCTTGGGATCAAACTATGGATTGGTGGGGCCGGACCAGCGTATTTATAAAAAAGAGGGTGAAGATATACAGAGTTATAAACCGGTAGTTTATTCCGTTTGTAAAGCAGGATTACTTGGGTTTACTAAATATCTGGCAGCGTATTACGCTGGCACAGAAATACGTGTGAATATGCTAACTCCAAGTGGGGTTTATAATGATCAAGACAAAGAATTTGTAAAAAAATATTCTGAACATACAATCCTGCGTCGTATGTCAGACAGAAAAGAGTATTGGGGAGCCATTCTGTTCCTTGCCTCTGATGCGTCTACATATATGACAGGTGCTAATTTAATCATCGACGGTGGCTGGACTGCATTGTAAACAAGGAGTTTTTAAATGAAGGATGCGACAATAATAGCCGAGATAGGATGCAACCATAAAGGTGATATGAACTTTGCAAAAGAATTTATTAATGTAGCCAGAGACTTTTGTAAGGTGAATGTTGTTAAGTTTCAGAAGAGGAAGATTGATGAAGTGCTAACGCCAGCAGAGTATGAAGAGCCTCATCCCGTTCCATATCATTCTTACGGGGAAACTTATGGTAAGCACAGGGAATTTCTTGAGTTTTCTATTGATCAGCACAGGGAACTGAAAGATTACTGTGCTGATCGTGGTGTCGTTTACGGTTGTTCTGTCTGGGACATGATCTCACTAAAAGAGATTATATCGTTGAATCCGGAGTTTATCAAGATCCCTTCCGCTGCTAATACTCATTATGAGCTTTTAAAGTACCTCTGTGAAAATTATTCAGGAATGGTACATATTTCTTTCGGTATGACAACAAAAGATGAGGAGTATAGAATAATAGATTTCTTTGAGCAATATAACAAGCTCAGCAATCTCATTATTTACGCCTGTACTTCAGGATATCCCGTTTCTCCTGAAGATGTGTGCCTGCTTGAGATAAAGCGACTTGGAAATGAATATGGTGATAAAGTGCATGCGATTGGTTTTTCTGGCCATCACAATGGCATTTCCTTAGATATAGCTGCGTATACCCTGGGAGCAGAATATATAGAACGCCACTTTACGTTGGATCGTACATGGAAAGGCACCGATCATGCGGCTTCCCTGGAACCTGATGGTTTGAGGCGTTTAAACAGGGATATACATAATGTTAAAAAGGCCTTAAACTATAAAAGCAGTGAAATTCTTGAAATAGAGATAGCTCAGCGAAAAAAGCTGAAATGGGACAGAAATTACAACTCGTTACCATAAATTAAAGGTTAAGACGATATTCCGGGAAATCCGAATATTGAGAATATTACACTTTTGCTAATGGATGTGTATGGTGTATTAACTGATCATAGTAATTTTTATTCCGAGAACTGGGATGATTTGTGTTGGTTAGAGAGTAATTATCCTGGAGAATATAGAGCGGTTTCTAAGATCTTGATTGCAAATGGAATAACTAGAATATAAGAAATTAATAAATCTATGAGAAAAACTATCCTCATTCCAATCAACCAGGGTTTTGCATTTCGCTATTTTATGCAGACTGATATTTTCACAAAACTACAGAAATCTGGACATCAAATAGTTATCCTGGTGCCAGATACTGATGACAGCTTTCTAGAAGGGCTTCGGCAGTATGAAAATGTGGTACTTGCTCCTTATCATATGGACAACTGCCATGAATATATTAGAAAGTCACGTATGGAACGGTTCCTTAAGAATCTTCGCCTTTTTGTCCAGAATGGGCATTATAATATACGTACTGTTGAGGACATTTGTCGTACTTGCTTAGAAGGCTCATTCAAAGGTAAGAAACGTAGTAATGTAAGACGTATTAAAGATTTGGTTTTTGGCATACTTATTAATTCTGCTCGGCGATGCAAATTACTCAGAGAGTGTATTTTGTGGATAGAGCACACACTGTTTTCACCTCCAATTCACTCCGATATATTTAAAACCTTTCAACCAGACCTTCTGGTGGTGTCTAGTTTAGGAACTCTTGATTATGATCAGTTTTTAATGCGTGAGGCTCGCAGTCGTAAGATTCCTGTAGTATCTGTCGTACTCAGTTGGGATAATACAACGACCAGAGGTATGCCTGGAGCGATACCTGACCATGTAGTTGCCTGGACTGAAAATATGAAGAGAGAATTGATAGAGCTAAATGATATTCCTGCAAAGAAAGTATTTGTTGGTGGTGTGGCTCACTTTGATCATTATTACCGAGAAGATTCTTTTCTCAGCAAAGAGAAATTATTTGAACAACTAGAACTGAATATTGAGAAAAAAATACTTTTTTTAGTGACCAAGTCACCAAACTGTTACCCCTGGAATGCTGATATTGCTGAAATGATACTTCGGGCAATTAGAGAGAACAGATTTGTGGAGCCATGCCAGTTAGTAGTCCGATTGCATCCGATTTACTTTCGTCGACAAAATGGCAGATTCACATTTCAGTATTTTCTTGATAGGTACGATACCCTTAAGCAACAATATAATGAACTTGTAATAAATAAACCTATTATAGCTTCTAATGACTTTAACTATTCTATGCCTAAAGAAGAAATAAATCTCCTTGCTACTATTTTGAAGCACAGTAGTAGCGTAATTAATATGTTCTCAACTATGAACCTTGAAGCCAGTATATTTGATATTCCAATTGTTAATGTCTGTTTTGAGGGTAATTCCTACACGGGGCCAACAAAGGCTCGTCATAATATTGCTATGGATGAAGCTCAAACCCACAACCAGCGCGTAGTAAAGACGGGTGGAGTTATAATGGTCCGTGATGAAAGTCAGTTAATTGAAGGTGTTAATAAGTCATTGCAAGAGCCTGGATCAGGACGAGAAGGGAGGGGACGGATTAAAAAAGAAGAGTGTGGGCCAAGCCCTGGTTATGCTGGGGGAAATATTGCAAATTACATTTTGGGGTTACTAGAGGAAAAGTTGTGATGCATAATATTACATATAACAAGAGAATCAAAATATTACAGGTGAAGCAAGGTGTCTTTTGAGTTTGGCTCAGAAGTGTAAATCAAAAAAATTAATCCTGTAAGATTTCAATAGGAAGAATGCGTGCATGGTATACTATACATCACTTGTTCATGAGGAGAACTAAGCATTGTCTCATATGCTTTAAATAGAATAGATATGTCTCAGCCTACATTTGAAAGAAGACCAGAGGACCCATTACTTAAAAACAATTTTTGCGATCTAGTCTTGAATTGGGTGTTGAAGATGCAAATCGGGCCAACCCGGTTTAAGATGAGCGAAAACTCAGATGGTACAATATTCACATCATGTTTTGCTCTTTTTCTCTTTGACCTTTTTGGCGTAGTAGATACATGGACGGAAAGGGAAAGGGATTTATGGGTTGACTATCTATGTTCTTATCAGGACAAAAAGAGTGGATATTTTATACCTGACAGTTTTGATGGAGATTTAAACACTAAACCGGTTCAACAACTCACATGTTTCTGTCTGAGCGCACTAAATATTCTTGGTACTACACCAAAGTACAGGTTTTCATTTCTTAAACAATGGCCGCGACCTGAAGATGTTTGTAATTACCTTAGAGAGACAGGATGTTTTAGCGGAAGACCTACCACAGGTAATATGGGTATGTTTCTGGCAATATTTCTGACTTACGAATATGAGAAATACAAAGACGAAACCGCCTTAGACCGCCTTAGACTATGGTTCTGCGAGCATGAAAAAACACAGAACAAATCAACAGGATTCTGGGGTAACTCTCTAAGAAACAGGTACTATGCCGGGTTTCAAAATGCCTTTCATCAATATGTTGTTTATAACTACTGGAATAGACCAGTCCCATGTTATATGGAAATTGTGGACAATGTACTGTCTATTCAGGACTTCGACGGCCATTTCGCTCCGATTCCAGGCGGCGGTGGATGCTGGGATTATGATGCAGCCGATATTCTTATCAACTGCGGTTATAAAAGAGGTTATAGAATAAAGGACGTTGAATCTGCTTTGAGCCGACTGTTCACAGCTATATTGAAAAATCAAAACAATGATGGCGGTTTTTGTGAATCAAGAAAAAGACCATTGTCAATTGTACATGTTTTGAATAATAGAAAATTCATTTATTCCGGTTACAATTCGTACCTCTGGTATTATAGGCTTAAGGCAACAACTGTAGCTTCAAGGAGGAAGTCAAGAATAATTGAAACTCATTGGACCAGGAAAGGCCGGATTTGGGACCAAAGTGATTTGTGGGATACGTGGTTTAGATGCTTAGCTCTAGCTGAAATATCGGAAACAATCCAATTAAGTCTAAATATGGAAGTCCAGTGGGGATTTCATAAACACATTGGTTTAGGTTATTTTAGAGAAGCAAACTGTTGTCAATATGAAACTACTTTATCTTCATAGTGTTCCGCTTGACGAAAACTTAGCAAATGTTATTCAGGTTATTCAGATGTGTCAGGCATTTTGTAAAATTGGTGTTGAAACTACACTGGCTGTACCTCGGTCAAACAAATATTCTGATAAAGATGTCATAGCTTTTGTTAAAAAAAAGCTTGGAAGAACTCCTCTTTTCAAAATAAAAACTGGTCCTCTGTATTCCCTGGGTAGAAGGCGGACGGCGTTGGGAAGTATGTTAGGTGTCAGAGCTGTTTTAAAGGAGGCAAATAATTATGACTACTGTTATGTGAGGTCTATTTTTATGAATCGACTTGCTTTAAGCAAGGGACTTAAAGTGATCTATGAATCACACGGATCCGTGTTGCATATCAGATACAAAATTTTAAACTACATCTACCGTCTATGCCTGCTTCGTGATACTAATACTATAAACCAGGTACTATTTGTTGCGATTAGCCAGGCATTAGCTAATGTCTGGCAATCATGTGGCGTGCCTGAAACAAAAATAATAGCTTTACATGATGGTGTTTCAGCGGAGGATTATAAACATGCAAAGAATCGGGATGAAACCAGAGCTCTACTTAGAATTGATTCCAATAAAAAAATCGTAGTCTATTCCGGTAGTCTATACGCAGATAGAGGCATTGAGGTCGTCTTGAAACTTGCCAGAACATTTCGAAGTGTTATCTTTTATGTTGTTGGCGGGTCTGAAAAAGAGAAAAAATATTATGAATCTCTGGCAGTACAGAGCAGTCTGCAAAATATCTTATTTGTAGGACACATTCCTCAGCAGCAAGTAAAGGATTATCTTTTTGCCGCAGATGTACTGCTTATGCTTTGGAGCAGAAATGTACCTACTATTAATATTTGTTCACCTCTTAAGATGTTTGAATATATGGCAGCAGGACGGATAATTGTGGGACATGGCTTTCCTACCATCAAAGAGGTTCTAAAAGATGGAAAAACCGCATTATTAACCGATCCAGATTCATACGATGATCTTGAAGGAAGGCTGCGCTATGCACTTTCTCTGGACTATCCTAATGACATGGCCCAAAAAGCCAGAAACATTGCACTTAGTAAATATAGTTGGGAAATAAGAGCTAAAAATATTGTGAACGAGTTGCGATTACGCACCTGACTGTACTTAACCAACTTATCATCTGGGCTTTAATATAAGCCTCTACAATGAAGGAAATAATAAATTATAGAGAAAACTGGTGGATTGTTGCCTTGTTTCTACCTGTTTTAGTTTTAACCATTTGGATGCTTGGTGTTACTAACCTATTCATTATGGGATCGATCTGCATTGCTTTACTTTTCCTTATTTCTGTGATCTCAAAGTCCAATACTATCGCACTGCTATTGATTCTTACCCCTGCTTTCAGCCAGGGCATATTTAGTCTGATGGGTATCCCGACGATAGTACCAAGGATGTGTATGGAGTTAACCATACTTCTTTTATTGGGAAAATCGTTGTATTTGCAAGGCATTATTAAGAAAGCCCCCATAAGGGCTTTTGGGTTCCTGCCGATGCTGGGTCTTTTTGTAGTTTCTCTCTTCTCCGTATATATAAACGAAGAACCGATCTTTCCGTTTCTGCTTTTTTGCCGCCATATCTTCATATTTTATCTGTTGCTTGTTGCTCTGTTAAATCTAAATATATCTGAAAGTACAATAAAGAAAATAAATAAGTATATAGTTTTACTGTTTCTGATTCAAATCCCGGCCGCTATAACAAAATTTGTTATTATTGGACAGGATGAAGGTGCTGGCGTTGGAACGGTGTCAATGCAGGGTGGAGAGCTATCTACTATTTTGCCTTTGTTTGCAATAGCATTTCTTTTTGCCTTCTACCTTTTTAAGAGCAAGAAGAAATATATTGTGTTCATAATTGGATTTATGATTTTTGGGTTAATAGGTGAGAAACGGGCACTTATGTTCTATATCCCGTTGTTATTGTTTTTAGTGTACTATCTATATACAAAACAAAGAAGAGCAAAAAGAATATTTAGTATTAGAAAGGCTCAAATGAAATACATTTTTCTTATTTTAGTAATCTCATTTCTGGGACTCTACTCAGCTTCTAAATTGATTGTCACTCTTAATGCTGAGAATGAAATTGGAGGGTCTTTTGACCCAAAATTTCTTGCAAATAAAGTCATTACATATAATACATGGGTTCTGGATAATGGGAAAGTATTTGGACGATATGCGGCTACTATATATACTTATCGTTGTTTGGAGAAAGGTGGGCCAATAAATTTATTATTAGGGCTTGGTACAGGCAACATGGTAGAGTCTTCTTTGATTAAAGGTAGACAAAGAGTAGCATTCAACCGGTTTGGAATTAGAGCAGGACTTACAGGTTTTGTATGGTTCGCGTTTCAGGTGGGATTGTTAGGGACAATATTTTTATGTTATTTGTATCTCAAACTGTTTAAGAAGGTATATATGATATATCGAGGAAGTTCCGATCCGTATTTCAAAAGTGTTGCACTGGGATTTCTAGGCGCAACCTTTGTACTTTTCCTTGATTTTTTTACATATTCTAAGACGAGTATGTCGTCGGGTGTATTAACACCGGTATATTTTTATATTGCCGCAATTATTCTACGGCATTATTATATTTGCAGGAGCACCACAAATATTTTGTAAATAAATCCTTACAAATAGCTATTGTATACATTACTAAACTAATGAATTCTCTTGGCTACGAGAAAATATAATAAATCTAATTTTATGGTGTGATAATGCGGATCGATTGTCATCTTGATTGGCGTCTTAGAGCGCTATGTGGAAAAACCTATGGTATATTACCCTATCGAAGAAAAATTAATTATTTTCTTAAGAAAAATGTTATAAAATCAATACCGTTTTCAATGATACCTCATATCAAAGATAAGCTTCCATCAATTTTACAAATAGTATCTAATAATTATGTAAAAAAGGTTGATATCTCAATGGATCAGATAAATTTTCTTGAGATTGGTGCAGGGGATCACTTAATTAATACTTTGATGGTCTATCTTATGGGTGGAAGGAGTAACGTTGTAGATATTGATCATGTAGTCGATTTCTCTATTATGAAGAGTGCTTTTTCAGATTATAAGAATGTGTTATCTCAGAATAATATAAACGGTAAAAACGTAAACCTGTATAGGCTCAGGAAACTCAATGATATATTCGATAGAAATCATTTAAATAAAATGGACTTTGTTAGACTATTGGGTGATATAGGCATTAACTATGTAGTAGCTAAAAGGCCAGAATACAGTAAGTTTTTTGACTCGGAGAGTATTGATGTTGTTATTTCTGAAGCTGTCTTAGAGCATGTTTCCAAGTCAGATATTAGGCTAATGATGATTAATCTGAAAAAAATTCTTAAACCAAATGGAATATTATTGTTTTATATTGATCTACGCGATCATTATGCGCGGTATAAAAACAGTAACGAATATAATTATTTAAGTTTTTCTGATTTAATGTGGAATCGTTTTTTTAATACACCTATGTTGTATCAAAATAGATTAACGATAGACGAGTATTATAAACTGTTTACCGATAATGGCTTCAGAATATTATCTTCTAAGGAGACGACAGGAGACGTTTGTCAACTAACGCAATTAAAAACCATGAAGATAAATAAGAGGTTTTTATCAATACCTATAAAACGTCTCATGGTAAGAAAAGTTGAAGTTTTAATGGTGAATGATTGAACAATGGTTTGCAATAATAACTTTCTAATGCTGCTATGTATGTCACGATGGAATAACGGACTTTAAGTCTAGAGTAGTTCTTGTTAATAATGCGTCTAGACAAAGATGCAAAATGGTCTGTACAAACCAGCCCACATTACTATTTTCCCGGAGAGGCAGATTACCACATGTCTAAAATTCTTTATGTAGTGTCAAACCTGAGACGTTGTGGGCCGACTACTCAACTTCTCAGTATCATAAGGTCGTTAGATGGTAAGTATGAACCAGAGGTCTTAACCATGTCTCCGGAACCAGACTATTCCCTACGTTTTGACTTTGATAAGGAAGGCGTTTCGTTAAGCAGTATGGGTCTCTCTCGACTTCAAGGAGTGGTGAGAGCAAAGCGATTATTGTTGGAAAAAATTAGATTATTCCGGCCAGACATCATTCACACCCAGGGCATTCGTGCGGACAGTTTATCCGCAGGAGTGAATGGCAACCACTTAAAGTGTGCTACAATTCGTAATTATCCCTGGCACGACTATCCGACTAAGTTTGGTAAGGTGTTAGGCACCATGATGGCTCTACAACATATCCATGCCCTAAAACGGATCGATTGGCCCATTGCCTGTTCACACGCTATCGCTAAACTTGTTTCCAAGTATGGCCTTAAACCGAAAATTATCCAGAATGGAGTAGAAACAGATCACTATAGACCAGTAAAGGAAGGTGAGCGAAAGATGTTACGCATGCGCTTAGGTTTACCGGTGGAGGCGAAAATTGTAATTGCGGTTGGTTCACTTAATTCACTTAAGAATACACAAACAGTGATTCGTGGACTGTATGATAGAACGTGTCATGAAAACGTGCTGCTCTTGTTAGCCGGTAGCGGACCGATGGAGGTAGCATATAAAGCCCTTGCCATTAAATCTCCCAACATTCGGTTTCTAGGACAGGTAACTAACGTGGCAGACTATCTTCGTGCATCGGATGTTTTCGCTTCGGCTTCTCTGTCCGAAGGACTTCCAAATAGTGTACTCGAAGCGTTGTCTTGTGGGCTTCCGGTCGTCATTTCAGATATCCCACAGCATCGTGAAATTCTGGACTACGGGCCAACAGCGGGGGTATTGTTTCCTGTAAAAAGAAGCGATATTCTTACCAGAGAGTTGGATGAGATGTTAAAAGTTGATAAAACGCCGCAGTCGGCATCTTTGGATGTGGCTCAGAATTTTTTGTCTGCCATAAGGATGTCCTCTTCCTATCAGGAAGTTTATGATGAAATGATCGCTTCAAGGAGGCATCATGGTGGTATACAAAATATTTAAGTATTAGTAGCAAGGCTGATGTTCGAATATGTTTATGTAACGACAACTGGTGTATATAATGAGAAAGGACTGAACAATTAATATCTTGCTTATAAATAATGGTGAATCTAAACGGATAAGCCATCGCAAAGTTATTAAGAAATATATTCCAGAAATCGCTGACTATTTCAAAAATACAGCCTCTTTTGTACTGCCACGAAGGATGCTACGTTCCTTACTAAGTGGCTTTGCAACAACAGAAAAAAGATTTCCACTTGGGCTTGGTTATTTATCTGCAATGCTGAAGCAGAATGACCACTCTGTTTGCCTGGTAGATCGCTTCGCAGACTCTGGTGCATGGGTAAATGATATTCATGTATTTGATTTCGTTGGAGTATATACCAGCACTCCATGCTATGAGGATGCTTTGCTGATTCTAAGGCGTCTAGAAGCAGAAGGTTATGATGGGGCTATCGCATTTGGTGGTCCTCACACGACTGCTTTTCCCGACACGATTCCTCCTCGGGTGGATTATGTTGTGCAAGGCGAAGCGGAGTATGTCATAAACGATTTAGTAGGCGGTGTATATCCGTCTGGCGTAATATTGAGAACACAAAGAATTCAGAATCTTGACTCGTTGCCACGCGCTGATTATGATTTATTTATGAACAAAAAGCGTTCGTATCAGTTTACTCTTCCCTACTCAACCCGTCACCCAATTTTTAACATGAATACTTCACGCAGTTGCCCTCTTGCATGTTCGTTTTGCACAGTGAGCGATATTTGGGGACAACTATGGAGAGCACAGAGCGCTGAGCGCATACTGGATGATATTCTTTATCTTAAGGGCGAGTATAATATTGCAGGTGTATATTTTCGTGAAGATTATTTTCCTGCCAGTAAGGAGCGAGTTTACAAATTGTGCGAATTGCTAATCAAGAGCAATGTGAACATCGTTTGGGCGTGTGAGACACGTGTAGATGCTATAGATGAAGAATTAATCAAGATTATGGCACGGAGCGGGTGTAAAGGGTTTTACATTGGTGCTGAAAGTGGCAGCCAGCGTATGTTAGAACATTATAATAAAAAAATTACGGTGGAGCAGATTAGGAAAACTTGTTCTTTGGCTAAAAAATATGGTGTTGCAATCGCAATGTCACTAATTATTGCTCATCCTAGGGAAACTTGGCGCGATAAGTTTAATACGTGGAAATTAGTTCAGTGTACCAAACCAGAAATACTATTTATGAATATCTATCGGGATGAAGTTTCGCGTCACGGAGTCGTTGATTTTCCAACGTACACTCCTCGCTCTGTACATGATGTAACATTCGAGAATGGTACGTGGGAGGGACAAAATGGTCGGCTGGGTGGCGTCTCTAGGCATTAGCACTTGTTTGATGATAAATAATAGCTTATCTATTGTGTATGTGTAAGGATATATGCTGAAAAAGAGAAACGGATTGCGAGGCATAGATTGCTTTATTAATTCTATTTTCAAAGGATATAGCAAAAGCTATGTGATTGATGTTGGCGACATAATCAAGGTATGATCAATAAGATGGATAGTTCAGATCTGTATTGTAATCAAAGAGCTGTCTCTGTTTCTGGAGCTGATATTACCGTTGGTATCCCATTCCATTCAGGAATTAAATCAGTCTATTTTCAAAAGGCGGTAGATTCTATTCTTGTACAAACAGTTTTACCAAAGAAGATACTTCTAATTCAGGACGGGTCGGTTGGGCAGGAACTTTCAGCGCTATCTACGTATTACCAAGCATCAGATGAACGGGTTATGAGTTTGGTAATTCCTCAAAATATGGGATTGGCTTACGCACTTAATTTGTCAATCTTGTCTTCGCATACCACATATTACGCTCGCATGGATGCTGACGATATAGCTGTGCCTAATCGCTTGGAGTTGCAGATGAATTTTGCACTTCAAAACCCAGAGATTGATGTGATCGGCGGTTTTGCCGAGGATATTGATGTGAATGGCTCGGGTATCAGACAAAGACGAGTGCCCACTACACATCAACAGATATTGCGACTTCTTTGGACTAATCCCTTTATTCATTCAACAGTTATGTTCCGACGTCAGGCAATACTGGATGTAGGTTTGTATTCCCAGAATCTTCGTAAGCGCCAGGATTATGATCTGTGGTTTCGATGTGCTAATTCAAGATTGCAATTTGCAAATATTCCCAAGACACTGATTCATTACAGATTCACTCCTGAAACTCTTCGTAGAAATAATTGGCGTGTGAGTGCTATTCATGTTCGTATTGGATGGCGGGGGTGCTGGTTAGTGAGAGCATCTCCGTATACGTTTATATTACTTACTATTCCATTTTTTAGTAGTTTGTTGCCATTACCACTCAGGCAACTAGTGCAACGGTTTTTGTGGATGATAGATCCAAGAAATAAATTTTAAGCTGTTACTAGAGAGATTTTATAACAGGTAGCCTTAAGGCGTGAAAGAAAATTTTGACTCTAGTACCAATTATGAGAATATTATCTAAGATGAAAGGCGTAATAACTACTAATGATTCTAAGGCCTATTTCTAAAAAGAAGGTTCTAATTTTGCTTGGAGATGTTGTTATATTGATTACTTCGATGATCGTTGCTTTCTCAATGAGGACAGGTTACTCAGTTAATATCCTGTCACATTTAACAGGCGCTTCTACCGTCACCATTTTAATATGCCTGCTTGTTTTCTATATATTTGATCTATACAACTTGGAGTATAGGTTCTTGACATTAGGTTATGGTGCAAAGGTGACTTTTGCAGTATTGACAGGAAGTGCCCTTACTGCGATGTTCTTTTATCTATTACCACACTGGAGGTTTAGCAGGGACATCTTCTTATTACAAACGGTCTTTATTGTTATACTTGCATATTGTTGGAGGATTTTTATTGAAATATTTGTTGTACCAATAAAAAAAACTAGTTCAATAGTCATAATTGGGACGGGTCGCTCCGGACAGGCCATGTGTGAAGAAATAGAAAATGATTTAGAGTATAGAGTTGTCGGGTTCCTAGATGACAATCCTGAATTAAGAGGTACATGTAACAAGCAATACCCTGTTTTGGGTAATTGCAGCTATTTAACTGGTATGGCCACTAGGAAAGAAGTAGATGTGGCTATAGTCTCTACTGAATACGAGAGATCAGCTGAACTACTTAAAAATGTGGTAGGAGTAAGGATGAGAGGTGTTAGTATTTACGATATTCCCACCTTTTACGAGAAACTAACAAAAAAGGTTCCTGTTGAGCATTTAAAAGATGCATGGTTTGTATACACTCCCCTTTCAGGTGTAGGAAGTAATATGTATACCCAGAAGCTAGAGCGTTTTTTAGATATAGTAATATCCATCTTCGGGATCATACTTGCATTTCTAATCGGTTTAATTACGGTGATTGTTATAAAACTTGATTCAAAGGGACCCGTTTTTTATATACAGAGACGGGTTGGAAAGAATGGGAAATGTTTTGACCTTATAAAATTTCGCTCTATGAAAAACAATGCAGAGATAAATGGTGCAACATGGACATTGGAAAATGATATCAGGATAACAAGAGTCGGAAAAACTATCAGAAGATTAAGGCTTGATGAAATACCTCAAATGTGGAATGTCCTTAGAGGTGATATAAGCTTTATAGGCCCCAGGCCGGAGAGGCCGGAGTTTGTAAAGCTCTTGAAAGAGGACATTCCTTATTATTCGCTTCGTCATTCAGTAAAGCCAGGGATAACGGGATGGGCACAGGTAAATTATGGATATGGCTCGTCTAAGGATGATGCACTAGAAAAGCTTAAATACGATTTTTATTATATAAAGAATAAATCACTGCTTCTTGATTTTCATATTATGCTCCGAACAATAAAAGTTGTGTTATTTGGAAGTGGTGCAAGATGACACAAATTTAGGATACTAGATAAAAATAGAATATGGTAGTGGCTGGGAATGTGCATGTATATTGAAGCTAGTTGGAACACACCGTGATTAGTCACCTATCGTAAAATTAGTGGACTAGATGTGGTCAAGAGAAATTAGTAAATTGCATACATTATTATCTTTTGTTTACGACTTCAGTTATTGGTTAAAGTACAATAGGGAACCATTTCCTTACATCATCACGCCGCCATTGGTTGGTGTATGTACATTAAAGCTGTGTTCATAGATTATAACATTGGGGGGGCGCCTTAGACCGCTTTCTTTGATATTTTTTTGTAGGGAGAACTTTTTATTTTCTGGATTTGTACAATTAGCGTAGCATTTATAATTACGGGTGTGATTTTTTACAAACCGTATTTAGGCATTGCATTCGTTATCGTTTCCATACCATTCGAGGGAAGAATAATTTCTGATTGCACGTCAATTTTCCCTATAGAAATAATTCTGGCTATATTAGTTCTTGTTTGTGTATATAAAAATATAGTTGGAAGATGTAACTGTTTTGGAAATACCAAATTGGTCTTCTTCTACCTTCCTTTTGTGTTCTGCCTCGTCTTCTCATCCTTGAAAACTATGGAGTTGTCACTAACGATAAAAGAAATAGTGCGTTGGTTAGAGCTTATAGTTATTTATTTTTTAACTATTAATTTGATTAATGAGAAAAAAAAGCTGAGAGTGATCTTGTATACCATGGCGTTAGCCGTTGTTGTGGTTTCTATATCTGGAAGCGTTAGCTATTTATCGGGTGCAGAGATTTCAACTGCTGGAAGACCAGGAGTCCAATCATTTTTTAGTAATACGAATTCCGTGGCAGGTTACGTTAATTTAATAATACCTGTTCTTTTTGGTATGTTGGTGACAAGTGAGTTTTTATGGGAGAGGATTGCGTTAGGGGTTTCTATTGTATTGTCATTTATGGCCTGGTTTATGACATTTTCCAGAACAGGTTGGCTTTCTTTAATCGTAACAATGATCCTTCTTTGCTTTCTGACTAAAGTAAAGAAAAGAGTTTTCTTTCTTTTGACAATATTCACCATAACATTTACAGTTTCTGTTCTGTCCTTAGGTAATAAATATGACTTCTTGGCTAGATTCAAATTGCAACCGACACTAAGCACTTTGGAACATAGAGCAATGTTTTTTAAAGTCGGATTTAATTTAGTAAAGGACAATATGATCTCAGGAATTGGAATAGGGAACTACCATTTACTTGTTAAGGAGTTTACCAATGAGAATGCGTACCATTTACTTATAAAGAAATTTTTCAAAGAGTGTACGGTTTCATTTTATGGTGAATTTGCTAGTTTATTAAGTGCTACAAACCTACATAATTTGTATTTACAAGTGTTTGTTGAGACAGGATTAATGGGCTTGATTGCTTTTGTCTTCTGGTTAGTTTGTATAGCCAGTTACTTAGTAAGCTCCTTGAATACGTTAGTAAAGATCAGGAATTATTGGCTTTTCGTTGGTTTAGTGGGAGGTGTTGTCGTTTACTTAATCAATAACCTTGCAGATGTTTTAGTGGTTCACGGGATTCATCTTCAATGGGGTATAATATTAGGGCTTGCAGTGGTATTAACACAACTCAGGGAATCAGAAACGTGTTCAAAGACAGTTTAATTAAAAGAGCAAGTCGAAATGTCTTTTATAAAATATTAGCTGAATCTACAAAGGTTCTGCCGGCATTATTATTTATATATGTTGCTAGAAAATTGGGAAGTGAAGATTTTGGTAGGTTGTCATTCGCCTTCTCATTTACTGGAATGTGTATCCTTATTACAGATTTTGGTTTAAATAGATTACTTGTACGAAATGTGTCCAGACAAAAAGAGCTGACAGAAGAATATGTAGCTAACATTTATGTGTTGAAAATTGCTCTTTCGTTTATGTGTGTTATTGTAATGGGCCTGTTTGTTATTTTTGCCGGTTATACTGGCGAAGTGATTACTTTGGTTATGATTTTTGGCGGTGCAATGTTTTTTAGGTCTTTGTCAGATGTATCATGTGCTGTCTTTAATGCACATGAACAGATGGACAAAGAAGCTGTCTTAAAAGGAATTAACCATATTCTCTTGTTTATATCGGGAGCGGTAGTATTGGCATTGGGTTTTGGGCTTTTTGAATTGTCTAAGGTTTTTTTAGTAGTCCATTTGATCAGCTCAATTATTGGGTGTTTTATGGTATACAAATATATAGTGAATATACGTCCTTGTTTCAATCCTAGGTTTTGGTATTTTATTCTTAAAGAATCGATACCAATCGCATTAGCGGTAACTTTTGGTGTTATCTATGTAAAAATAGATATCGTTATGCTTTCTTTGATCAGAGGGAATAATGTTGAGATTGGATGGTATTCAGCGGCAGTAAGGATAATTGAATTAATGCATGTTATACCTGCGGTAGTTGCAAGTGCAATATTCCCGATCTTCTCTATTTTACACAAGGAGTCCATGGATTCTCTTGGGAAAGCATACAAAACATCTTTTAAGTATCTCCTGGTAACTGCCTTGCCAATAGTAGTGGGCACATTACTGTTGTCTGACCGTATAATAGATTTAGTTTACGGTGAAGAGTATGTTAAAGCTATTCCCGCGTTAAGGATACTTGCTTGTTCGTTAATTTTTATTTTTGTTAATTACATCTTATTGAATATTCTTGTCGCAGCTGGTAAGCAAAAAATTAATGCGATTGTGACTGGAATATGTCTCTTTGTAAATATATCCCTTAATATGTGCTTAATACCGTATTATGGATATTTGGGAGCAGGCTATGCAACCGTTGTTACAGAGATTGCTTTATTTGCTATGTGTTGGTATTATGCTACGAAATATATTTCTAATGTTAATATTGCTGCTGTTCTTTCTAGACCGTTAATAAGTGTGATTATCATGGGAGTGTTTATAGTATTGACTAACGCAAAATTGAATCTTGCATTTGTAATTATTTTAAGTGCTCTAATTTACTTTACTTGTTTATTGTTGTTTAGGTTTCTCACTAAAGATGACAAATTGATTCTTTTGTATTTGCTGGGTAAATAATACATGAAGGTTTTAATAATATGGAAAGCTTTGGTATCCGCAGCGTATCATAGAAAACTTAAAGAATTGGCAAAGTTTAAGGATGTAGAGTTAACCTTAATTGTGCCAACAAAATGGCATAATACCAGCTTAGAGAAGGAGTATTGCAAAGATTGCAAGATAATTCCTACAAAGATTGTAATGAGTGGTTATAACCACTTCCACTGGTATCCCGGACTGGAAGAGTATGTTAGGCAGATTCGGCCTGACATATTTCATATTGAGGAAGAGCATTATAGTTTTGTTACTTTCCAGGCAATTCGATTAGCAAAGAAATATAATATCGAATGTCTTTTTGTAACATGGCAGAATATCTATAAGAAATATCCTTTTCCGTTTTCATGGCTGGAAAGGTATAATTTAAAAAATGCAGATTATGCGATAGCTGGTAATGAAAGTATTAGTAATATTCTTGTAAGAAAAGGTTTTGATAAAGAGAGGATTTCGTTAATTCCGCTGGGTACCGATACTTTACTGTTCCGTAAAATGGACTCAACGGAGCTAAGGTCCAGGCTACGCCTGGAGGTTTTTACAATCGGCTATTTAGGCAGGCTAGTAGAAGAAAAGGGTATTCTGGATTTGTTAAAAGCAGTATCACGGATCAGGAGTAATTTTAATCTATTGATGATAGGCAGTGGTAAGCTAAAACATAGAATAAATTCAGAAGGAATGCGTTTGGGGATATCAGAGCAGATCCGGTTTATAGATAATATCCCTTCTTCTCAGATTCCAAATTATTTAAACTGTATGGATTGTATTGTGCTTCCTTCTCGAACAACAAAAAAATGGAAGGAGCAATTTGGAAGAGTGTTGACAGAGGCAATGTCGTGTGAAGTCCCAGTTGTTGGGTCTGATTGCGGAGAGATTCCAAATGTTCTAGGTGATTGTGGATTAATATTTAAAGAAGGTTGTGTTGATGATTTGTCTTCAAAGATAAAGCTGTTACTCAATAATAAAGATCTAAGAATGGAGCTATCAAAAAAGGGTCGGCAAAGAGTGTTAGATAATTTTACTCAGGAGATAGTTGCGAGAGAAACTTACAAGATTTATCAGAAAATGATCTACCGCAAAAAGGCACAAAAGACCCAAATAAATAATAGTGAAAGATCAAGTGGGAATATTTCGATTGTGTGATTCAATCAGTAAAACCATTTTTTCTCACGCAGAGCCGCATCCGTGTGAACGGTTTGACTGGGCGGGAAGATCGCCAAGAGAATGCAAGGAATGAAAGTCGCGCTTGTTCATGATTGGCTCACAGGTATGCGAGGAGGAGAGAAGGTTCTGGAAGTGTTTTGTGAACTTTTTCCTGATGCACATTTGTATACTTTGTTACATAACAGAGGAAGCTTATCCAATACTATAGAAGACATGGACATCAGAACTTCATTCATTCAAAAACTACCTCTTATTAAAAAGAAATATCGCCATCTCCTGCCAATATTTCCAACTGCTATTGAGCGTTTTGATTTACGGGAATATGATCTTATCTTGTCTAGCAGTCATTGCGTTGCAAAAGGTGTAATAACAGGAGCAGAGACATTACACATATGCTATTGTTTTACTCCAATGAGATATATTTGGGATTTGTACAATTTATATTTCGGTAAGGAGAGAGCAGGCATGTTTACAAGGTTGGCCACGTCTCTTGTTTTAAATTATTTGCGGAAATGGGATGTGGCAAGTTGCAATCGAGTGAACAAATTTGTGGCTATTTCGAGATACATTGCCGAAAGAATAAAAAAAAACTATGGTAGGGATTCTGATTTAATATATCCACCGGTTGATTGTTCGTATTTCAAACCCGGGTTGACAAATGATGGTTTTTATCTGATGGTATCACCTCTCGCCCCCAATAAACGTGTTGATATTGCTGTTGAAGCATTTAATTCAATTGACCTGCCTCTTATCGTAATCGGCTCTGGACAGGAAGAAAAAAAATTGGAAAAGATGGCTGGCAAAAATATAAAACTTATGGGATGGCAATCAGATGAGATAGTTAGAGAGCATTATGTTAATTGTAAAGCATTGATATTTCCTGGCGTGGAGGACTTTGGTATTGTGCCTTTAGAAGCACAAGCATGTGGGAAGCCTGTAATCGCATTCGGTGAAGGTGGTGCGCTGGAAACAATTATTCCATTGGATAAAAATATTGTAAATAATAATGCTACCGGTTTGTTTTTTCATGAGCAAACGGCAGAGTCTCTTGCGCAAGTTGTAGTTCGCTTTGAGGATGTACAAGCTCAGTTTAATGGGCAAGCAATAAGGAAGAATGCAGAGTCATTTGACAGGGTAATGTTTAAGGATGAGTTTAAAAAATATATCGAAAAGGAATATAAAGAGTTTAGACAGAATTTGCAGGATAAATAATAAATGCTAAAAAAACACAGTAAATTTTTTGAAACACTGGTTCTGCTTTTAGATTTAGTAACACTGTCGTGTTCATGGATATTGGCTTATTTTTTACGTTTTTATCTTCCTGTTGTTCCTGTGTCTAAAGGTATTCCTCCGTTTTTTACATACCTTACACTTCTTCTCGTTATGCTTCCACTCTGGTATATCGTCTTTAAAGCATTTGGTCTGTACCGGCCAAGAAGGATTTCATCCAAGTTTGCTGAAATAATGGATATTGCAAAGGGTACTACAATTGCTATCTTGATTTTAGTTTCACTGACATTTTTCGTGAGGAAATACGAGTTTTCAAGGCTTACTT
>Ga0209045_1000663_pt1 | contig 38055 bp, 42 predicted proteins | sample SaaInlLV_10m_DNA_4_FD_184664 | JGI IMG/M metagenome (GOLD analysis project Ga0209045, IMG submission 184664) | Marine microbial communities from expanding oxygen minimum zones in the Saanich Inlet - Saanich Inlet SI072_LV_200m_DNA (SPAdes) (version 2) | ecosystem: Environmental > Aquatic >...
TGTTAGAGATCGTCTGGGTCACAGCACACACATATATTTTTAACTTTCCTACTGCCCATTTAAAAAAATTAGTAAATCAGTACAATTAACAGAAACATATAAGTAGTCATGGAAGGTGTTATACCGTTAGATGGCTATTAAGAATACACTTGCAACAAACAAAATATTTTATAGAATTCGATCTATATTTGAATCTATGGAACAACTTGTTATTTCACAGAAAAATATGAGGTGAATTAAAGAGAGAATAATAGATTTAATTGATGAAGCAACATATATTAAGCTGAGTACCGATGAATTAGCGTCTAGAATAGATCTCATTTGAAAGACACTAAACACTTAATCAGAGGAGAGTTCCTAATGCTTGCAAAAATCGTCGTTTTGTTTTTCTGCATCTTATTATTGTTACAAACAAAATCTGTTCTGGGACAGATGAATATTTCTAACCAGATTAGAGATATTCATGTATTTGATGACAGAGGAGATGGAGTAAAAAGTGAACTATTCAGGATAGACGATGTAGGTGTCCGTTCCGGGTTAGGCTTAACCGATGAGCATGGATATAAGCAAGTTTACTTGTTATGCAAAAGTGGAGATCAAATCGGAGCTATTCCCAAAAGTGGAAACTACTTTCAACGAACAATTAATTGTACAAAAAATAAGACTATCAAGTTGGAATTGGGCAAAAAAGAGTTTTATAAAATTGTCTATAATGATGAAAAAGAGATTAAAGCCCAAATAATAGCAATGAATCCCGAAAAAATTAAGATTGTCCCTGAAAATAGCACTCAATCGGTAACAGTACATTTTAAAGAGTTAAACAAAATAATTGAAGCTCAGGATTTCATAAATCCAGGTAAAATTACTGGTATGACAGTGGCTGGAGCAGGAGTAGGAGTCGGAATTGGTGCTATCTTTTTCGGTATCGGCGCTCTTCCCGGGGCCATTATTGGTGGTATTTTTGGTGGAACAACTTCGTCAGCATCCATTGAGTATGGACACGACGTATTACCAAAATATTATACGACAGAGACCCGTTTAAGACAGGGTCTAAATTATTAAGTATTAACAGTTTGAAATTAGTCTTCTTTTGATAAACGAAATAAACATGACGGCAAGAAGACGCTGCGTGTTGTCTTTAGCGTAACATTTTCTTTCACAATCTTCTCAAATCCAATTTCACTTGACATAATCTAATTATCAAAATAGAATATTCCCTTCTTAAAAAGCTGGTAATTTGCTTACTGTTTTACATGATAAAGGCTAAAAATAAATGACGGATGTATTTGGAAACAAATCAAAAATAAACCGATACGATACTGATGAAGAAGCTCCATGTATCGTTGCCTGTCCGATCAGGCAAGATGCGCGGGATTATATACAATTGATCGCAAGGGGACGGTTCTCTGATGCGATAAAGGTAGTCGCAGAAAGAAACGCGTTACCATCTGCCTGTGGACGCATATGCACTCATCCATGTGAGACTGAATGCAGAAGGAAAGATATAGACAAGCCTATCGCAATTGCATGGCTTAAACGTTTCCTTGCTGACGGCTTTTTCAATGACACGACACAAGGTAAGGTCAAACATGCAGAGGTCAAATACTCTGAAAAGATTGCGATCATTGGCGCCGGACCGGCAGGATTGGCAGCCGCAAAAGATCTGTCTCTCCTTGGATATCAATGTACTATCTTTGAGGCTCACTCCGGTCCTGGAGGTATGCTTCGCATGGGAGTACCGACATACCGCCTGCCAAGAGAATTCATGGATAAAGATATCAAATTTATAACAGATCTTGGTGTAGATATAAAATATAATACAACCGTAGGTAAGGATATTCCCTTCGACAATTTAAAAAATGATTTTGATATTACGTTTTTAGCTGTGGGTTTGCCAGTAACAAGACGCCTGCCTATTGAAGGCACTGATTTGGATGGGGTGCAGGATGCTATAACATTTCTTAAGAGCGCAAACTGCCATGACAACGCAAAGGTTGGGAGCAATGTCCTTGTAATTGGTGGTGGTGCGGTTGCTATGGATTGTGCTAGAACGGCTTTAAGGCTTGGCCCGAAAGAGGTTAACATAGTATGCTTGGAGCATCGAAATGAAATGCCAACGTCTGATTACGAGATTGAAGAAACACTACATGAAAAAGCAATACTTCACGCCTCATTAGGCCCAAGAAGAATTATAGGAGAAAATGGCAAGGTCACTGGCCTTGAAACGCTTAAGGTAAAATCTGTTTTTGACAGCCAGGGAAGATTTAATCCATCATTTCATGAAGGCAGTGAATCTATAATAAATGCAGATACGATCATTCTCGCTATTGGCCAGTCCTCAGATCTATCGTTTCTTGAAGGACATGAAGAGATAGGTGTTACCAGGGGAGGTACAATAGCCGCAGATGCTGAAACATTAAGCACCGGTATGCCGGGTGTTTTTGCAGGCGGCGATGTGGTATTAGGCAGAGGAACACTTACTATGGGTTTGGGTCATGGTAAGAAAGCCGCAATATCTATACATAATTACCTCAGAAAGATTTCTAAAACTGATCATAAATTCAGAAATGTCAAACCTATCAATGAACTGTCAAAGACAGAAACAAGAGTAGACAAAATAAAGAGAGAGGTGAGGGATGAAATGCCAGCCCTCGATCCAGACACAAGAGCCGGAAATTTTGATGAGGTTGAACTGGGCTTTACAGAAGAGATTGCAGTACGTGAAGCAATGCGTTGCATGAACTGCGGTAATGGAGCCTCCGTCTCTCCAGAAACCTGCATTGCATGTCTGACCTGTGTCAGAGTTTGCCCTTTTGAAATACCAAAAATAAAAGAAGGTGACAATTTTGCTTATATAGATAATGATTGCCAATCATGCGGAATGTGTGTTGTAGAATGCCCTGCAAAGGCAATAGAGTTTAAAGGGCCGTATGAGGATATGGGTAAAGATCAATTACAAGAAGTTTTCAACAAAGCAAAAACCTCTGAACCGTTGATAATAAACTTCTATTGCAGCTACAACCTGGACTTAGCACTCTCCAAAGAAGAACTACCGGAAAACATCAAGCAGGTAAATTTACTCAGTTTAGGAAAGTTAAGCCCGGGATTAATTCTCGACGCGTTTGAGAAAGGTGCCGATGGAGTTTTAATTACATCATGTGACGACTCGTGTCATTTCGGTGATTCATGTAATACCTGGGCGGAACAAAGAGCGGAAACGGCAATGGATTTCTTAACTTCAATTGGCATTGAAAAGGGAAGGATAAAATATCATATTCTTCCAGGCCAAAATGGAGATAGTTTCTTACAAACAGCGAATCAATTGATAGAAGAGATAAAAAAACTTTAAAAAGTCTAATCTTATATATTTCTTAATAACCCCTATATATCACTATGAGCGAAGAACACGACACAAATAATAATAATCTTAAATCAGGAAGTAATTTAGAGAAACTTCTCAGGAAAGGCGAATTTGTTGTTACGTCAGAACTGGGGCCTCCCAGAGGAGCCAGCCGCGAAGCAGTTGAAAAGAAGGCAGAGCTTTTAAAAGGTTATGCTGACGCATTTAATTTAACCGACTGCCAGACAGCGATGGTACGCCTTTCCAGTATCGCAAGTGGAGCCATACTCCTTGATATGGGAATGGAACCCGTTGTACAATTGACCTGTAGAGATAGAAATAGAATAGCAATGCAAAGTGATATTCTTGGTGCCGCAGCTCTAGGCATGAAAAATCTTCTATGCTTGACTGGTGACCATCAATGCTTTGGCGACCATCCTGAGGCCAAAGGTGTTTTTGATTTGGACTCAATTAATCAACTTGATATGTTCAGACAAATGAGGGATGAGAAAAAATTCCAATCAGGTGAAGATCTGAAAACAGAAGAGCCAAAACTCTTCTTAGGCGCTGCAGAAAATCCTTTTGCGGATCCCTTCCAATATAGGGCTGCCCGTCTTGCAAAGAAAGTGAAAGCGGGAGCAGATTTTATTCAAACTCAAATCATCTATAATGTTGAAAAGTTTGAGGAGTGGATGAGTATGGTCAGGGCCATGGGATTGCATAAGAAAGTATCTATTCTGGCAGGAGTTACACCTATCAGATCTCTTGGTATGGCCAAATACATGAAGAAAAATGTTCCCGGCATGGATGTGCCTGATGAGTTAATAAAACGTCTGGAAGGAGCGGAAAAGAAAAAAGCTGAAGGCATAAACATCTGCCTTGAAGTGATTGAGAGAGTAAGGAAAATTGAGGGGGTTTCAGGGGTTCACATCATGGCTGTTGAGTGGGAAGAGATAGTTCCGGAAATTACAGAAAGAGCAGGGCTACTCCCAAGGCCGACACCATAACCGATTCCTTATTTAATGATATCATCTGATTTCAAGTTTAAAAACGAATGGTGATATCTTCTGTCCAACTATTATTTTATTCTCCCCAATATTTAGCAATGTCATTGAATTAGGTTGGGTTTTAAAAGGCAAAAACCCAACGACTTTTGATATTAGCGTAGGGTGGATTAAAGTCCTCGGCGCTTTTGGTCCGGGGAAGCGATAGCGAATCCACCTTCAATCGTGATCTATTATTGGTGGATTCGTCCTTCGTCCTTAATCCACCCTACAATATTTATGTCAACTCATCTAATTCGTGCCTACGTCCAATCTTGAAAGGAAATCTGCTTATATTCATTCCCACACCACCTAGTGATTCTGAGCTTGATTCATTTGAACCAGAGAGACTGATAAGTTCGATATCATGCGGATACTCACTTTTATCTATTTCTACAGCATCCAGAGTGTTCTTATTTACACGCATCCTGTTTACAGTCCTTAATCTTCCAAAAAGGGCTTTAGGCTTTTTCTCAAACAGCTCATTAAAACTATCACGATTGAGCACCGCTAATTGTATGTCTTCAATAGCTGTAACCGTAGCGGATCTGGGTTGATCCTCAACCAACCCCATTTCACCAAAAATTTGTTTTTCACCTAAAACAGCCAGAACTGCCTTTCTATTACTGACTAAATCTGATACCTCAACTTTTTCTAACTCAATAATGTATGCACATGTTTCATGTGCTCCTTTCTCAATTATCACATCACCTTTTCTGAACGTTCTCCGTTCCATAACGTGCTCCTAAAAAACGGTAATCATAATTATTCCCAAAACCATAACGGTTGCCCCTAAAAGCCTTTCTTTAATATTAGTTTCCTTAAAAAACATAACACCATAAATAACGCCAAAAAGAATACTCAACCGCTTTACTGAGACCATATAAGATACTTCAATAAGGCTAATTGCCTTAAGATGTGTAATTATCATTATAGTAATCAGTATGCCGATAAGAAAAAAAAGTACAGGTCTGGAAAACGCTTTCGAATAGAAATGTTTAGTTCTGAAGCTGATTACCAAATAGAAAAAAAAAGACAATAGAAATGAGTAAACAACACTGAAAAAAAGAGGATCCGAATGTTGTACTGCTATTTTACCAATACAAGCTCCTATGCTGAAGACAAAGGCAACAATAATCATTAATACAGAACCTTGTTCTTTCGCAATTGCCTTAAATGGCTCAAAAAAACCTTTACTGATCGTGTGAACGTTTAGCAAATAAGCACCTATTACAACTAAGACGATACCTGTGAAACCAGACCTATCAGGCCTTTCTCCCAGAATAATGAATGATGTGCCTATCAAAAAGACAGGGGTTAATGACAAAAATGGAAGTGTTAACGAAAGAGGTGATATCTTTATTGCCTTCATATATAACAACAAAGCTATTATATCAAGCGGAACAGCCATCAGTGTCGCCACATAGAAAACGCTATCCAGTTCAGGCTTTTCTATGAATGGTATGATAAAAGCCATAAACGGGAGAGCGTATCCGGTCCTGACCCAGGCAACTATCGATGGATCAGTATTATCATCTAATGCCTTTTTACTCAATGCATCTGCAGTTGCCAGACTTAAGGCACAAACAAGTGCATATACAAACCAGCTCATTTATATTTATTATTAAGAATTATTAGATTTGAGTAATCCCGGATAATACATAGCATAATGTAGCCACAACCAGGCTTGAAATGTTTAAAGTGATCTAAAATAAGAAAACAAAAAGATGGTCAAACTGCTATAACCTCAATATTTGATATCTGCGGTTTTGGCGTCTTCATTGTTACTACGAACACAGGTATTCCCTTCTTTTTGTTTTCTTCCAACACCTTGTTGTTCTCATTATACAGATCCTTGTCATCTTCAGGAAGTATTACGAGAACCGCTCCTTTAGGCATTCTATCAAGCACATCAGGACACTCAAAAACATACTTCATCCATTCTGCATGGAGATCCAGATTTTTTCTAATAATTTCATCTTTTGTCATCCTTATTCCCCTTTCTCAAAGTTTTCTCTATATTTCTTCCAATTTGCTTTTAAATCAATCGTAGCATATGTAAAAGCGAGATTGTATGTCTCAAAAAACAGGGGTAATTTTATCGTTTCTCCATCTGCTTTCATTATATCTTTATGAGCAAATCCATGTGCCGTATCATATCTAACTATCTGTCTCCATTTCGCTGATATTCTTGCTTCATATTGTACTACAAATTCTAAGATAATACTTTTTTCTTTTTGTGCATATACCCGCAATCTATCAGTTGATTCAGCAGTTAAATAAATAATATATTGTATCTCTTTCACTTGTCTATATTAATAAAAAGCGTCTCCAGGCAAAGTCAGAAATGCCAGAAAAATGATTCTTTCCCTCATTAATATGCATGTTTGTTTACAAGACCCCTCCAGATAGTTAGCCACATTATCTCCATATCAAATCTGAGACTCCAGTTTTCTATGTAATATAGATCGTACTCAATTCTTTTCTCCAGCGAAGTATTCCCTCTCCATCCACTGATTTGTGCCCAGCCTGTTATACCAGCCTTCATTTTATGTCTCAACATATACTTAGGGATTTTGCTTCTAAACTGTTGTATAAAAAATTCTCTCTCCGGCCGTGGACCGACAATACTCATATCCCCTTTAAGTACATTAAAGAACTGAGGAAGCTCATCCATACTTGTCTTTCTTAAAAAAGCACCAATTATTGTTTTCCGAGAATCGCCCTTTGTTGCCCATACAGGCCCAGTCTCTTTTTCTGCCTGAGTTTCCATCGTCCTGAATTTCAGCATACTAAAAACTTTTCCATCCAGACCCATACGTTCCTGTTTGTAGAAAACAGGTCCTTTTGACGTTGCCCTTACCAAAACTGCGATAACAAGCATTAAAGGAGATACTGCTAATAATATGGTTATCGACAGTACTACATCTGCAACTCTTTTGATCACAAGATTCCAACCATATAGAGGAGTATCCCTTAAACTGATTATAGGCATGCCTTCAAACTCACCAATACCTCCCCGTAATGTCGCAAACTCAATCAAATCCGGAATTAGCATGATTGAAACCATCTCGTCGCCTATACTGTCAAGAATCCTCTTTAGCCTCTCATGAGCACTCAAAGGGAGTGTTATTAAAACCATGTCAATCTTTTGATCCATCACAATACTTCGGATATTGCGACAAGTATCAAGTACCTTAAAACCTTTCAGTTCATTACCAATCTGTGATTTATCATCACTTAAAAAACCTCTAATTTTGATTCCAAGTTCCGGATGATTATGTACCTTATCCGTAACATTCATTGCTAAGTCCCCTGTTCCTACGATTAAAGCATGTCTTAAATTATATCCTCTCTTTCTAATAAACCTTAAAAACTCACGAAAAAGTATCCTTTCAACACACAAGATAATCATGCTAATTATCCAAAAGTACAGGAAGGTAAGCCTTGAAAACTCATATTTTCTCACGAAAAACGTCAATGACACCAAAATCAAGATAGCAATCGTAGTTCCCTTTGCAATATCAATTACCTCTGCAAACTTGGACGAAATCCTTCTTGGTCGGTACAGACCAAATGCCTTAAAAACAGTATACCAGAGTGGAAGCATAATAATGAGAAGCGTAAGATACGTGACAAATGGAGGTATTCCTTTAGAAGCGGGAATAACAGGAAAATAGAAGCGCAAATAATAAGCCAGCATCCAGGAACAGCATAATGCTATCCAATCAAAAAGCAGAACCAGCGTTTCAAAAAATTTACTGTGTTTTTTTAACATTTCTTATTTATCCTGCAAACCCTGTCTAAACTCCTTATATTCCTTTTCAATATATTTATTAATTGTGTCTTTAAATATTGTCCGGTCAAAAGACTCGGCATTTTTTCTAATTACCTGCCAGTTAAACAAATCCTGTGCCTCCTCAAAACGAACTACAGCTTGTGCCAGAGACTCAGGAGCCTGGTCGTAAAAGAACATACCGGTAGCGTTACCTGATTGCTCCTTCTCGTTTTTAATATTTTCATCCAGAGGAACAATTGTTTCCAACGCGCCACCCTTCCCATATGCAATCACAGGCTTTCCACAAGCCTGTGCCTCTAAGGGAACAATACCAAAATCTTCCACTCCGGGAAATATTAATGCTTTGCAGTTAACATAGTGTTCCCTAACTATCTCGTCTGACTGCCACCCCATAAGTTTGATATTTTTACCAGCCATTTTTTTCATTTTTTTTTCTTCCTGCCCTGAACCGATTACTATAAGCGGCAGACCAATTGCATTGAATGCCTCAACGGCAATATCAACACGTTTATTTGGTGCGAGAGGTGAAACCATTAGATAAAACCCCTCATTTGTAAACCCGGGTTTGAAATAAGAACAATCAACCGGCGGATATATTAAATCAGAATCCCTGCCATAGTTTTTTTTAATCCTTTCGGCAATGTATCTGGAAATTGCTACATACTTATTCACACGCTTACTGCTTGCCACGTCCCATTTCCGTAAATAATTCAAAACAAGAGAAGTCGCTACTCTTGTAATAATGCCAGCTCTCTCCTTACTGAAATATAAATTGTACAAATCCCAAATATACCTCATTGGAGTGAAGCAATAGCATATGTGCAATGTATCTGCGCCTGTTATTACACCTTTTGCGACACAATGACTGCTAGACAAGACAAGATCATATCCCCGTAAATCGAAACGTTCGATAGCAGTAGGAAATATCGGCAGGAGATGGCGATATTTTTTCCTGATAAAAGGTAGTTTCTGAATGAAGGATGTTCTGATGTCCATATCTTCTATAATATCAGAAAGGCTTCCTTTATTATGCAACAGAGTATATAGATGAGCATCCGGGAAGAGTTCACAAAAGACTTCAAGAACCTTCTCACCTCCTCGCATACCTGTGAGCCAATCGTGAACAAGTGCAACCTTCATATTTTATTAAATTATAGAGACCAATAAACTGTCTTGAGATAAGCTTTGCTAAAAATATTACTGCCGCAAAAAGGCACAAAAAGCGCAAAGCAAAGTTAATTACAATTCGATAGAACATACTTTTTGACCTCCAGCTTTGACGCTCCAAAATCTACCCTGTTAAATAAGATTTGAGCCGCTTTCACAGGAACATCTTTCCAAGATACGTCTTCAGGTATTTCTCGCGTTTTGTTGCATCGCGCTGTGAAATACACGCTTCGTAGTACACCAATTCCAATGTCCCCCGGTTCCTGGTTGAACCTACTTCACCTCTCTTGTGCTGCTTTTACCCAGTTAAATAAAACACTAATTTCGACACAAATTAAAGTTTTAATGCGAAGCATTATTTAACGGGGCAGGTCTTGACTTGAGATCTTTTGTAAACCCTACATAGAATTTATCATCCTTCTCACTTTGAAGGACATATGTATACAGCATCAGCAGCCCTCAAACTATTTAACAGGATAAACTCTCTCCAGATGGCCATGACGAAGATATTGATGCAGAGAAAAGCTGTTTTCCCTGATTAGATCACACTATCGAAATATTTCTGCTTGGCCTTTCACCGCTCTTATGTCTTTTGCGATTTATTGTGACAAATCTTTTCCTGAGATATAATTACATTTCTTACAATACGCTCTTATCTTTTCTGTACAATCTAAAAGATACGGAGTTAATTCTAATACCTTTTTATAAATGTCCTTTAATGCTTCAATGTGATATTCATGGGCAATATCATTTCTTACTATTCTTATTTGAACAAATATATCCGCACTTTCAATCAACCCTTTCTTTTCAGCCCTGTTAATCCTGTCTCTTATTGTACCCTCATCATCAAGCTCAATCTTATCTAATACCCTGAAAACCTTTTGAATCAGCATATCACTCATTCGCGCAAATCTACTTGTAAACGCTTCAAATTGATCCATATCTTCAATTACATAATCTTCTTGAATTCCAATTTTCTGGCAATTTCCATAAGAATATTTTAAAATCCCTGTTGAATCTTCCAGTAATTTCAATTCCTTACTCAATAATTCAAGTAAATCATCTTTCACAATAACGCCCCTTCTCTGTATGCAATTTTTACAAATGGATCGGTCGTATCCTGTGCTATAATTATGTGAATTTTCTGTTCCTCTAACCTTTCGTGCAAATTCTTTCTTATTGTTATAGTATCATCATAGCTTAACTTTTCAGATATTATTAACAAATCTATATCACCGCCTTTTGCAAGATCTACATTGCGAGATCCAAAGAGATAAATTTTTGCACCCTTGTCCAATGAATTAACACTTTCTTTAATTGCTTTGATTTCATTTTCACTTATACGCATAGGCTAAATCTATTCTCGTTACATTTTTTCGGCTTAACTTTCCTGCCGCAAAAATGCACAAAATGGTAAAGACATCTATCTTTTGTATTTTATTTTTTCTTGGCGATCTCTGCGGCATTGCGGGAGAAAAACTGTTCCCTGATTAGATCGCACAATCGAAATATTTATGCTTGGTCTTTCACCGTTTTTTTGTGTCTTTTGCGCCTTTTTGCGGCAAATCTTCTTTTTCTTAAAAATTCTGATACGTTTCCTCAATAGCTATTGAAAATACCTCTTTTTGTTTGCTATCTAACCTCACAATCCCTCCTTAACCAGATCATGCATCCTCAACATACCAACAACAAGATTTTTTCTACTCAAGACAGACAAAATTGTAATTGGCTTCTCTCTTTCCTGCATTATTCTTAGTGCTGGAAAGGCTTTTTCGTCCTCATAAACAAATACGGGATCGGGATTCATTATATCCTTAATTTCCATTGAAAAAATATTCTCCTCTTTCTCGATATGTTTTCTAATGTCATAATCTGTTACAAGCCCTATAAGCTTACCATCATTATCAACAATCGAAATCGCACCCGCTAGTTTTCTGGATATTTCTGATATACAATTTTTGACACTTTCAGTGATATTGATTACTGGATTATTGCTGCCTTTTAACATGACATCAGAGACTCTCATCGTCAACCTTTTACCAATCTGCCCACCGGGATGAAGTAATGCATAATCTGCCAAATCAAAATCCCTCATCTTCATTAAAGCCACCGCCATAGCATCTCCTAATACCATAGTAACAGTAGAACTTGTTGTTGGGGCCATATTCAACGGACAAGCCTCTTCTATATCACCTATGTTAATAACCACATCTGAGTATCTCGCTAATGTAGGATTGACATCCCCCATTATTCCGATTATTTTTGCACCAACACTCCTTATTGAAGGAAGGACTCCATTTAGTTCAGAACTTTCCCCGCTTTTTCCAATAGCGATAACAACGTCTTCAGCGGCAATAATCCCCAAATCACCGTGCATACCCTCTGCAGGATGCATGAATATAGCAGGAGTTCCAACACTTGACATGGTAGATGCTATTTTCTTAGCTACCAAACCGGATTTCCCCATTCCTGTGAGTATAACCTTTCCTCTACAGTTGAATATAGTTTCTACCGCGCTTTTAACGGAAGAATCAATATGCTCTCTCAGAAGAGAGAGACCTTTCATTTCAATATCAATGACCCTTATTATTTCAGATTCTATATCTATATTCATCCAAACCCTTTAATATACAAATATAAATTGCCAGATCACAAAGTCTCTCTGATTCTTATTTTATTTACCGTGATAACTACAAACTTACCGGATAAAGAAATGCCGTAATCAATAAGTGTTCTGACCAGCGAATCAGAAATATTATCAATTTCATCAGTTTTATATCTTAAGAAAATCACACTTATGTTTTTTACCTTATGAACAAAAACCCATTCTCCAAAATCACTATCTTCCGTTAGCAATAGAGCATTATTCTCCTTTGCTTGATCTATAACATCTTTATCTGGTATTCCCGGGTTTTCTTCCACAACAGATATAACTTTAAAATCTTTATTTCTTAGTGCTTTCACAATTCTATAATCAACACTCTCATCAGCAAGTATCCTAAGACTCAATAAGTTCCTCCCTTGATATCACATCAGCAGAATAAGATAGCGCCGCCAAGATATCTTCCTTTGCCAAATGTGGATATGCCTCTAATAACTCTTGTATCGTTACTCCTTCTGAAAGCTTTCCAAGTAAAAGCGCTACCGTTACTCTTGTCCCCCTAATTACTGGTTTCCCAAGCATCACACTTGCACTTGCTGTTATTCTTTCTTTATAGTCCACGATTCAATCCTCCCTATTAAATATTAAGCAACTCGTTTACAATGCTTCGCCTGAATATCTCGCTAGTGTAGAATTACCGACTCCCATTATTCCGATTATCTTTGCACCAACACTTTTTATTGAAGGAAGAACACCATTGAGTTCAGAACTTTCCCCGCTTTTTCCAATAGCTATAACAACATCTTTAGCGGCAATAATCCCCAAATCACCATGCATACCCTCTGCAGGATGCAAGAAGATAGCGGGAGTCTCAACACTCGACATGGTAGATGCTATTTTCTTAGCTACCAAACCAGACTTACCCATTCCTGTAAGTATAACTTTTCCTCTACAGCTAAATATTGTTTCTACTGCACTTTTAACGGAAGAATCAATATGCTCCCTCAAGAGAGAAAAACCTCTCATTTCAATGTCGATGACTTTTATTATCTCTGAGGTTATATTTATATCCATACAAGCCCTCTCTTGCAAAATAATATTAATACGGACAATTGATATATTTTTTTGCGTCTTTTACGGCTCTTTGCAGCCTAACTTTCCTGCCGCCCGTCTGCGTGCTACGCACAGGCAGGCAAAAAAGCACAAAAGACGCAAAGCTAATTACAAGTCGATAGAACATACTTAATTTAATGAATATGCCTATGCATTTAACTCCTAACGGATTTTAAGATTTTTCCGTGGAAGCAAGTTCGCCATAAGTAATAGTACCTGTAGACACACAAGCATGAACCAGTCGATCAAAAAGTTCTTTTTCCCAAAACCTACGGTTGAACCGGTAACAGATTTCAGAAAGGTACGCTTGAAGATGTTTCTTCGAAACACCCCTATGGGCTCCTCGAATCACTGACTTGGCATTAGAAATAATGCTATGAACCCATGGAAGAAGTTTTCCTGCAGCCTTTGGGTCTTTGAGCACCACTCTACAATGAGACAAATCCATGCCTTTGGCGACCTTGCCATAGGAACGCCATCCATCAGTACGTATTGCTTTCAGAAGGCTTCTACCCTCTTTTGATTCCGGCCCATAACCAAGTCTTTTCAAAAAGTCTTCAATAGTACTTGTGGAGCCATCTTCCACAATTCGCATATGAGCAAATCCAGGATGATCTTTTCCTTGACCATCTTTATAGAGGGAAACAGCACACAATACCATGCACTTTTTCTCAGTTCCACGCCCTCGTGTTTTTCCGACAGATCCAAAGAAAGATTCATCCATTTCAACCAACCCCGCAAGACTATATTTAGCATCCCGATCAATCATTGCTTTCCGAATCTTATGAGCCATCAACCAGGCAGTTCTGTATTGTTTGATGTCGAGAAGTCTTTGCATTTCAGAAACAGAAACACCTACCTTATTCATCGCCATATGGTATATCAACCAATACCACTTAACCAAAGGAGTTCGTGTGCCTTGAAAAATAGTTCCTGCCGTGACACTTGTTTGGACTCTACAATATTTACAGTCAAACAACTTTCTCTTAGAAAGATACCAGGCATCACTATATTTGCAACTTGGACAGACAAATCCATCTGGCCATCTCTGCTCTACTATGTGTTTTGCACAAGCTTCCTCATCTCGGAAGGCTTTCTGGAAATCAAGTAAGTTACGTTGTATATAATTCTTGGGCATATCCAAAAATTATAAGCTAAAAACCATTAGGAGTCAAATGCATAGGCATTAATGAATATATTCTTATGCAACTTCAACCAAGTTTAATTCTTCTATTGAGGAATGCCTTCTCCATTTTTTTACGTTAACACAGATTACAGGTTGTCCTTCTTCACGGTTTTTTAGTGACATCTTTTTATGCCACTCGTTAAAACCGTCTTCCCCTTCAACCTGAAATACTATTAAAGTATTAGCAGAAATACTGTTTGCAAATTCCTTATTTTCCATTAAGTACTTATGGAATTCGGTTGAAAGCATTGCCACGAAATCAGTATATTTATTTTTACTCATTGCTCACCCTTCTTTTTTTTAGAAATTCTTGCTTATATTTGGACCAATTCTCATTTACCCCGCCTGCCCGACAGTTTATTAGGCGGGTTAAATTCGCTTGTTCCCTTATTTAACCGGGACGGCTTAATTTCCCTGCCACAAAAAGGCGCAAAAGACGCAAAGTTAATCACGACTTGATAAAATATACTTTTTGACCTCCAGCCTGGGCGCTCCAAAATTTATCAGTAAGCCATGCTCTATCCTCGAAGCACGAAGATAACCAAGTAATTGAGCTGTATGATCACCAATAATTGTTTTACAAGCTTTCAGCTCTACGATCAAACAGTTTTCTACATACAAATCAGCAATAAAATCGCCCAAAATCGTTCCGTCTTCGTCTACAACCTGGAGAGGATACTGCTGTTCAACTTTTAGCTCTGCTTTTCTTAAACGATGTGCCAATCCATTTTCATAAACTCTTTCCAGGTGACCGTGACGAAGGTATTGATGCAGTGAAAAACTGGCGTCCCTGATTAGATCGCACAATCGCAATATTTCAGTTTGACTTTTCATAATTTTCCTTGCGTCTTTTGCGCCTTTTTGCGGCAAATCTTCTTTTTCTTAAAAATTCTGATACGTTTCCTCAATAGCTATTGAAAATGGCATAGAGGGTCACATCTCGCAACTTTTTCCTGAGTAAAATTATCTAACACTCTTTGTCGGCCCTTTTTCGCCAATTCCCCCCTCAGGCCAGGATTATTGATTAACCGTGTTATCTTTGAGGATAAATCGTCAGCATCACCTTCTTTAAACACTAATCCACAATCACCTATAACATTTGGAATCTCTCCTGAATCAGACCCAATAACGGGAACTTCACACGACATTGCTTCAGTCAATACCCTTCCAAATTGTTCCTTCCACGTTCTTGTAGTCCGAGAAGGAAGCACCAAACAGTCCATGCCGTTTAAATAATACGGGACTTGAGAAGAAGAAATCGAGTCCACGATCCTTATCTTCTCTAAGAGACCCAAATGCCTCCCTGTCTCCTTTATTTTATGCCTTAATTTACCACTACCTACCAACAGGAGATTAAAGTCACTGCTTATCCGGGATACAGCTTGTAATAAATCAATAACCCCTTTTTCCTTTACAAATCTACCTAAATACCCAATTGTAAAAAACTCCAATTGCAGCTTTGACCTTAATTCAGTTGATTCCATTTTATGGAACATCACAGTGTCTGCACCCAACGGAATTGTTGATATTCGCTTATTGTCAAAGCCCTTTCTTACAAGTACTTTTCTGACCTCATTGCTACCAGCTATCGCATAATCAGCATTTTCCAGATTATATTGTTCAACCCGTGAAAATGGGAAAGGGTACTTCTTGTAAATATTCTGCCATGTTACAAACAGGCATTTTATGTTATATTTCTTTGCTAATCTGATTGCCTGGAAGGTCACAAGGCTATAATGTTCTTCCTCAATATGTAATATATCCGGTCTAACCTGCCTTATAATTCTCGCCAACCCAGGGTACCAGTGAAAATGATTAGAGCCATTTAAAACAACCCTCCTCGGTATTATCTTATATTCACTGCAAAATTTCTTCTCTAAGTTAATCTTATGCCATTTTGTTGGCACAATTAAGGTTAGCTCTACATCCTTAAACTTTGCCAATTCAACAAACCTATTATGATATGTCTCTGATACTAAAGCCTTCCATATTACTAATATCTTCATTTTGTTTTTTTAGCGACCGCTACGCCTGTCCCGTAAGGAGGATCGAACTGTACTGGGGGCTTTGCACGAAAACTACTTTCCCCCCCTCACGCCAAGACGCAAGGAACGCTCCAATTAAATATTCTACGAATTTAATAGGGCAAGCAAAGGGTAATAAAAGCTTTTATTCTTCACAACTTTAGTTCACTTCCCGTCCGAACGGCTTGGCGGACGGGTATACGCTTCAAACTTGTTTTTGCGACTCCTCAACCTTGGCATAAGTGAAACCAGAAATAGCGTGACTGGTAGTAACCAATGCGTAAACGCCAGGACTGACCCCTGGATGCTTTCTTGTAAAATAACGTTAAGCAGACTGTAGCCTTTTTGTCATTTGTTTTATAATATCTTTAAAAAGGCTTGATGCCTTAAAAACTTCTATACCAATAAGTTTTCCTGATTCATCAAGATCCATGTTCACTCCTGGTGAAAGCTCGATACTTTCTTCTTCTTGTCCTTCTCTGCCAAGGTAAAGAATATCCTCTTCTTCGTCATAAAAAACTTTAAAATCTTCCATCATTTTTTTCAAATATTTTCTTTGTCAAATTAAAAACAGCAACCACAGATTACGCAGATTTCACTGATTACATTAAGAAAAATGCAACTCATACCTTTAGGTTTGAGTCGATCCACAGCAACAAACCAAAGTCATAACTATAAAAATCACAAAAATTTAAAAAGGAAATTCCTATATGATCAAGTTAGATTCCTGCTTTCTTAAGATGTACTATTTCTTTGTCTGATAATGATTTGACCCTATCCCCCCGTCCCATCCTCTCTCACTCGGTCGTCTTATTATGCTCGCCCACGGCGGCAGCACCCCCATGTCTCCTGAGGCGACCCTGTTGGCTAGCTTCAGATCCGCCTCGTGCGGGAAGTTTTTCCCACCATTTCCCAAAAAAGCTCGACTTAACCCTGCGGCGGAAGTACTCAATTTCCCCCTCTGGCGTAAGGTTCTTTATTTCTTTATAAATCTGCATCTGGGCTTCATGTTTAAAACCAACGCACTTAAACTCTTTGTCAGTCTTCATCTATTAACACCTCCTTTGGTGAGATAATCGTCAATATACCGTAACCGTTCATAAGATTTACCTGGTTATAAGCCTTCATCTTATCCAGACGCACTATATGCTTAAAGTTCCAAGATACTATGGCATCTGCCCGTGTCACAGTTGCCACAGCAACATGTGTGGCGTCATCTATCCAACTCAGGCCCAAGGATTTTTGCCTTTATATATTCATTACGCAGATCGAGAATCTCATCGGTAAGTTCTACCCTCTCCATCATTTCTTCCGGTAAAGACAATAAAATATTTTGAACCTCAGCCGGCACCCTATCCAACTCTGCGATTACAATCTCGCTAAGCAACAGTACGCATTTACCTTTTCGCACCATTTCAATAAAATGCAACGACTCATTGGAAAACTCTGCATCCAGACAGCCGCCGATTACAGATGTATCAGCATATATTCGCGGAATTCTCATCATCGGCCCCACTTTTTTGTTTTCTCTCTTCTATAACTATACCACCTAACGCCTTCCTCTTGCGAACCCTCAGATGATCAAGAGACATTCCCGCATAATGTAAGGCCGCTTGGAAATCTTGCTCCTGTAACTCAGGATATCCCGATAGAACAGTTTGCCACGATTTCCTTTCTGCTAACTGTTCCAGTAAAACTGAAACTGGAATACGGGTTCCTTTTATTACAGGCCTTCCATTGTATACTCTTGGATTAATCTCAATTCGATCTAAAAGCTCCATCCTAATATCCTCACAAAAAATTAATACCAGAAAAGCAGCCTGTTCCCTTATTTAACCGGGACGGCTTAATTTCCCTGCCACAAAAAGGCGCAAAAGACGCAAAGTTAATCACGACTTGATAAAATATACTTTTTGACCTCCAGCCTGGGTGCTCCAAAATCTACCCTGTTAAGTAGTTTGAGATCTTTTGTAAACCCTACATAGAATTTATTATCCTTCTCGCTTTGAAGAACATATGTGTACAGCATTAGTGAACCTCAAGCTATTTAACCGGGTAAACTCTCTCCAGATGGCCATGACGAAGATATTGATGCAGAGAGAAGCTGGTTTCCCGGATTAGATCACACAATCTAAATATTTCTGTTTGATCTTTCATAATTTTTTTGTGTCTTTTGTGCCTTTTTGTGGCTCAACTCTCTTGCCGCAGAAGTGTAATGCTCTTATTTCCGGATTAAATGCATAAGAATCACTTTGTCTTCTTTTGTAAAAAATCTAAACAGTAACAAACAAGCAAAATAAGTTAAGACACTTAAAAACTGCTTGATAATTCATAGACATCCACTGTTTCCTTCTTTAATGATTTCGGCATCGACCAAAGGGTTTCATTAATCTTATCTACAATATCACCTGTGAATAACGTTTCTTTGCAAACAGAACACACCGATGCCGGAACATTCTCAAAAATCACATAACGACCCTTCCATTCTTGAAAATGCCTAATATGCTTCTCGACCATATTATTGTGACACACTGGACATTCCATAATCATAGCCTCCTTGTTTTCATATCTTCACACCATTTAGTTAAATTTGGCTCATAAACAGTTATTATCACTCCCTGACAATTAGACAGAACATGCAATATTCTTCCTTCCGCAGTTACACCGTAAGTAAGGCAACTAGGAGAATATTTATCATCGGAATATTTTTCGATAATTTCTGCAGTTTTACTTGTAACCGCTTCTATAACTTCTGAATTTCGAATATATCTTAAAGCCATTTGTTCTTGTGCGTGAATAGTGTAACAATGCTTATTATCTTTGATTATTTCTTTTAAACCATTTAATGAAATCAAACTTTCTCACCTTTTCTTACCATATCTTGTATTTCAGATTTGTCACATGCGCATCGTCTCAAATTTCCAGCTTTGTTACAATAAGAAATTTAATAGAATTCCATATCCAGATTTGCTATGTTTTTCCTAGCAACCGTTACGCCTGCCCCGTAAGGAGGACCGAACTGTACAAGGGGCTTTGCACGAGAACTACTTTCCCCCTCTCGCCAAGACGCAAGGAACGCAAGGGTAAAGACTTTTATCCTTTAATTTGTTATTTGTTTTTTTTGGCGATCTCTGCCTGCCCTAGGGAATGCAACGCAATATTCCATTGGGGAGACCCTGTCCGCCAGTTTGTTAGGCGGGTCTTTGTGTGTATGATTATTGTTTTTTTTAAATACCAAAAAAATAACCTGTCCCCTTTATATTCGCCGTGTGCCAGAACTATTCCCAATTCCTATTTCTTTCAGCGATAATACACTTTATGGCAAAGTCCGGAAACTCCTTTAAAGCTAATTCCACGTTCAAGTAAATATTATAGCTTTATACATTTTTATTTCCGTACACCTTAAACTTAAATAGGAATGGCAAATGTAGGAACTTTTTCATTCATATAGTGCCAAGCATCTTTTCTTGTCATATCTCGTTTTTCAATTTTGTCACATGCACATCATCTATTTTTATTATTCAGCTTTTTTCTTGGCGTTCTCTGCGCCTGCCCCGTAAGGAGGAACGACTGTACTGGGGGCTTGGCGTGATAACTTCTTTTTTCCTCACGCAATGTGCCTTTTTACGGCTTAACACATCATTGTTTGGTAAATTTTGTAAGTTTCTCTCGCAGCTTTCTCTTGCGTAAATTTCTCCAGCACCTTTTACCAATACTTGAGATTTACACTTATTAGTAAAAGTCACAAATGCATTACACATGTTTTGCAATAGATTATAAGTGTAATAACACACACTATACTAAATATACATCAGAATATAATCTCCATGCCCATATCAAAAAAAGAAGCCATGCAGAAGCTCCTTTTAGGATTAATCCAAAAGCCTTGCCTTAATCACAAGAACACGGTCATTGTGGCAAGTTGTTCTCTGAATAAACCTCATAATATATCTCTAATATTTTCTTTGCAGACTTTTTCCAGGAAAAATTTTTTATTCTCTCAACCCCTTTCTCCACTAAACAATTTCTCAGGTTGCTATCTGACAATACCGTATCAATGGCATTTGCTAATTCTTCAGGCTGATTTTCATTAACTATATAACCGGCATTATCAAGAACTTCGTCTGATGACGGCGTACTTATTGCCACAACAGGCGTTCCACACGCAATCGCCTCTATAAGAGGCAAACCAAAGCCTTCGTACAGAGAAGGTGAAACATATATATCGGCACCACTATAAAAGGCAGGCATTAATTCGTCTGAAACTTCACCTACAAAAACCACTCCTTCCAACAGCTTATCATTTAAACCTTTCTGAAATAATATATCCTTTTTACCTACTATTACCAACTTCAGGTTTGTTTTCCTTCTCAATAGGTGATAAGACTCAATAAGCAACTTCACATTTTTATGAGGTTTAAGGTTGCCCACATACAGAATAAACTTACCATTAATACCAAATCTCTCTTTAAGCTTATCTACATCATTTTCATTAATTTTTTTGAATATCTGATCAGCGGCATTGTAAGTGACAACTACCTTTTCAGGAGACAAATTTAGATAATTAATTATGTCACGTTTAGAGTTTTCTGACACAGTTATAATCATTCTTGAATTTTCTGCAGCTTTTTTAACAATATAACGATAGTATATCCTGCGCCTAACAGAAGATTCTTCCTGAAATAATACATGAATCATATCATGTATGGTCATTACCACTTTACAGCCTACAGAAACAGGGCAAGCAAAAGATGCCGTATGAAAAATGTCTATTTTTTCCTTCCTCAACAATCTTGGAAGAAAAATCTGCTCACGTATCCCATACAATTTTAAACTAGTCACTTTTAACAAAAAATTGCTCCTGGAAGACACAAAATCGTTTAGAAAAGTATTATTTGAAAGCAATACATAATCGTTTTGGGTATCAATTTCCGACAATTCTCTTATCAAATTATACGCATACCTGGCAATACCATGACTAAAACGTCCTACCATCCGTACATCGATTGCAATTTTCATTTTACTATATTTTCAACTATTTCAGTCAATTTATCTAACTCGGACAAAACATCTTCTACCCTTATTTTATCCATACATAAGTGTATGTCTCTGGAACATACTCTCCTTTCACAGGGCGAGCACTCTACATCTTTGTGTATAACTCTGTTTAAATTATTAAGATGTCCCCATTGCGTCAAATCATTTGTACCGCTGAACAGAATAATACATGGTGTTTCAACCGCCGTTGCAACATGAACAGGACCAGAATCACAACTTATCAAAGCCGCACATCTCTTAAGCAAAACAGCAAGTTCCCCTATACTGAGCTTGCCAATTGTATTTAAATAATTAAATTTTAACCGGTCGTATATATAACTAAAATCAATATCATCGCTACCCTTTCCAATCAAAACAATCTTACCATAATCCCTTTTGCTCATTTCTTGAAGTAGTTGTACAAATTTTTCTTTCCTCCATGACTTTGAGGGATAACCAGTTTCCATATGTACGGCTAACAAAATCCCATTTTTACGAACATGCCCTGCCTCTAATAAATTTAGAATCTTTTCTTCATCTGCTTGTGACGAATAAATATGCATTTTTTTATTGATCACTGTACAATCTAGTCCTTCAATCAATTTCAAATTTTTATCAACTTCATGTGTTTTTTGCTCATAATGAGGCATCTTATTTAACAGAAAACCTCCACCTGTAATACCATAACCAATTCTGTATCTGACTTTGCCAAAGAACATCAACAAAATGTTCCGCATATCACCTCTCAGGTCAATTCCTATATCAAAGTTTTCTTTTCTGATTTTTCTTAACATAGACAATATTTCACTAAATTTAATGTTGCGTATTGTAGTAAACCATGTATTCCTCAATACGAATACGTTATCAACATATGGGTTCATTTCTACAACCCCTTTTGTGTGGGAACCTACAAGTACTGTAAGCTTAGCAGATGGATATTTCTTCTTCAATGCCTCATACACGGGAGTAGATAATATTACATCCCCAATACCGTCCAATCTTATAATTAATATTTTTCTTACATTTTCCGGTAATTTTAAGCGCTTCAGACTAAAAGAGAAAAAAATAGCACCCCCTATTAGATCAAAGATTTTTGTAAGATAAATTTTTTTCTTCTTTTTAAAAATATACATATCCAGTAACCAATCATCTATGCATCAAACGTACTGATCCCTCAAAAGAAAACAGCTTCGCTCCTTGTATTGACACTTTAACTGTTTTTAAACTGAAAGTAGCACTCCTGGAGTTCATATAAGTTGATTCTATTCTGGTAATTCATGTTAAGCATTAATTGCACTTTTCTTTACATATAACGTCGTTTGAAAATTATTTTCCTTAATTTTCTGGAAAAATCAGGGGCAATTCTCAAAGATAGTCTTTTAAGAAAAACTACTGGAAAAACAATCGCAAATACAAACGGGTAGATTCTCAAGTAAAAATTGTGAGCAGGAATAAGGTATAGTTTATCCAGTATCCCTTCTATTCGTTGAGAAAGTTTACCAAGCCGTATATAATAAGCAATTCTGTATAATTTCACAAAAACAGGAAAATATTTATAGGCAAACTGTATCTGTTCTTTTGATATCGTTGGCAATTTCAATACGGAATTACCGAAAAACGTGGAGACGCCCTCATCGCGATTATCTAAAAACCCGTTTTCCCTGCATATCTCATAAAGTCTGGTATGTGGGTATGGCTGAAAGATTGATACATGTGCCTTATGACACATAACTGTTGCAGTCAATTTAACCGACTCCAGTGTATTATTAATCTTTTCAAAAGGAATTCCTACCATAACATAGCTGGTAAAATTTATTCCATATTTTCCACCCAGTGAGAAAGCTTCTATTATTTGCGTATTTGTCATATGTCTGTTTAAAATCTTTTTCCTTATATGTTCATTCCCACTTTCGATACCCATGGCAAGATATTCACAACCTGTGTCTTTTAATAATTTAATTATGTCTTCACTTAGAACATTTATATGTGAATTGCCATGAAATGGCATGTTTATTTCTTCCTTGAATTTTGGTAAAAATTTTCTCAGCCAATTCTTATTTAAACAAAATGTATCGTCTAGAAAATTAACATATTCAAGATAAGGATACTCCTTTTTTACCGCTTTTATCTCCTGGATAATTGCATCCGGATCTCTAAACCTTACATATTTACCGGCATTAGAGTATATTCTTTTGTATTGGTGATTACAACAATATGCACAATCATAAGGACAACCTCTGCCTGCCAACACAGTTAACATACCCAGTCTTGAATCAGATAATTTTTTAAAATCAAAAATGCTCCTGTCAGGAAAAGACCTACTCTCAAGATTATCGTTTAAGGGTCTTATTCTATTCCTGATCATATTCCCGTTATCATTCACCCATATGCTTTCAACATCTCTGTAATCTTTGTCATGATCCATCTTGTCGCACAACTCAACCAGCGCTTCTTCCCCTTCACCTATACATACCATATCAATGTTCTTATCACTTAATGTTTCTTCAGGGGCAACAGTCGGATGTACTCCGCCTGCTATCGTAGGAAACTTTCCTGCTGCCTTGGTGAAATGTGAGAGTTTCTGTACTAATCCAAACTGGTGAGAGAAAAGGCTGAAAGCTACTAAGTCAGGTTTTTCATGCATAAGTAACTCAACATATTCATCTCTCTCTAATTCCTTAGTTACATGAATCAAAGACACTTCATGACCTGCATGTTTTAAAGAGGAAGAAAGATAGCCCACTCCATGCGCAAATACGCCATCATAATCAGGCATATATTCACTAACATAATTCAGATCCGGTAAAACAAACGTAATTTTCACTCCTGCATCCTCGCTGTTTGTTGCTTTGTAATTAAGCTGTTTTTCTTATCAAGAACAGAATATCTTCTATTTTCAAAACCTTCAATAATAAAAGCAATACACAGTAAGCAGTGAGTCCTGTGAAAGCTGCCATAAACCAGTTAAACTCCTTTAGCGACAGTATTACTGCTGACAAACCGATTAAACAGACAGGTATTTTAATGAAAGACACTCCCACACTTGAAAATCCCATTCTCCTTCTCAGGTATATCGCATGAACAACTACAAGAAAAATGCTTGTTACTACTGTCGCAATAGACGCACCAACAGCTTTAAACTTGTAGATCAATAAAAAATTCAACACTACATTAATTATGACACCTACAATCATTGTGTTCGCCTTAAAACGCTGTTCGCCAACAGCATCAAGTGTTCTATTTGTCAAGTGCATCAGGAATAGAGGAGGGAGCGCAAAAACCAGCAGCCGGAAGAGTATGATACTCTCTTTAAACTGGCTTCCAAAAACAAGCATGATAATATTGTCTGATAGTATAGCCGCCGTCAGCGAAAATGCCATACTTAAGATGACAAGCATTTTGAAGAGCTTCCTGAACATACCAAAAACTTTGCTCTTATCTCCTAACCAGTGTTTTGTGAGATATGGAAAAATGGCAAGGGTCATAGTATTTGCCAGTAAGACACCTGAATAAGAGAGTTTGTAAGCAGCATTGTAATACCCAACCGATTCCAATCCGACCATCTTTGAAATCATCACATTGTCTATGTTATAGAATATTTCAGCCATCATTGCTCCAACTGCAAACGGCATTGCTTTTTTAAATAAATCCTTGATACTTTCATAATCCATATCCCACGAGGGAGTAAAAAAAACCTTTTTACACAAGTAACTTCCCAACCATAAGACAATCAAACTTGATACCAGATAAGAAACCATAATATTTGGAACTCTCACATTTAAGACAACACAAAAAACGATACATCCTAACAACAAAAAACGGTTTAGCGTGAGTAGCAAACCTTCAAATTCGGCCTTTTCAAAGGCAAGAAAGACAGCCCTGAAAGAGTCGGCAAAGGATAGAATAACCATTGCCATACCATATATTATAATACTGTAAATAGCATCTTTCGGATACGCCAGTCCTATTGCCAGACAAACTATGCCAAGAAATACAACAACCCCCATAATAACTTTTCCAGCAAGAACTCGCCCTAACAATTGTTGTCTATCGGCTACCCTCCGGGCAGTCTCCCTCATTAACAGACTATTTAACCCCCCATCTAAGAGTTGAATAAAAAGCCCGATAAATGACAAAGCAAGGGCATATATGCCATACCCCTCAACACCTAAATATCTGGCAAGGATTACAATAATGACAAATGAGATTACCTTTTCGACAATATGGGCTGTAGTAAGTAGGGAAAAATTCTTTAGTATGATATTCATGGTTTGTAATTCAATTTATCGAATCTTAGACTTTGTTTAACTATATTGAGTAATCTTATATCGTATACTACTATCGCCACACCTACCCACCAATATGTAATGTCACTGAATACAGACGCAGCAGAATCAGTAGGCTAAGCTCACGCCGATGCCCTCAGCTTTCATCTGAACTATCGAGTCTTTTCGCAACCGAAGCTTTCAACTCTACAACCAAACAATCCTCTACATACAAATCAGCAATAAAATCGCCCAAATCCATTCCATCTTCATCTACGACTTGGAGAGGGTACTGCTGCTCAACTTTTAGTCCTGCTTTTCTTAAACTCTTTCCAAGTGGCCATGACGTAGGTATTGATGCAGAGAAAAACCTGTTTCCCTGATCAGATCACACAATCTAAATATTTCAGTTTGATTTCTCACAATTTTTTTGTGTTTTTTGTGCTTTTTTGCGGCTTAACTCTTATTTCTCCCAAGAAGAATTATACCGTTTTTTGATGCCTCAAGATGATATCTTTTGCTTCCTAAAATCTCGTATAGAATTTCTCTATACTGTTTTTCATAGACTTGTTTTACCGTAAAGAATTTTTCTGTAGTATATGTCTTCTTTGGAGTATCTTGAACTTCTATCTGTATCACAGGATCCTTGGTATCCAGCAATATAAAATCTGCCTCCTTCCACCTCCGGGGAAATATCCAGTAATCATTCCTGTGTGATAGCCTCGCTGTGTTAATATTGTATTGAGAAACTACTTTTACAGTGGGATCATCAGGAACAAGCGCTATAATCTCTTTCATCGCTTCAAAGCGTGAAGTTTTATTGTATTCACCTCGATTGTATAATTCTGACCATCGATTATCCCAGTAATTTAGGGAAAGTGGCGACGGGCTATGGGCAATATTAAATGCTATATTCATAATAAATATCCATATAAACAGTGCCACAAAATGTCTTTCGCCAAATCTGCCTCTCACCCATGATAATGCATATATCAGCCCCACAAAAATGGACGGAATAACTGCTGATGTATATTGCCCGTCAAATGCCGAATGGACGGGAAATAAAGAAAGAATAGATATAAAAATGGATGGCAGAGCGGGAATAAATTTCAAACCCTTGATTAGTGGGATACACAGAAAAGGCATTAATAGCATGAGACACAATAACACCTTTCTGGATTTCCAAGTCAACATCCCATGGATTACCTTAGAAATGTAGTCACCTACACCTTCTGAGTTTGAAGGAATAAGGTACCCAAAGTTTGAACCATGTACAACGCTTCCAAGCTTTTTATAATACGGTGTCAGACTTGGTTGAACTACAAAAATAATTAAAGAGAACATTATCAGATAAAAAACAAAAGTTGATATACCTATTTTCCACCTACCCTTAGCCAGTAAGATATAAAGACCGAAAAAAGCAGCATTTAAAAGAAGAGGCTCTTTTGCCAACCCTCCCAAACCCGCCATTACGACAGCTTGCCAATATCTCCCCTTTTCAACAAAATAAAATGCCCACAAAAAAAGAGGTATACAAACGTGATCCGGGTGAAATTCCATTGTAGCATTATATTCAACAGGAGGGTATAAGAGGTACAAAACCACAATTACAATTACCCATAATTTTTCTGGAAATTTCTCCTTCGCAATTAAATAAAGAGGTATTACTCCAGAAGCTACAGCACCTGTTTGTAAGAGCTGGAGAAATATCGGAGAGTCCCATGCTTTATACAGAAAGCCATGAATTATGAGTATAGGCTGAAAATAATCGGTAGATGCTATAATGAGAGCATCTAAAAAGGAAGAAGTCTGGGATATATTCCAAATCTTGTTATCATACCACCCCAGCTCGCCTGAGCATGTGTGAAGAGTTAAATATCTGAGGATAGACAAGCTGGAAAAAAGCTGGAAAAATATTGCGGAGACGAGTAAAAGGATATGCACATTATATCGTCTTGCAAAGGACTTCAGTCGATCCAGCTTAAGATCTACCTTGCGGCTCCATAAAAACAGAACAGATCCTATGCAAGTACCTATAAGAGGAATGCAGAAGTATCGAATTGCTGCAATTGCTGGATGAGCAGCAGTACCTGCAATAAGAATACCTACCTTAGGCGTCCAGATAAGCAATATTAGGAACAAAAGCGGAATGAACTTCAATATTTTATAGTGTTTTATCTTGTCCATTTACTAACACTAGTTATGTTAAGGAAAAATTTTGTATCTCTAATAATCAGTCTTATATAGGCAGAAATATAAGTAATGACACGGTCTAAAGCAGCCACCGCCAGAACCTCGCTTTTCCTCATCACATTGTACATACTCGATAGAAAAAGGATCTCTGCTTTTTGTGGTACTACGTGGCAAGGGTTACTACGAAAGATAAATTTTAATCAGTATATTATATTTTGCCGTTATCAGAGTCAAGCGGATAACACATACCTAAAACAGGGGTGCAGTACATTTCGATTTCTCATTCTCTGATTTTGCCATGTAGTACTCTTAAAGAAAATTATGAGACTTTATGATAATCATAATCTCTCGTAATTTAATATTAATTACCGTTCCTACCATTCATAATGAATTAATGTCCAAACTGAAGAAGGTTTGATATATACATTGTTCTCTTTCAGTAGCATGATAATGTCTTTACAAACACTAATAATAGCTTATAATTCCACCTGTTTTTTAGTCCTATTTTGTATTGTACTGACAGGTTACAACTTCACAAAATGTAACTTAGACGGCAGAGCTGTGTACACACAGCAACCTGAAGTTGTGAATTCTCAACCGCTCTGGATCAAAAGCCAGAGGCAAAAATGATGTCGCTCCCGTTTACATTATTATTCACAAGTTCCAAAAATTATTGAATTAAAGCCTTGTGCTGAAAGTACATAGTTTTGAACTAACAAAATGTATTTGCTTCCAGTTTGTGATAATAGTACAATGGGAGATTAGGCATACAGACGCAAAATCATATCAAGTACGTACAATTTTTTAACTATATTTTTATTGTGGAAGAACAGTTTAAGAGGGTATATCTCTGATGGATAATAATGAAAAAAACCTAGAATACTTTAATAATCTTAAATACCATGTATTAGTAAAAAAACATAAGAACAAATATACACTATATATCCCTGAACTCAGCCTTTTTGAAGAAAGCAACGTTTTTGAAGCGGCATACAAGAAGCTAGAAACAAAAAAAGAGAAGTATTTCCTTCAAATGATCGAAATGGAAGCTCAGGACGAGATCACTGAACCCTCTTATCTTAACATAAAAAACTTCAAGAGACTACTCCGTGGATTGATTCCATTTTTCATTAAACTATTTGTAACTATGGCAGTAGTTATAGCCCTCTTGGCCTTGATAGATGATGTGTCTTCTACGTTTAAATACATCAAACGTGCATCTAAAAAGTTTTCAAAGGGTATAGAATCGAGACAAACAGTTGGTAGCTCTTCTCAAGACATAAATGTTGGTAGCTCTTTTCAAGACATAAATATTGAGCAATGGGTATTCCGGGTTATGGGAGCTAAAGAGAGATATGCTAACAAGAGAAAACTGTTAGATGAGCTAAAGAGAGATTGCGCAATCATAACTCCTGCGAGTGTCTACGATGATGCCCATCTTGCTGATTATAAACCTGAGTTAGCCTTTGATCATACTGATGGTTCATTTTGGCACTCTACTTCAAACACAGCTTATTTAGCCATTGACTGTAAGAATCCATCAAGGCTTCAAGCATTCAAAATAACCTCTCGTCACGACATTCCTGGAATGCAAAGCCCTGATAAAATTGTTATTGAAGGCTCAAATGACAACAACAAGTGGGAACATATCTATGATGTCCCGGAAATAGAGACTGGTCAGGGAGAAACAAGAGTGATCTATATAGAAAACAATGAAGACTACAGATACTATAAATTTAATTTAAGTAAATGGGAAGAGACAAGTTATATATCTGTTGCAGAATTAGCTATCTATCGCAAAAAGGCAGCAGATGCTTCTGCAAACCATTCGAAATAGATATATCATTATCTTTTGCCCACTTCATTGACTGACAGGATAATTTATTGAATACAGGTCAATTCTACCTCATAGTAAAAAATTAAGCCTGCAAAAAAGACTACTCATTATACCAATATATTAATGTTACAGCATATACTTTAACCAATTATAAGTAATCGTAACGTTCTAGTTTATTCCTAATAAATCAATACATGTAATGTCGCCATTGCCGTATAAAGTAAACCTTTAAGAAATAGCCAGCGCATCCTTTACAATTTATCACGCTAAAAGGCGCCACATATTTACTACTAATTGCCAACCAGATACTGTAAAATCTTACAAAGTATATGTCTTGACACTTCCCTTAGCCATGAGCACAAATCCTCTCTAACTCAACATTCAAGAACCTTTCAAAAGGGCCTTTGATTCATTCTATAATAATGGCATTATCTCTCTCTTGTACGCAGGTAAGTATTAAAATGTAAAATACCTCCAAATTGCAGATGCGTACTTAATGAGGAGAGGCAGCATAAAAGAAGAGTAACCAATTTTACTACCTCAATGCATACTTACAGATACAGGAGAAAAATATGTTAGATATGATACTAATTAATCCGAAGTCACAGGCTCTCGGTATCTTTGACTTTCTTGTCGCAAAAAGCATACCTCTGGGCCTTGGTTATGTTGCCGCATATTTATTAGAAAAGAATTATACCGTTAAAATAATCGATGAAGAAGTTGGCCGGTTAGATAAAGAGAAGATAAGAGCACTGACTGATAATGAAAACCAGTTATTTGGTATCAGCTCGATGACTCCGACTATTAGCAGAGCCTATGAACTTGCGGATTTAATAAAATCAGTTTTCCCAAAATCAACTGTTGTATTTGGAGGAATACACCCTACCGTAATGCCAGAAGAAGTCTTAAGCAGAGAATCTGTTGACCTTGTTGTCAGCGGTGAGGCTGAACCTATTATTGAAGAAATTGTTGTAAGCCACCATAGCGGTAAAGGCTTTAAAGATATCCTTTCATGTTCATATAACGATAATGGTAAGATTATCCATAATCCAAGAGCTCCATTAATCGATATCAACAACTTACCTGATGTACCATACAGCCTATTTGACTCCACAGTCTATGATATGGGTTTTGTAATTTCATCACGAGGGTGTCCCTATAACTGTGTTTTCTGTAGTCAGCGAGCAATTAATGGTAACCAATATCGATATAGATCCTGTGATAAAGTTGTTAATGAGATTAAAAATCTGATTAAACATTATGCCCCTTCAAACATTGTATTTTTTGATGATATTTTCACTATAAATAAGAAGAGGATCCATGAGCTGTGTGACCTTATGGTTGAAAATGATCTGCATAGAAAAGCAGAGTATACTATGGTAACCCGGGCTGACTGTTTGGATGACGATATATTACAAAGATTAAGATCTACCAATTTTACAGGACTTGCTATAGGAGTAGAAACCGCAAGTGAAGAGATTATGAGGATGATTGATAAAAAAGAGACTGTTAAGGATATGATAGACGGGATCGAACTGGCACATAAGTATAATTTTGACGTAGATACCGTCTATATCTTTGGTCTGCCGGGAGAAACGAGGCAAGACAGGGTTGATACATTAAACATGGCAATATCATTGAATGTTTCAAAGGCAAGATTTAATAATGCTACCCCTTATCCCGGGACAAGATTATTTGACATGGCTAAGGAGGAAAAAAATCTTAAAGTTATTGGTGACTGGGAAAACTTTCATCCAACAGGTGCTTTAACATCATCAAACTCTTTTGAATGGCCAATACCATACTATCCAAAAGGGACAACTAAAGAAGAGCTCATTATGGATGTAATACAGGCCAATATGCTCTATTATCTGCAACCTAAACGTATGTGGAAATTAGTAAAAGCGTCTATTAATAGAAAAGGTACCAAGTGGTTAGTGCTCCCACCAAAATGGTGGATGAATATCCACTACATTAAGGGAATATTCAAGGTTCTGCTGCTGAACATGAAGAGATTCATGTGGTTAATAAAGTGGAAATTTCAAGGAAAACTATTAACACAGTACAAAGAGAAAAGGCCATGACAGATAGTAAGCACCAGAAATTTCTTCTTTTCTTTTACAGTGATTATGAGTCTCTGGGGATGGAGTACATATCATCTGTATTGAAAACAAATAATATAAAGACCTCTTTAATATATAAAAACATACAGGATTTTTATGATTCCGGTTCAGCAAAACTAATTAATTATCAACAGTTAGCGTCGGAGATATGCAACCTGAACCCTGATGTTCTGGGTTTGTCCCTGTTGACGGATACCTTTCAGGTAAATATGGCTGTTGCTGCAGAAGTGAAAAAGCTGAATCCAGAAATCAAGGTCCTTGCCGGGGGTGTTCATGCTGGGTTATTACCGAAATTGACCTTGGGATTTACACAGGTTGATGCCGTCTGTATAGGTGAAGGGGAATTTTCAGCACTGGATTATATGCAGAACCTTGATACCATATCAAGTGGAGAAACCCCTCTGTTAAACGGGGTGGTATATAAACAAAATGGTTGTTTCATCGGTGATTTTACAAACTATACTACGATCGAAGACGTAGATTGTTTTCCGTTTCCGGATAAGGAGCTCTTTTACAGCCAGGATCCCTCCATGCAGTCACATTACTTTGTACAGTGTTCACGGGGGTGTCCTTACAGGTGCTCATTTTGTGTTAACGACCGCCTTAACGAAGTCGTAAGCGGCAAACGATTTCGAAGCCGCTCACCTGAAAATATTATTGATGAACTTATATGGGCTAAGGAGAAATATTCGCCTTCGTTTGTTGTTTTCGTGGATGAACTCTTTGGTGCAAGAAAAGAGTGGTCTGAAAAGTTTCTCGTATCATACAAGGAGAAGATAGGACTTCCGTTTCTGGTATCCATACACCCAAATATCGTTACAGAGCCATTGGTAGACCTGATGGCGGCAGCAAATTGCTGGTATGTCGCAATGGGTGTACAATCCTTAAATGACCGGATATCCAGGGAAGTATTGAGAAGGCCTATTAATCGCGAAAAAATATCTAATGCCATAAGACTTATTCGTTCCCGTAAAATTACCCTGCAGTGCGATCATATCTTGGGTATCCAGGGCGAGACAGAGAAGGACATGGTTGAAGCCCTTCATTTTTACAATGAGAACCGCCCCAGCATTGTCAGCGTATACTGGCTCTCTTATTATCCAAAAGCTTATATTACTCAGCATGCCAGGGAAATAGGAATCCTTTCAGAAAAAGATATTGAAGACATTGAACATGGCAGAATATCATCTGGTATAAAAAAAGTTAAAGCCCTTCATGAGATTAATTTCTGGTTTAACTATTTTACATTTTTTCCAAAGTGGTTTATTCGGTTTATATTGCATAGCAAGCTTTATAGCTTGTTCAAAATAAGAAGTTTTTATATCTCCAGTGCTCTTCCCAGGGCCCTTCATGCGCTTCTTAACAAGAAGGACTGGAACAGATATTACCTGAAACGCATAGTCATGAAGAAATTGAATAATTTTATTTTCTGGAGACCCGCGGATTAAGAGGCTTAACGAATAATTTGTGGATAAATTACAGGCTCCCTCATATTAAGGATGAAGATAGCATTTAAATGAAAGTAGAATTCTACAGGCATAATATTAACAAGAGTGACATTCAGCGCGTAAAGGATGTCTTAAATTCAATATTCCTCACAACGGGTGATGTTGTACAAAGTTTCGAAGACAAGCTTGCAATGTATCTGGGTTCCAAAAGTGTCATTGGCGTTACCAGCTGCACAGCCGCACTGCACTTATGCCTGCTCGCGTGGGAGATAGGTAAGGGTGATGAAGTTATAACGACTCCTATGAGTTTCTGTGCAACGAGCAATTCGATCCTCCACGCAGGAGCAACACCGGTTTTTGTCGATGTAGAGGCAGAGACAGGCAATATTAATTCGGAACTCATTGAAGATGCAATAACTGAAAGAACCAAAGCCATTATACCCGTACACCTTTACGGACAGTTATGTGATATGCGGCGAATTCATGAGATTGCGAAAAAACATAAACTTGTAGTCATTGAGGATGCGGCTCATACAATAGAAGCAGAGCGGGATGGAGTAACACCCGGAAGCCTCAGCGAATGTGTGTGTTTCAGCTTTTATGCTACCAAGAATATAACATCCGGAGAGGGAGGCGCCATCGCTACAAATGATACTGAAAAAGCAGATTTATTACGTATGTTGCGGCTCCATGGAATTGACAAATCTGCAATAGATAGATATTCAAAACGATACCAGCACTGGGACATGTCTGTACTGGGCTGGAAATATAACATGGACAATATACAGGCATCTTTACTTGTTGGACAGATGGAAAGGATAGATACGTATTGGGAAAGGCGTAATTACATATGGAGTCTTTATGAACAGAAATTAAGGGATATTAAGGGTGTTGAAATTTTAAAAACTGTCGCCGATTCCAAGCATGCCCGCCACCTTTTTACCATTCAGGTTACAGATAAAAAGAGAGATTCTGTCCTTATTGCTGTACAGGGAAAAGGAGTCGGTGTTGCAGTAAACTATCGCCCCATACATCTTTTACAATATTATCGAGATAGATACGGATTTAAAGAGGAAGATTTCCCGGTTGCAGAAAAAATCGGAGCAAGAACTATTTCCCTTCCGCTTTATCCTGGATTAAAAGACACTGAGGTTGATTATATAGTTACGTCGTTACAGGATATTTTAAAGTCTTAAATAAATTATATGAGTAATCCAATTTTACAAAACCAGCTAGAACAAGGAAGGCTGGAAGAAGCTGGTAGTTTTCCAAAGGTAGTATTACTGGACTCAGTAAGTTATTGCAATTTAAGATGCAGCATGTGTGTGCATAATGAGATGACAAGAAAAAAAGGTATCATGTCGTGGGCACTTTTTATAAAAATAATTGATGAAATAGCAGAAGTTGATAAAGATGCAAGGGTCTGGATGGTATTTTTCGGTGAACCCCTGATACTGAAAAATACCAAACCTACAATATTTGAAATGATAACTTATTCAAAGGACAAAGGGTTAACTGACGTTGTTCTGAACTCCAATGCAAACCTGATGGATGAAGATTCAGCCCGCAGACTTATAAAATCCGGACTTGATTCCATATATTTTGGAATTGACGCCTTTACACCTGAAACCTATGCAAAACTGAGAGTGGGCGGAAATCATGGAAAAGTAATTTATAATATAAGAAAACTCATAGAGCTTAAAAAAGAGTTAAAAATAAAGACTCCTGAAATCTACGTACAGTTTGTTGAGATGGACATAAATACGCACGAAAAAGAAGACTTTATACATTTCTGGGAAAAACAAGGGGTAACTGTAAAAATAAGGCCTAAGGTTAGCTGGGGTGGTTTAATAGATGCACCAAATTTAACACTGTCTAATGACGACAGATGGCCTTGCTATTGGGCGATGCAAACTATGTCAATTACTGATACTGGCAAGGTTGTAAAGTGTGCAGTGGATTTAGATGCAAGATATGTGGCAGGAGACGTCAATGTCCAGTCACTTAAGGAAATATGGAATAACAAGCTGAAAAAGTTTCGACAATTGCATATTTCTAAAGAATTTGATAAATTGCCGGATGATTGCAGGGAATGCGGGGACTGGCAATCAGCCAGAGCTGACTATTATTCATTAAATAAATAATGTGTGGTATTTGCGGATTCACGGGTAGAGCAAACAAAATCATTCTTAAGAAGATGACGGATTCCATAATCCACCGTGGTCCGGACGAGAATGGATTCTATTCTGATGAAAAGATAAATCTTGGAATCAGGAGATTAAGTATTATTGATGTGGAAACAGGGCATCAACCGATACATAATGAGAAAAAAAATATATGGATCGTAGTTAATGGAGAGATATATAACTATAAAGAGTTGAGGAAAGAATTAAAGGAAAAAGGCCATTGTTTTTATACAGATCATTCCGATACAGAAGTTATAGTTCATCTGTACGAGGAGTATGGCAGTAGTTTTATGCACAAATTAAATGGTATGTTTGCCATAGCGTTGTGGGATAAAGATGAAGATAAGCTACTTGTGATTCGAGACAGGATGGGAGTAAAGCCTCTTTTCTATGCTATAGCAAAAAATATTTTAGTCTTTGGCTCAGAAATAAAGGCGATTCTATCCCATCCTTATTATGAACGAGAAGTCAACTATGAAGCTGTTTATCACTATTTTACCTTTAAAAATATTCCTGCCCCCATGACTGCCTTTAAAGGGATTTTTTCTCTCTTGCCAGGAGAAATGCTGACTTACTCAAATGGCAGGATGTCCACAGAAAAGTGGTGGAAAATCAAGTTTGACGAAAATGAAGAATACGATGAAGGTTATGTAACTGGAAAAATATTTACACTCCTTGAAGATTCAGTCAAATTAAGAATGAGAAGCGATGTCCCTTTTGGTGCTTATCTCAGTGGCGGTGTTGACTCAAGCGCCGTGGTTGCGTTAATGGCAAGGTTTTCAGACAAGCCGATCAAGACGTTCTCGTTAGGTTATAAGGATGAATTTAAAAATAAAGAAGCTGATTTACACTATGCGAGAAAAGTTTCAAAGGTTTATAACACGGAACATTATGAATACATAATGTCGCATAATGAGTTGATCGATGAAATGGATAGTGTTATTGATGCATTTGATCAGCCATTTTCTGGAACAATCTCTACATATTTCCTCTCAAAGCTTATTAAAGAACATGTAAAAGTCGCATTATCCGGCGATGGTGCTGATGAGCTTTTTGGTAGTTACCTGACGCACAGGGTTGCACAACCAATGCATCATTTCAACAGGCTGTATGACAGGGTTAAATCAAATTCTTTAACAAATGCAGAAGAACAACTTTTTGTACCATGTGATATTGATTTTTTGAAAGACCTGTATGGGAAATCAAATGGAGATGAGTTAAAATGGAGATATAATTTATATCTTTCAAGCGACGAAGAGAAAATGCATCTTTTGTCAGACCATTTTAAATCATTGCTGGGAAATACGAATACATTTTCAACTGTTAAGGATAATTTTAGCGGACTAACAGCAAAGAGTCCTTTAAACAGAATCCTTGAAATGGAGTGGAATACACAATTACCTGACCAGGTACTTGCATTCGTAGACTTTCTATCCATGGCACATTCTGTAGAAGTACGTTCTCCATTTCTTGACTATCGACTTGTAGAATTTGTTGCAACTATACCAGGTAATATGAAGATAAAGAATGGAAATGTGAAGGATATCTTAAAAAAAGCAACAGAACCTTTGCTTGCAAAGGAAATAATCAATCGTCCAAAAGAAGGCTTTGTGCTGCCAGTATTTGATTGGATGGCGGACAACCTCAAAGTTTACAGCTCTGATATTCTTTCAGAAAACAATTTGAAAAAGCACAATTTGCTGAATAACGATGCTATAAGGAATTTATTACAAAACTATTATTCTGGAAACAAAAAGAATGTTGGAAAGATTTGGAATTTGATGATGTTTCAATTATGGTGGGAAAAATTTTTTGGATAGAGGAAAATATGAAAATAACCTTACCATGGACTTGTCGGGTCTCCCGCAAACTGGCAAATACATAATAGGTCAACTTCTTTACCAACCGGTTGATAATTGGATTCTGGATATAAGACAAATAACTTATTTTTCGATTAAGCACGTTGGATTTGTATAGATATGTCAGACAAAACAAGAAAACATCATTATGTTTTGGGAGTACATCAGTCTGGGCTGATAGCGTCTGCTACGGTAATTAAGGATGGTCAAGTTGTAGCTGGACTTCCGGAAGAGCGCCTGACAAGAATAAAGCATGATCGCTCTTTCCCACAAAATGCCATAAATTTCTGTTTGAACGAATGTGGAATAACAATACATGACATTGAGATCATGGCAATTGGCTGGAATCCTGGTGAGAATGCTGCCCAGAAATACCGGAGTGGCTTTTCCGACTGGATGAGATATCCTGGTGAATGGCTTTCTTCTGTCCCTAATCATATCCTGCCACTGTTAAACAACAACATTCTGCAGACTAACAGTAACTATCTGGATGAAACTGGTAACCGCTTTAACATCAATTACATTGATCACCATACCTGCCATGCCAGATTGTCATATGAGGTTTCTGGATTCTCAAAAGCCGCTTTGCTGGTTGCCGATGGGTGGAGCGAGCAAAAAGTCACCTCCTTATATTATGCTGAAAATGGCAGGATAAACAAAATAAAGTCTATTAACTTTCCAAATTCAGTTGGATGCTTTTATGCTGCCATGACCGAATTCCTAGGCTATAAACCTTTCAATGACGAATGGAAAGTTATGGGGATGGCTGCCTATGGTGACTCGAACAAACATCCTCAGATTGACAAACTAGTTTCTTTGAAAGACAAAGGAGA
>Ga0209045_1000668_pt1 | contig 37850 bp, 23 predicted proteins | sample SaaInlLV_10m_DNA_4_FD_184664 | JGI IMG/M metagenome (GOLD analysis project Ga0209045, IMG submission 184664) | Marine microbial communities from expanding oxygen minimum zones in the Saanich Inlet - Saanich Inlet SI072_LV_200m_DNA (SPAdes) (version 2) | ecosystem: Environmental > Aquatic >...
CTATTTCCATGGCCTTAACCAATAAGAACGTTTTTTTATTAATTAAAATATCTCCACCAATGCTTTTCCCAAATTTTTCAAAATCACCAAACGAATCCAGCAAATCATCTTCAATTTGGAAAGAAATGCCCAAATTCCAACCGAACTCTTCAATCAGGTCTTTATTGACATCAGATGTTTCAGCAATTACAGCTCCCAATCGTAAGCAACCAGCCAATAATACAGCTGTTTTAAGTTCAATCATCTTCATGTATTCATCCATTCGGATGCTATCCCTTTTTTCAAAATTTAAATCCAGTTGCTGACCATCACAAACTTGCAAACCTGTTTTATTATACAAAGCCATAACATCACGTAATAAATGATCATCAACTCTCATCATTAATTGATTTGCCAGAATAATCATTGCATCTCCTGATAACAAAGCTCTGTTATCATTCCAATTAACATGAACAGTCGGCTTTCCACGCCTAACATCAGCATCATCCATTATATCATCATGAACAAGGGTGAAATTATGGAACATCTCCATACCAATAGCAGCATAAAGAGCTTTATCAATTTTTCCACCAAACATCTCGCAGCTCATCAAACAAATAACTGGCCTGATTCTTTTGCCTCCCAAAGCCAGAATATACTCTATCGGTTCATAAAGTTCTCTGGGTTCTTTTTGATATTTTAACTTTTCAATTTTATTTGAAACGAGCTCTAGAAGTTCGTTGAAGCTTTGCATAATCAATTGTTTAACTACTTATTAATGAAGGGGTAAAAATAATAAATTAATTTTGCTCGAAAAATTTAATAGAGTGAAAAGATATAGTAAATATTTTCTTAATTTTGCTGCCCGCTTTGGAGAGATGGGTGAGTGGCTGAAACCAGTAGTTTGCTAAACTGCCGTACTTTTAACGAGGTACCGGGGGTTCGAATCCCCCTCTCTCCGCAAAGCTGAAAAATGCCCCGAAAGGGGCATTTTTGTTTTCAGAACAAATGCAAACTTGTTTGTAATTTGAAATGGAAACAAAAATGGATGAGCGAAGCGATCATTTTTCAGCTTTGACGAACCACCTAAAAGGGATCAATAAAGTTAATCCTAATTATTGCGATTACGTATTCACTTAATAGTTAGGATTAGTTAAAAAAATGTAAAGAGCGTTGTGATCATTTCAGGAAGCTGTCACTATTAGTATTAAAGCCAAATTCTACAAAAGAGCAGTTACTATACATTATTAAGCCTGTAAAAAAGACCTTTTTATGCACATAAGTCCACTCAATTAAAGAAATATTTTTAAATAATTTTGTATTTACATACATATATTGTCTTATATTTGTCGTGAAGAGAAGAGTAGTTTTTTGGTGAGTTTAGGCCTGACGCCCGTCAGCCTAAACTCATTTTTTTTGATCCCAATACCTCCCTAACCCTGAATTCTATATTTTTTGCCTTTTATAATAAATATATCAATTGAGCTAACTTAAATTCAAATAACACTGATCGTTAACGAGAAAAGAAATAGCAGAACAAAACTGCATCCTAAGTATAATTAAGCTCACTAATCGTCAATAATATGACAAGCCATGTCTGGCAATTAATAATAAAGAAATTAATTCCAGAACATTATTGATTTGTAATTGGTAATTTATATATATTTGCACCCCTAAGCAAAAGGCATCAAATTAAAGTGGATGAGGAAACTTAGGAATCAATGTTATTTAAAAGATTGACAAAATATTTCCAGAATAATTTGGAATATACACTTCGGGGTGTAGCGCAGCCCGGTTAGCGCATCTGCTTTGGGAGCAGAGGGTCGGAGGTTCGAATCCTCTCACCCCGACAAATGAATTATTGATTGCGGATTTTTGATTGCGAAAGAATTACCAAAATCATTAATCCGAATTTAACAATCCTCAATCCGCAATGTATTAGGTCCCGTAGCTCAGCTGGATAGAGCAACAGCCTTCTAAGCTGTGGGTCGAAGGTTCGAATCCTTCCGGGATCACTAGGTAACAACGCAAAAAAGCGAAAAACCCTGCAAGCCAACGATTTGCAGGGTTTTTTTGTTTTAACAAAGAGCAAATAAATGCAGATAAATGCAACTTTCCGTTGGACTTATTATTGGACTGAGCTTAAATTAAGTTTAGTCCAACAGATTCGGAGATAAACACTTTAAAGTGTCACTCGTTTGCTTTCAAACATATGACACCAATCTCGTTTTGCTGTCTTTTGTTTGTTTTAAATTACATTTAATAGAATGCTTCTTATTTGATCTTTCTAATAAGAATTAAAATGGACAATATTGTACGACATTTAAAAACTATCTCCTGCTAATCAATCTGTTTAAAGCTGAATTTTGTTGTACAAACAATTATTCTCTAGAATAATTCTAATCTTTCCATAAATATAATATTGCTATAAATATTAGATGTACTAATTTTGTTAAGTGAAAAACCGTTGGTTCTTGTGTTGGACATATACATTTTGTTTTTTTTATTTGTTGGCTTTCAGCACACAAAAATTGCAATAAAATCATTCAAGAATCGCAATTATTTGCCCAGGTGGCGGAATTGGTAGACGCGCTAGGTTGAGGGCCTAGTGCCTGTTTTGGGCGTAGGGGTTCGACTCCCCTCTTGGGCACAATTTAACTTCTAATCCATTCGAAATCAATCGGATGGATTTTTTTATGTCTACTCTTTAGCTTTTCCATTGATACCTATTGTTATTATTAGCTACATCTTACTCCATAATAATTAATTGGTTTATTATAAAAATGATAACTTTATTTCATGAAACTTCTCATGTTATTTTGCAGCAATTTTGCATTTGCTACCAAGAACAAGGGGCTTGATGATGTGGCTGATTTTTTTGAAGAGAAACAGTTTATGGATGCATTGGTTGGATTCATTCATGTGGAGGAAAAAGATCAGGAAAGACCAAAACGAATTGAGGATAATTTGGTGAAAAACCTGAAATGGGGAGCTAGAAAAAACAATACGGATACAGTAATCGTTCATTCTTTTGCTCATTTATCAGACAGCAAAGCTGAGCCTGAATTCACAAAAAACTTACTAGATAAAGTGACCAAGCGAATGCAAAATGCTGGATTTGATGTTACGCAAACACCATGGGGCTATTTCTTGGATCTCAATATACAAGCACCCGGAGAATCGTTGGCACGGGTTTTCAAAAGTTTTTAGTGAGGATTACAATTGCTGACTTCTGCATGAATGGATTTCTCAAATAAATTATGTTGCCAACTTAGCCTTGTTTAACACTTAACAAGTGCAATCTATTTCTCTCCTAAAAGCGAACCAAATCAATCAATTTAGCATGCATTTCCTTGCCCACCATTTTGGATCCATCTTCAACAATGGCATTGGTTATCGCTTTAATATCATCAGTGTGTTGCCAATGTTTTTGCACTATACTATCATCCAAATTAGTAAAAGCATAGTTTAAGACAACAGCTGCCAAAACAATATCATCTGCATAGCCCATCGTTCCTGCAAGTGCTTCGGGAAATAAATCAAATGGCGAAAGAAAATAAGATATGGCAACAGCCAGATTTGCTTTATCTGCAATTTGAACTTCCTTTTCAAGAGACAATTTGCACATGAATTCAAATAACTGTGGTGTCCATTTTAAATGACGTGCAAACTCACTTTCGTGTCCTTTGTTTTCAAGCCAATAATTAATCCTGATTTGCAATCGATCTACAAAATCATTTTCCTGCTCTGCCATATAAATTCCTTTAGTAAAAAATAAACCTATTTTTTATTCGTTAATGCCTTGTAGTACAAGAATCTAAGTTACAACAATTCAATTTATTTCTTATTTTGAAAAATTATTAGGATTATTGTAACAAATGAAAAGGCATTGTCGTCCTAATGTAATCAACACCAATCAAAGCTGAAAGTTGAAAACAATCTTAATATCCATTACTTTTATCCTAATCAGTACAGTCCAATTATTTGCTGGTTATATTAGTGGCCGAATTACTGACACTCAGGGTGCCCCCCTTGCATATGCCAATGTTTATGTAAAAAACACTTCATATGGAGCCAGTTCAAACCTGAAAGGAAATTATTTTCTGGAACTTAAAAAGGGGAGTTATACCATCGTTTATAGTTTTGTTGGTTATGAATCACTTGAAAAAGACATTATAATAAATGAAAAAGAAGCAGTTAAGCTGAACGTTGTTCTCAAAGAAGCTTCGCATGAATTGACTGAATTTGAAGTAGTCGTAAAAAAGGAAGATCGTTCAAAAGAAATCCTTAAAAATGTGAGGGAAAATCGCAAATATTATTTGTCGCAAGTAAACTCCTACTCCTGTAAAAGTTATCAGAAAACATCGCTGGAAAAAGAATTGATAAAAATAAAAGCCAAAGACAGTATTATCAGCAAAAAAGATACTTTAAAGGAAGTTTCGGGTGATATGTTGGCCCATTTGAAGAAACAAAAAATGAATCTGATAGAGTCTGTATCAGAAACCTATTTTAAATCTCCATCCACCTATAAAGAAATTGTTTTAGCTCACCACGATTATATTCAAAAGAAGGTGAATGTCGATCAATCTGCAGAAGTTTCTGTAGGAATTGAATATGGCCAACACGACATTGCACCAACACGTTTTCGAGCTGAAAATCCATATCTTGTTTATACCGATATTGCCAGTTGTGACTTTAATTTTTATAAGAACAACATTGATTATCCTGCCATCAGCAATAAGCCCTTGCTCTCTCCCATTGCAGCGAGCTCTATGCTTAGCTATACGTATAAATTTCTGGAATCGTTTGAAGAAGATGGACATGTTATTTATAAAATACAGGTGAATCCAATCTTCGAATCAGAAGCACTCTTTTCCGGTGTGTTGTATATTGAAGACAGCAGCTGGATGTTAAAATCAGTTGACCTATCCATTAACAGAGCTACCTTATTTTTCTGTAAAGAATTCAGGATTATCCAAAATTATGAGGAAATAACAAAAGATGCTTACTTGCCTGTGCGAAGAGAATTTACCTATACAATAAAAGATGGGCGCTATAATTACCTTGGAAATACCCGAATCAATCATTCCAATTATGAAATTAATCCTGATTTTGAAGCAAAGTTTTTCAATAATGAAATCAAACGATATGAAGTAGATGCATTCGATAAAGACTCTACTTATTGGCAGGAAGAAAGACCATTAACATTACAAATCGAAGAACTGGATTTCATTCGAAAAAGCGATAGTATTCAGGAATATTTTGTCAGTGACGAATACTATCATAAAATCGATTCTGCTTTTAATCGTATTAATTGGTGGTGGTTTTGGCTAACGGGTGTAGGACATCGAAACAGGGCAAAAGGGAACGAATTCTATGTCAGTGGTTTAGTTGAACAAATAAATCCTTTAGGTATTGGAGGCTACCGACACAAACTTCCGGGCTATTATAATAAAGATTTCAAAAATGGGATGAAACTTGAAACCCGTGGATTTATTGATTATGGATTTAATAACAAAGACATTAAAGGCCAGCTTGGAATTGGCTTAACATACCTTCCCCTAAAATTCGTAAGAACATTTATTGATATTGGTGATTTTTACACACAAATCAATGAATTTGCTTCATTCGAACAGATTTTCAGCCGAAGCAATTATGTTCGAAAAAAATCAGTTATTATTACCCAGCGAATGGAAATTGTTAATGGTTTGTTTGGAGAATTAACACTCGATTATTCTGATCAGGATCCGATTAAAGATCTGCAGCTTTCCGAATGGTCTGAAATAATTTTTGGTGAAATAAATAAACCCACCGATTTTGTACGCTACAAAAAAGCGGAGGTAAAACTGGAACTAAAATATAGATTTAAGCAAAAGTATATCCTGAAAAATGGTCGAAAAATAATTATTGGTACTGATTATCCTGAGCTCGACTTCATTTATCGAAAAGGAATACCCAATTTGTTTAATAGTGAAGTCGATTATGATTATATCGAACTGGGTGCACATTACGATATGGATTTAGCTCGTTTGGGTTCATCTCGATGGCGTGTGCTGGCAGGTTCCTTTATAAACAAAAAGAACCTGCGTGTACTGGAGCACAAATACTTCAGAGGTTCCGATTACTTCTTCTTTTCAGATCCTCTGCAATCTTTTCAATTAATGGGTCCGACATTAAGTACAGCTGATGAATATTTCAGAGCAAACTACATTCATCATTTTGAAGGCACAATAATGAACAAGATTCCTCTTATTAATCGATTAAAACTTGGATTATCGGCTGGTGCAGGCACACTTATTATTCCTGATATTAATTTTAGACATTTTGAAGTTTTTGCAGGCATTGAACGCGCTATCCGAATAAAACAGCAATTATTCCGTTTTGGTATTTATGCAGTAACTGCCGATAACTCCTTTGAAGCTGCTGATTTCACTTGGAAATTTGGTATTGATTTCTTCAATAGTTTTACAAATAAGTGGGGGTACTAAATCTAAGTCAAAAATTAACTTATATCCTTTATTATACAACAGACATTTATTGTATTTGTCAATCATTTTGAGGCCACAAGTGCAACAGCGCATATTCAAAAAATACTAACCATTAAGGATTAAAAATCCATAGGATTGGATTATGAATGAAATTCATTTGCAAAAAACCAAAGTCCTATTGAATTGTTTCCTTAAAAATCACCCACAATTAATATATTGGCTTTTCAGCTTGAAGCCATCTATCAGCTAATAATAGCTCCAATGCTCTTTCATATCTTTCCTTTGACAAATCACTATCATTAAAGTACATATTGAAGTATGCATTATTAGGATTATCAATCTCCTGAATTGCATAGTTCAGATTTTCAATAGCCTGACTTTTTTCACCTTCCTTAGAAAGCTTCCATGCATATATATAATAGTTTTCAGGTACATTGAGTTCCGGATACTTTGTATTTATATGTCTGAATCGATGCAACTGACTTTCTTTTGAAACAAACGTAATGACGATTAAAAGCATGACAATAATTGAAACCATGTAACTCAACTTAAGTTCAAATCCTTTTTTGAATAGAAAAAACAAGGACACGATCATAGATATGGCAGCAGGAATGAACAACAGATTTGCTGCTGGCCAATTTGAAATTTTAAAAGTAAAGAAAATGCTACTAATGCCAATTGATAAAAAAAGAGCACCGAGTATTTTTTTATGATTCTTTTTAAATGTATACACAAAAGCCCATATTGAACCCAGGAAAAGCAATGAGCTACCTATAGTTGATAATAAGCCTCCACCAGCCCAATATTGAATTTTAAACAACAATCCCAATAACATGAGGCTGGATAAAGCTAACATTCCCGCTTCAATTCTTTGTTTTTTCCTTGATAATGAAACAATGCCATATAATAAAATACCAACCAATAGCAAGGCAAAACCGATGGCAAGTATTGCATTTGCTCCCATAAAAATAATGATTGATTTTCCAATTATGCCGGCTAAAATCAGGCTAAAGGAGAACAAAAGAATAGTTTTAATGACTTTCATTGTCGAAATATTTTACTGATAATGTTTAATAAACAAAATCAAAGATCACAAAAAACATTTAATTTGAATAGATGTTGTGCATTTGAATCATCAATTTTGATTCCTAAAATGTTGATGTTTATAAGCTAAATCTTCGTTTGCATAGTCGTTTGCATCTTTCTGTCTGTATGTTATTCAAGTTCTGATTTCTGTATTTTAAAATATTTACTACTATGTCTTGCATAGTACTATTATTTATATATATCTTTGCATTGGATTTTACTTAGAACCGAATTATGAATATTGAAAATTCAAAAGCACAAATGCGAAAAGGAGTACTCGAATTTTGTACTTTATCCGTGTTAAAAAAGCAAGACTCTTATGCGTCCGACATTATTGGTGAACTCAAAGAAGCAAAACTAATCGTTGTTGAAGGCACCCTATATCCACTACTAACCCGATTAAAAAATACTGGTTTTCTTAGTTATCGCTGGGAAGAATCGACTCAGGGACCACCGCGCAAGTACTACCAACTAACCGAACAAGGCGAAAAATTCCTGGAAGAATTAAAACTTGCTTGGAAAGAATTAAATAAAAGTATTGAATTGATTAATAAGAAGTAAATGAAACGAACATTCACAATTAATTTAAATGGCATTGTATTTCATATTGATGAAGATGCCTATGAAATGATGCAACAGTATTTAGGAAAAATTAGTCATCATTTTAAGAGCACAGATGAAGGAAAGGAGATTTTGGCTGATATAGAATCACGCATTGCTGAGCTATTTCAGAACAGGATTAAAGAGGGAAAAGAAGTTATTACAGATGAAGATGTTAATTGGATGATAGACATTATGGGCAAAGCTGAAGAAGTTATTGGAGCGGATGCTGAAAATGAATCATCACAACAGAAAAACCATCATGGGAAACGCTTTTATCGTGATGCTGATGATAAAATGCTTGGCGGAATTTGCAGTGGGATAGCCAATTATTTCAATATCGACCCGGTCATTCTCAGGATAATCCTTGTCGTTTTGTTTTTTGTGTCAGCAGGCACGGTTCTGATTGCCTATTTCATTCTTTGGTTTATTTTACCTGAAGCAAAAACAACTGCTCAAAAGTTGGAAATGAAAGGTGTAAAGGTTAATATCGAGAATATCGAAAAAACCATTAAAAATGAATTTGAATCTGTTAAAAGCAATTTTAAAAATATAAAAAACTCTCAGGCAGGAAATAATTTTCGAGAAGGCATCGAAAGTATTTTTCACGCATTAGGAAAAGTATTTGTTGTATTTGGCAAATCAATTGGAATAATTATTGGCTTTGCCCTTTTAATTACTGGTTTGGTTTTATTGCTTGGTCTATCCACTTCCTTTTTTGGTAAAGATTGGTTTTTAGGCCTTTCTCAATGGGGAATAACAAATATTTCATTTGCCGGTTTGCTTTCCTTTTTAGCCAATCCATCAGTATCCATGCTGGCTTTTCTGGGCATCTGTCTGGTGATACTCATTCCAACCATTGGACTTATTTATGGCGGAATAAAATTACTATTTGGAATCCGAATAAAGGATCGTGTATTTGGTGGAGCAATGGCATCTCTATGGGTAATTGGCTTTGTATTTCTGATTATTGCAGGAACAAGTATTGCGCATAATTTTCAGGAATCGACCACATTAAGTTCAAGCTATAAACTGGATAAAATAGATTCGGATACACTGATTATTAAATTGAACGATAACAGTATGGATGGTGAATTCTACTTCCTTCAAACAGATGAAGTAAAAATTGGCCAATTCGGCAACGAGAAGAATATTTATTTGCAAACCAATTTTAGCATTGAAAAAAGTGACTTGGATGTGGCTGAATTAACTATTGAAATTGAATCTGACGGAAAATCGAAAGCACAGGCAAGGAAAAATGCTCAAAACACAGTCCTGCGATGGGAACAACATCCTAAAGGAGTTCTTCTGCCAAAATACTTCAAATTAGTAGCAGGTGAAAAATGGAGAAATCAGGAAATTGACATCATACTGAATATTCCGATTAGCCAGATAATTTATATAGATGAAAGCTTTGAAGACAGCTATATCCGTACTTATGGAAATGTATTTGAAAGAGAATATGATAATTCAGGAAATCACTACATCATGACCGAATCAGGATTGAAAAAATTATAATCTCATCTTTTTTTCAACCATTATATCAAAAATCAAAATTTGACGTTTATCATAAATCAAACTTAAATTGCTTGCATGGAAAATGAAAAGGGAATTATCTCTTAACTTTGCAACACAAGAATGATTATGAGAAAATTCATCCTGATTTTTATCTTTACTGCCTTCGTACAATTAGTTGTTGGTCAGAATATTCGAATAGGTAATTGGCGTGCTCACCACAACTACACCGAAGGAATAATTAGTGTAGAAGTAAAAAATCGTATTTATACAGCCACTGAAAATGGATTATTTTATGTAGACAAAACTGATAATTCCATTACAACCTGGTCGAAAGTAAATGGCTTTAGCGATGTAGACATTAGCACCATTGCCTATGATGAAAAGTCTGACCTCTTATTAATAGCCTATAACAATACTTTAATAGATGCCGTTCAAGCCAATCGGATTTTTAGTATTCCTGATATTTTACGCAAATCAATTCCGGGAAAAAAAGCAATAAACAGTATTTACTTTTATGGCAACTATGCCTATTTCTCCTGCAGTTTTGGGATAGTGGTTTATGACATTGAAAAAGAAGAAGTAAAGGAGTCATATACCGAAATTGATCCGAACGGTACCATTGAAATTTTAGAAACTGCCATTTTTAATGATTCTATTTTTGCAGCAACAGAAAATGGTATAATAGCAGCCTCCCTTAACAGCCTTAACTTATTGGATAATAAATACTGGAATTACATAAATGTTCAATCCTGTAAAAAAATAATTCCTTTTAACAACATGCTATATGCTGAGCTTGATGGCTATATATATCGCTATCAAAACGGCCAATGGAATATGTATATTGATAGCCTTCAAAATACCTGTAGCGATATTAATGTATGTTATGAAAATTTGGTTATTAGCTTTAAAAGCAAAGTTTTTGAGATCGATAAATCCGGACAAATTACGATTCATCAGGAAGGTGGAGCTCGATCAGCACTTTTGGATGAAGAGGGTAATTTATGGCTTAGCATGCCCATTTTTGCATTAATAAAAAAAACAGGCAGCAATTATGGATTTTATACACCAAACGGACCTTCTTCTAAAAAAACCTGGAATATAGAAGTGATTGATGATGTAGCTTATGTGGCAACAGGTGGTTTAACCTTCACCGGTTCTCCAGCTTATAATTATGGAGGAATTTATCTGTTTCAAAATGAAAGTTGGCAAAATAAGAATTATATGAATAATGCCACTTTCGTAGATTTTAAGGATATGTTGAATATAGCTGCTGATCCAATTAGCGATAAAGTTTATTTTGGATCTTATGGAGATGGACTGGCCATATATGAAAACGGCAATTTCATCAATCGTTTCGATCAGAATAATTCTTCTTTACAAGTAACGATTTCCGATACCAACCGAATCAATATCAGGGGTTTGTGTTTCGATTCTGACAACAACTTATGGGTCAGCAATTTTGGAGCAGATGAGCCTTTGTCGGTACGATATGCTGATAAAAGCTGGGCCTCATTTAGTTTGGGATCTGAAGCAAACAGGGGTATTGGCGAATTGATTGTTGATGATTCAAAACAAAAATGGATTCTGCTTCCATTAGAGGGTGGAATTATTGTCTTTGATGAAAATCAGCAAGGAGGCAGCACTTATAAAAAACTTTCTACAAACCAAGGCAATGGAGGCCTTCCTACAGAACGAATTCATAGTATTGCCAAAGATTTAAAAGGGCGCATCTGGTTAGGATCTGAAGAAGGTGTTGCAATCATCTACAATCCTGAAGATGTTTTTTCAGGCAATAATTTTGATGCACAACAAATTTGGATCAACGATGGAGAAGAATCCGGCTATTTATTAGCCTCTGAAATTATCAGTGTCATCACTGTAGATGGAGCAAATAATAAATGGATTGGCAGTAAAAATGGTGCCTGGTATGTTTCGGATGATGGCACTGAAATTATCCATCATTTTAATAAAGATAACAGCCCCTTACCTACAAGCGATATTAGAGATATTGCAGTAAACGAAAAAACAGGTGAAGTGTTTTTTGCCACTGATTTAGGGATAGTCTCTTACCGAAACGAAGCCACCAAGGGGGAAGATCAGTTTGGGAACGTATATGCTTTCCCAAACCCTGTGCGACCCGGCTATGAAGGCCCAATTGCCATCAAGGGATTGGTTACGAATGCCAATGTAAAAATTACAGATATTGCTGGCAATGTAGTAACCGAAATGACTGCCCAGGGAGGGCAAGCTGTGTGGGATGGAAAAGACATTTCAGGAAACGCAGTTATGTCGGGAGTTTATTTGGTATTAAGCAGCAATGACGATGGTTCAGAAACGAATATCACAAAAATTCTTATTGTGCGCTAAATGCTTGTCAAATCACAAGGAATTGTCATAAAAAGTACACGCTATTCCGAAAGCAGTGCAATTGTTAAAATATACACACAAGGCTATGGAATGACTGCATTCCTAATTCAGGGTATGTACAGCAAAAAATCGGGACTTAAGCCAGCCCTGTTTCAACCACTCCAGGTTTTGGAGCTGGATTTCTATTTTAAAGAAAACAAAAACCTGCTGAAAGTAAAAGAAGCGCGATCGGCTTTTGTGCTTAATCATTTACATTTCGAAATGAAACGCAGTACAATTGCGATGGTTATTTCTGAGCTCATTTATAAATGCATACAGGAAGAAGAAGAAAACAAGGAGATGTATGATTTCCTAGTTTCCAGCATTCATATTCTGGACAATCCAAGCAAGGATAGCAATCATTTTTTATTATTTTTCATGCTTCATTTCAGTCGGTATTTAGGTTTCTTCCCTGCTAATTCTTTTTCTGATGATTTACCCAACTTTGATTTATATGAAGGTCGCTTTAAATCCGACATGGGAATAAATACCTTTTTATTAGATACGCAGTCGAGCTTTTTATTGAACCAGATAATCAACACAAATATTGGGGAATATGATAGCATACAAATCCCTCAAATAGAGCGATTAAAACTCATTGAATATTTAATTGATTACTATAAAATCCACATTTCAGGATTTCATAAGTTGAGCTCGTTCGAGGTTATCAAGGGATTGTTTTTGAAATAAGTTAAAAGTGACTTGAGTGACTAAAGTGTAAAGTTAATCCCCTCCACCTAAAAGCACAGTAGGTTTTCAAAACTTCTGAGTTCTCAAATGAGTGGCTAAGATGAGAGATAATTAAACTTTAGGCACTCCATTACTTCAAACTCTAGGCACTTACTTATAAGATACAAAGCACCTGGGTCCTCAAATGAGTGACTCAGATGGGAGGCAAATAAGTTTAAAGTGCCTAGAGTGTCTAAAGTATAAAGTTAATCCCTTCCTCTTGAGAGTATAGGCTTCTTCTGAAATATCTCGATCCTCCAATGAATGACTCAGTTAAGAGATAATTAAACTTTAGGCACTCCATTAAATCCAACTTTAGGCACTCTAGGCACTTCTACCTCCAGACACTTACCTATCCCTCAAAACCTGCTTTTTAATATGCTGAATATGACCCCTGCCTAAAGCTTTCACTTCACAACCTAACTCAAAATATTTTCGGATATCTTCATCATTTAGTATACCAAAACAGTCAATTACAGCCATTGGTCCACCTGCCCATTTTACAATATCCTCCGGATTCAGGTTCTTATACTCCGTATGTGGGACCGCTAATATCAACGCCTCCATTCCTTTCAAAGCTGAGGGCAAATCATTCTGGACTTTTATATTTTCTAAGCCATCCTGATTCCTAAAAAATTGTTTCCAGCTATGAGCCTCTTCCATGGGATCGTTTTGCACTTCAAACTCCCACCATTTGTCAACATACGAATCATGTACATGAACCCATGCGCCCATTTCAGTCAACCTTCTAACCACAAGCTCACTACCACTATAACGTGTATCACCAACATCTTCACGATAACTTGCACCGCAAATCAAAACATTGGTTCCTGCAATGTATCTATCCAAATTACGCAATGCATCTCGTGTTAATTCAGCCACATGCAAGGATCTTGTGTCATTGGTATCTATGGCTAAAGGAGTCATTTTAAATACATCATCGCCATCATCAAAAGCAAGTATATGTTTGTAAGCCCAGTATCCTAAGCCACCATCTTTTGGTAAGCAATAACCTCCAATCCCGGGTCCGGGGAACATAATATTACTGTGGGTTGGACGCATTTTAATGGCTTTATAAACTTTGATCAGGTCTACACCATTTCTTTCAGCGAATAAACTCCACTCATTCATAAAAGCCAAAATTGATGCACGATAGGAATTCTCAACAATTTTTGTCGTTTCCGACTCAATGGGTCTGTCCATTACAGTCAATTCAAATTCCTCTGTATTCAATACTTCTCTCAAGAATTTCTCTACTCTTCCTCGAGCTTCTGCATCACAACCTGAGCACACACGCCAGAAATCACGAATGCTGGATACATATTCTTTCCCAGGCATAACACGTTCAAAACTATGTGACAATAGGGGTATTTCGGCAATTCCCCTATTCTGATATTCCTTTTTCAAAATAGGCCAGGCTATATATTCGGTTGTACCTGGAGCAACAGTTGTTTCAATGAGTGTTAGGCATTTTGGTGGAACTTTCTGTCCAATAGTACGAATGGTTGCTTCCAATGCGGCCATATCGGTTTCCCCGCTTTTCATATTGCCCAGTTCTTTCTTCTTGAAATCACATTGCACATCTACGACAACGCAATCGGCTAATTTCAGACAATCGCTGTCGTAAGTTGCTACAAACGATTTTTTCTTAATGACTGTTCTATCAATAATCTCTGCAACTTCAGGATCCTCAGCAGTTACAGGCGATACACCTCGATTAATAACAGGTATCTTCCAATAGCTTCGCACGCTGGGGCGCTGACAACCTATTACAAACTTAGTTGGATTACCACTTTCATCTACAGTGTCGGCTACTATAGCTGCCATGACAACACCAACAAAACCCAAACCCATTACTACGACAATTTCTTTCCCTTCAGCTCTGGCTTTATCGGCTAATGTTTTTATACGCTTAAATTCATCAGCATAAGCTTCCTTTGCTGGAATTGCAAATTTTTCCCCTGATGGGGTAATTGAGTAATTCATATAATAATCATTTAAGGAGTGAATATTTTTCAGTATTATTAAAACACAATTTAAGGAATATTTTATAAAAATCACAAAGCAGTCACTTTCCCGATTTTGGACAAATGGTTCATATAAAGACAATGCTGTTTAATTCTTTTCCAATCATAAGAAGCCTTGAAATATTGCTAAGCGAAAACACACATGCGAAAAAATTCATTAATGATAAGCCACTATTATTGTATTACTTAAGATGTATTATTTTCAGCCTACTTAATAGAAACTGAAGGTTTGTAGTGCATTAATTATCAATAAGATTGAGTACATTTGTATACATAATAGGTCCGGAACAATACATTGTATGGTTTTTGAACATTCAGTATCAAACTTAACGTTTTTCCATACTGCTACAAAATTATGATCAATCGACTTTATATATCGAGCCTAACATTTCTACTGAGTATTGTCTTGTATCTTACATGCAATGCACAAACATCACATGTAAGTTTTAACAAAGACATTAATACAACTGTACTCGAGATCAGTGATCTTAATGCACAAAGCAAAACGCTTACGTTCGAAATTCCTCAGATTGAAATCATCGACATTAAGAAGAACAAACAGCTCTATCATGAAATAAACATAGCCGGCTCAGGACTTACTACTTTACAAGGATATCCCCAATTACCTCGTTTTACCAGATTTATTGAAGTACCTGCGGGAAAAGAATTGGCAGTAGACATCATTTCGATCGAAACTGAAAGAATCGAAAACATCAGACCTGTTCCTTATCAAAAGCCACAAAACAGAAATGATTATTTAGCATCTATTCCAACAGAATTTCAAATAGACAATACATATTACACAGGTAACTCTATTTATCCAACAAATTATGTTTCCTTGGGAGAAGCAAAATACTTTGCCTCAAACCGAATTGTTGATCTACAGATAAATGCTGTTCGATACTTTCCTGAATCGCATAGTATTGAAGTTGTAACAAAACTAGAATTAAAATTAACTTTTAATAGAGTTAAGCTTACTGAAGAAGAAAAAAGCATTTCTTCTTCAAATGCGATGAATCGTATAAGCAACAGTTTGGTTGAAAAATATGATTCTAAAAGCAGAAATGCATCGGATGGAATACCTCCTCAAATGCTCATCATTACGCATGACGATTTTGCACAAAGCATTAAACCATTAGCCGAATGGAAAAACAGACAGGGGATTAAAACAAGAGTTATTAAACTTTCTGATTTATCCAATAAAAGAGAACCTCAGGATATTAAAAACCTGATAACTTCCTTTTTACAGGATAGTGCAAACATGGAAGGTTTGGAATATGTTTTATTTATTGGTGATGTCGATTTCATTCCAGCTTTCAATGGAGTATACAATGCTTTAAACGACCATTCTTATGCAACCATTAATGATGATGATTATCTTCCGGATCTAATTGTTGGGCGATTTTCTGTCAACACGGTTGAGGAATGTGATATTTATGTTGAAAAAACCATTAACTACGAACGCTATGTTGTTGTTAATGACAGCACCAATTGGTTCAATAAAGCCGTTAGTGCGGCAAGCAATTCTCATTTAGACGATTTGCATGGCCAGCATGTGACAGCTGAATTTAAAAGCAATGGCTTTGATCAGGTAAATAACCTGAGAGCTACTCAGCAGAACTTTACAAACCACCATATATTAAATGCATTAAATGCTGGCAGAAGCTGGATGTTTTATATTGGCCACGGAGATGAAACTGCCTGGTTAACCACGGGAACATTCAGTCGCAACACAATTAGTACAGGTTTACAAAATACAAATGCACTACCAGCCATTATAAGCGTTGCCTGTTCAAACTCAGATCTTGACTTTGCTTACGGTGATTGTTTTGCAGAAAGATTCATGAATGTAGGCGTTGATAAAGGTGCTGCCATATTTTTGGGCGCAACAGAGCTAACACCATTTTTCCTATCAGACACTTTGGGCAAATATGCTTTGTTCAGTTATTTGAAAGGAGAAACAGAAACATTTGGTGAAGCCATGATTTATGGTAAAATGAAAATGTATGAAGCATTTACCGATAATTCGGCAAATTCTGAAACCAAGGAAACCATGCAACATTTCCTAATCCTTGGAGATCCAAGCATGATGCCTTATACACAAAAACCCAAGAACATAAGTAGCAATCGATTAACTCAAATTAAACCGGGTTTTGCTGATTTTACATTTCAGGTAAAAGCAGAAGGAAAAGTAGTCAAAAATGCTTTAGTATCTATATCAAGTGAAGATTATAGTATTCATGAAGTGGCCTATACCGACCAACATGGTTATGTCAGTTTCTCATTTTATGCAGCAGATACAGGCCAATTACACATTGTAATATCCGGAAGAAACTTAATTGCTTATGAAGGTGTAATTAAAGTAACAAATTTCCTTGGAGTTGATGATGATCAAACAGACAAAATGCAAGTTTGGCCAAATCCTTTCACTAATCGAATCAATATCATTGCTGGAAATGGATCTACTTTACTTCAAAAAGTTGAATTGTTTGATATATCCGGAAAACTGGTATTTTCACAAAACAATATCAATTCCAGCAAATTCAGTTTAACACCTCCTGTTATGGAGCCTGGTTTTTATCTCTTAAAAACCACCAATATTGATGGCGAAATTTCCATAACAAAATTGAGTCACTAGACATTTTTCAGCGCTCACTATCTCTTCCGATTCAAATAAATCCATTTATTTCTTATTTTACTATTAGCCAACAGGCTTTTTAAATGCAATTATTGAAAGACTTTATTTAATCTCATACCCTTATTCTACTAAACAATAATCCGTAACTTTACCCTTTTGAAGTCTTTAACATTAACCATGGGAAGAGATAAAAAACAAACTCCAAAGAAAAAAGTCCAACAGCCAATTAAGAAAAATAACTCACCCATTTTTTGGATAATTGGCATTTTAACAGCCACGATAATTGCTTATTTACCTGCATTCAAGAATGGACTTTTGAATTTCGATGATATTGCCTATGTAAGCGAAAATCCATATATCCAGCAGTTTAATTGGAATAATATTGTTACGCTATTCTCAGAATTCTATTATGGTGGATATTACCCCCTAACATTGTTGTCTTTTATGATAGACATTCAATTAGGTGGGTTGGATCCAGCTATTTTTCATTTTACCAACATCCTATTGCATTTGGCAACTACGCTATTAATTTTTGTTTTTATCCGACAGTTATTTGATCGAATTGAAATTGCCATTATTGCTTCACTACTTTTTGGATTACACAGCTTACATGTCGAATCAGTTGCATGGGTTACTGAACGTAAGGATGTACTTTATGCCTTCTTTTTCTTTGCTTCCTTGATATCATACAATCTTTATTTATCTAAGAAGAAACAGAAATACTTTGTTTGGGCGCTCTACCTTTTTCTGATGTCGGTTTTGTCAAAAACGATGGCAGTTGCACTTGCACCAACATTGATTTTATTAGATTGGTATCAAGGTCGAAAGCTCCTCGATAAAAAAGTTATATTAGAGAAAATACCATTTTTTGCCATTGGAATTTTGTTTGGGATTTTAGCCATTTTATCACAAAGTTCAATTGGAGCTATTGCGGAAGAAAACACCCTTCCCATAGTCCATCGATTTGTTTTTGCCTGCTATGGTTTTAGCATGTATATATTAAAAACAATTATTCCTTTTGGATTGTCGGCTTTTTACCCTTATCCGGTTGCAATTGGTGAATCAATTCCAGCCGTTTATTGGCTTTCGACACTACCACTTATTGCCAGTGTTTTCCTGCTTATTTATCTGTTTAAAAAGAAATTAAATGACTACGCATTTGCATTTCTGTTTTTCGTCTTGAATATCATTTTGGTCCTTCAAATTCTGCAAATAAATGATTTTGTAATGGCCGATCGATTTATGTATGTCGCTTCACTTGGTTTGTTCCTTATTCTAGGATTTCTTTATCGGGATGCCCTGCAAAAAAACAAAAGTCGATTAAACCTTTTACGTGGAGCTGTGCTTGTTTATGCAATTTTTCTGTTATTTCAAACTAACAAGCGCTGTGAAGTATGGAAAGACAGTGTAAGTGTTTGGAATGATGTTATTGACAAGTATCCAGAAGTATACAAAGCATGGAATCAGCGAGGCATGGCTAAGGCTGATGAGCTGGGAGACTATACAGCCGCTTTAAAGGATTACAATCAAGCGATTAAACTAAACCCCAACTTTGCAACAACCTATTTAAACAGAGGATTTGTGCGCATGCAACAAGGCGATACAAGAGGTGCAATTGAAGATTATGATAAAGCCATTGAATTGCTTCCTGATTATGCCATGGCCTTTAATAACAGGGGGATTACCAAAGCCAATAGTGGGGATATTGATGGAGCTATTCAGGATTTTGGAAAAGCCATTGAAATTGATAATAGATATGTAAGTGCTATTACAAACAGAGGATTGGCTCTGGCCAGCAAACAAGACTGGGAGGCATCTATGGCCGACTATAACAAGGCTATTGAAATTGAGCCCTCTTATTATGCTGTCTATAATTACAGGGGACTATCCTATACCAGAGAGCGAAAAATCAATGAAGCGCTGGCTGATTTCAATACCTGTTTGGAACTCATGCCCGATCATGCTGAGGCACTTTATAACAGAGGTGTCATTCGTTTACAAATGAATCAGAAAAAATCAGCTTGTGAAGATTTAAGAAAATCTGCTAATTTAGGTTTTGAAAGAGCATATGGTATGCTTGAGCAGTATTGTAATTGACAGCAAATCGGGGATTTGAGATTGCAGGTTGAATTAGAAATCCGAATTTTATGTATCCATTTCCAGAATATCATCTGCAATTTCATCCATCTGGGTATACCAGGAAATTCCAAATCGTCTAATCAAAGCATCTTTCAAAAACACATAAAGGGGAACTCCCTCTTGTTTACCTAATACTCTTGCCGGACTACAAATATGCCACTCGTTATAACTAACCGAAACCATCTCTTTAACCTTGCCCAAACGAACAGGATATAAATGACACGAAATTGGTTTTCGAAAGTCTATTTCATTATTTAAAAATGCTTTTTCAATGGCACAACTGTAAATGCTTTTTTCATGATAGACAAAAACACAATCGCGACCATTTACACAGGTAGTAACCAAATCTCCATCGGGATCAGTTTCGTGGAAACCATCTTTTTTAAGAAGTTCCAGACCAGCAGCAGTCATGTAAGGTTTAATCTTTTCCAGATTATCCGCTACAACTTTAACTTCTTCCTGCTCTAATGGAGCACCAAAATCTCCTTCCACACAGCATGCACCTAAGCAATTGGGTAAATCACAAATAAATTGTTCTTTAAATAAATCGAAGGAAACAAGCGTGTTATCAATATGTACCATAGCAAAATTATTAAAGCAAATATCGATAATTTCACTTAGCGAATGACATAGTTAAGTCGTAACATGCCCCAAAACTCTTCATAAAACTGAGAACCAATACCCGACATTTCAAATGAACCATAACCCAGTTGAGCAGTAAGATCCATGTTTTTTATAATTCGATAGGTTAGCTCAAATTTGTGCACCTGACGAAAAGATTGTGAACTGAATAAGGCAGGTTCAACACTAACGGTATTGGATGAAATTGCAGCTCTGATTCTATTATTATTGGTTTTCCAGCTAAGTCTGAAACCAAGGGTGTATTGTAAACTCAAATCAGTCGTGTCAACACTTTGAACAAAGCTCTGATAGAAAGCACTGAAACCAATATTATAAGGAAGCTGCTCCATGATGTTCACATTAATAGAACTACTGGTTTGATCTGATATATTTACTATGCTATGCTGATTTAAATAATGATTATAGGAAACACCTAAATTATGTTTTACTGCACCCGTTTTAAAATGATAATTAGCCCCTGCGGTTGCATGTTGAATAGCCGAACTTTGATATGCATTACCCGTCTTGGTCATCCATTCATTGCGCAAATACTGACGCATGGAGAATGAAAAAACAGGCCATTTTTTCGAATAATTGAAGTTCAGCTTCGCTCCTGCAATTTGGGTGTTTTTTGTAACGGATTGTATTTCTGAAAGATTATTCACATAATTTGTATACGATAATACAACATGAACTCTTTTCTTCCAAAATGAAAACCGATCGTCAATACTATACTTTAATCGGTCATTTAGTAAATATGGATTCCCGAAAGAAAAATAAGTGCTACCAATGCGATCAAATTTGAAATAGAAATGCTGTTTCAGGATATTCAATTTTGCTTTTGCATAAAGAGCCAAAGGAGGTCGATTATTCCAATTAAGTGGCTTGGTTGTACTATTTAGGGTAATTAACCATTTGAAGTTCTCAGGAAAAAAGGGGAGATCTGATCCAAACAATTCATCAATTTGGTATTTGGTAAAAACACCTTTGCGTATATCATCGGTTGTAACACTCAAGGCAACACCAAAATCTGCTTCAAAAATATTATTCCTTGATTTCACCTGATTGCTGGCACCAAACACAAAATTCTGACTCGCATAACCACCATATGTAATTGAATTAGTGTCGTCAGTTGCTTGTAAGAAAATGATGTTAAACGTTGTATTGTCGATGGCATTGAATTTCAGGTTTAACACCGAAATATCTCTTTGGTAATTCCCTTCCAATAAGTAAGATGAATCGGGCTGTAAATTTGATGGAGGAAATCCTTGTCCATCCATATATATATGCGTGGATCCCTCAACGCTTCGTGCTACTTCTCCTTTGGCATAAGAGATTTCCATTCCTCTATGCAGGAAAGAAACATTAACGCCCCTTATTGGCTGACCATATAGAACCTGCTTATGAAAATAAGGATTGAAATCACCAATATGCAATTTAAACTTCTTTGTTTCCAAACCAGTCATAAAGCGATTTCGATAGGGAAGAAAAGTATTTTCCTGATTACTCAAACTAATCCGTACTGGAATATCGAGCTTTTTATAACTGATTTTACCATTAAAACGTAAACTATTGTACTGATTGGGTTCTTGCCTTAAATAGGAATCGGGTCCACTTAATTTATTATACCTGGCAGAAGTACTTAAGTATCCTTTAAAGCCCAGTTTATTAGTCGTTTTTTCAAATGATGAGTTGCTGTATTTTTCTTTTTTCATTTTTCTATTAGCAATGAAAAATGACCAGTTTTTAAAATAGATTTGCTTGTTTACATCCCTGAATCGGAGCTCAATGTCATAGATATCTGGTCGGACTTTGGTTGTGAATAGAGCCGAAATTGTACGTCCGATAACCCTTACTTGTGAACTAACTTCTGCTGAAGCTATGAAAATTTGAACGCTACTCGGATCAATTTTTATACGAGGATTCACTTCACAAACAATGAGAATTTCGCCATTGATAACCGTATCTCCTTTATGTGGACATAGAATATTGATCTTATCTAATTCACGGAATTCCGACACAACAAACTGAATATCTTCCTCATCTTCAAAATTCCTTTCTTTTTTTGCAGGCGCATTAATCACTCTTTCCCACTGAAGCTGTTTTCCAAGCTCATTAAATTTGTTGATACTAATTATTACAGTATCCTGATAAAACACTTGATCAATTTGATAACTGAGAACAATTCTTCTTTTAAAAAGTGAATCAACCTGATTGAAGTATACCTCTTCTCCAGATTTATACTCCCCATCAAAAAACCACTGAATTTGTCCACCTTTGGGATAAACATTCGACTGACAAACTATACGATTATTCTCTAATTCGATAGATACGATTTCAGCCAAAAGGCTATGCACATGAACATCCCTGCTTATTCTGCCTATTTTGTGATGCACATATAATGATTCAATGCTATCGGCATTCCCACATCCAAAACAAGCGAAACTATCTAAAATAGAAATGGAGTTTGATTTCGTTGGCAAAGCATAAGTAATGTCATAATCAACATTTAGTTTGGCATTATAGCTCTTTCCTGATTCATTAATAAGTTCTAAATCGGGGGAAATAAATCCATAGGTTGCCAGTCCACTTACAGGATTTAATAAGATGTTATCCGATAAAACATCCCATAAAATAGGACCTTCAGCTGAAAAATCCAACTCCATTGATTCAAATAAATCGGTTTTGTACTGAAATTTTCTTTCCACCTCGGTATACTCTCTGCTTTGTAGGCTGACGTATAAATCATTTTTGACATGAAGGCCAAACAAATCATCAACAATTTCTGATACATTTATTTCGGTTCCCGGTGTTTGGTTTGAAATTACAACATTTGCCTCAGCAATAAGATTTTTATAACTGGCCTTGACTTGAACGGGAGTCATGTATTTATCAGACCTAAATACCCCTTTTGAATTTATTTGAGCATATTTGTTGGGCAGAACTTCCCACACAGCATCTAATTTAACCTCTTCATTGTCCTTAGTAATTCCAACTAACTGAAACTGAAAACTTCTATTTGGCTCAATGATGAGTTTTTCTGGCACAATTTTCAATTTTTCAAATTGCTTAAAACCATCATTGGTTTCTGAAATACTAAACCAAAAAACATCACTATACACTTTTTGATCACCTTTTGAAGCCAAATAATGGCTGCTGATTTGCCATGCATAGGTTTTTCCTTCTTCCAATAGTTCCGCAAAAGAAGTGTAGTTCAAATAGTTATCTGTTAAAGCTTCTGCGATAAAAACAGGATAATTTGTCATTATTTCTTCGGCAGACTCCTGTCCGTGCATCACTTCCACCAGTTTAAAGTCAAAAGAGAAACCCGAAGAAAACCACTGAAAAAACTGAATTCCCGGATCTAAAATTTCCGGATTTTCGAAAACTGAGTTTCCAGGTCCAATCAAATCGATATCAGGAAAGTTATTATCCAGATAAATACTGTGTTCATCAGTTAATAAAATATTTTCCTGATCATCTAAAACAGCAATAATTAATTCATATTCACCTGAAGGAAGAAAGGATGTTTCAGCTGATTTCTTCAGGAATAAATCGGCTTGTCCATTTATTAAATAATCATCAAAATCACGATTCGTAATAGAAAGAAGATCACCGGGCAGCAATGTTTGCAGGTTTTTTTCTGCTAAAAGCAATTCCCCATAATCAATACTATTTAATAAGAATCGAATTTTGACTGTTCTGCTACTTTGATCGTTTGAAAAAATAATATTAAAAATCAATGGATTTTCCATTGCCTTTATCGGATCAAAATCAGATATTCGGAGAAATTCATAAGGCATCAAATGCAGGTTCAACGACATGCTTGATGCACCATCAATAATCTGAATAGCATCATCAAAAATAAATTGTTGGTTCAAATAATTCAATTGTAAATCTCGATAACCATCTGATAGAAAGCTTGGAACATCTAACTCAATACTCAATAAAGTGGGTGTAATTACCTGAGTGGAGAGAATATTAATATCAGCACCAAAACTAACTGATGGAGCATATAAATCAAAACGAGTATCTTGTGTTTTAACTAAAAGTAAAGATGCTTGACCTTTCGAAAGCACCGATGGTGATAGGGAAAGCAAATCGACTTGTGAAAAAGTCAATAAAGGGAAAAATGCTATTAAAACCAGAAAGATTCTTTTCATACTCAAATGCTAAAAAATTGCATTAATTAGAACGAATTTAATTTATCTGGCAGGCATTTCCAAATTTATTGCTAAACCGTTATTCTCCCCTCTGAAATAGTAAACAGTTGTATGTTTTTGTTGAGATTATAGAATACTTCGCTCACTCTTCAGCATTAGTATCTTAATAAAAATCTCACCAAAACCATTGGATGTTGAAAAATTCACAAACACATTTCCCAAAAATATAGATTACATTTTCAGGAATCTTTTCAAAGAGATTTTATTTTCCCCAACAATTCGAATTAGGTAAAATCCAGAAGGGTACTCTGAAATGTTTACAGCCTTATTTTGAATTGGCATTTCAAGTATCATTTTCTGAGAAACTTTTCCAGTTTGGTCAATTATGCTGATACTAAAACTACCTTTTTCAGGACAACTCAAAAGCAATTCATTTTCAGCTGGATTTGGAAATATTTCAAATTCAAAATTTCCAAAAAGTTCAATCTGCTGGAATTTAATAACCGTTATTTCGATGCTATCTGTATATGTACAATTATTTGAATCAGTAATGGTCACATAGTAGATATGTTTACCAAGCCCAGCTAAAGCTCCATTCACTGTATAAATTGAATCTACGGAGTTATCCTGCCATTTATATGCTTTAAATCCTGTTCCTGCACTTAATAAGAGATACTGATTATCATATATCACTGTGTCATTTCCAAGAAAAGTGAATGGTAAAGGATTATAATTAATATGAATCATATTTGATGTATCTGAACATCCGTTTTGGTCAGTGACAAGCACAAAATAAGTACCCTGTTGAGTAACTTCAAAGTTATGATTAGTATCCACCCCATTATTCCAATCATAATATTTGAAATGCATTCCTGCTTCTAAAACTAGAATATCATTATTACAAAGTGATGTATCATTACCCAGATTAACTATTGGAAGCGGATAAATAGTGATAGAGACAGTATCTGAATAGGTTTGACAATTATACTGATCTGTCACAAGAACAAAATAATCTCCAGATTTTGAAACATTAATCGTTTGTGTGGAATCTGTTCCATGATTCCAGATATACCTATCAAAGTTTTTCCCTGCATCCAAAATAATATTAGTATCTGCGCAAATAGAACTGTCATTGCCTAATTCAACTTTGATATTGCAATTTTTTACAGTAATCTTGATACTATCTATTCCAGCACAGTTCATTGAATCTCTCAGAGTAACATAATAGTAATAATCTCCAGCGTTCAATTTACTTCCATCCACTTCAATACTTTGGTTTTTTGAATTGTCATTCCAAGTATATTCCAAATATCCTGAATCAGCAAATAATGTCATTTTCTGAGATGTAAATAAAAATGTATCGTTTCCTAAACCAAAGTATGGGAAAGTACACCCAGATACAGTGAGGTTCAATGTATCTCCACCCATACATCCATTTGAATCGATAGCCCTTACAAAGATTTGATGTGTTCCTGTTCCTAGTAATGCACCTGATAAGTTGATTGTTTGTGAAGTTGAATTATCAAACCACTTAAATGCTGAGTAGCCTGATCCTGCAGAAAATCCAATACTTTGATAATTATTAATACTTGTATCGTTGCCAATGTTCATTGATTTAGTACAACCCTGCACTGTAAGTTTTAATGTATCAGTTGCTACACAACCACCCTGCGTAGAAACCTTAACAGCTATATTATGGGTTCCTAGTCCAATAGCAAAAGCATCCACTAATTTTGTGGAGGAAAATGTCTGGTCATTCCATAAGTATTCACGATGCCCTTTGCCTGGATTAAGAATAATAGTATCATAGATGAAAATTGAAGTATCATTACCAAGATCAACACTGAAATTGCACGGGAGACCATAATTATTAATTCTGTAAAGAGCGGATAATCCAAAACACCAAGTAAACCCTTGTTCATTAAACTGAATGTGATCGGGACCTCTAAACCAATCTTCAAAAACTTTTGTCCAATTTTTACAGCCATCAATTGTAGAAAGGATACTATCTCGGCTTGCAATCAATCCCGTATCTTTATTGTACATCCTAATTGAACTGATGTCTCTGGATATCCCTGAATTAAGTTTTTTCCAAGACTTACAACTATCTTCAGTCATAATAAGAAATCCATTAGTTCCTACTGCCCAACCAATTTTATTACTGATAAACTAAATTTCGCTTATTTCTTCATTTGAATTTGTGTAAACTTTTGTCCAACTTATCCCACCATCTGTCGTTTTATAAATATTATGTTCATTTGAAAGAAATCCATTGTTTCTGTCAATAAATTGAAAATCTGTATAACAACAACCAAATGAAAATGAATTTGACCAAGTTTTACCTCCATCTAAAGTTCTAAAAAATTCATAACTTTTTATCCCAAATCCAACAATGCTATCGATGAAAAATAATTTTTTATAATAATTATTTGAAATTTTAGCCCAATTTGATCCATAATCATCTGAATAAAGCAAAAAATGACTACCACTTGCCCATACATGATTCTTATGAGCATAAATGCATTCAATAGATGTATTCGTATCAAACTGGTTTTCCCACGAGGCTCCACCATCATTTGTAAAAAATATTCCTGAAGTAAACATACCACTTGCCCAAGCTACATTAGAGTCACTTAAACAAGCTGAATTTATAAAAACGATTTCTGGATAAAGAGTTTTCCAGTTTTGTCCAAAATCTGAAGAAAACCCAATAAATGAGCTGCCAACACTATTGAAGTTACCAGGCCTATATAAATAACAATGCAAGGAGTCGATTAATTCCACCTTATATCCCTGCCCTATTTGTTTACTTTGCCATGTAGTTCCGCCATCTTTTGTAATAAGTATTTCATTTTTGCATATTACCATTCCATAATTGGCATTAATAAATTCTATATATTCAATATTATGAATACTTATAGTATCCGAAGCCCAGGTATTTCCTCCATCAACTGTTTTAAATAATCTCCCACGAATACCTGCTACCCAACCCGTATCTCTGTTTAAAAAATAGATACACTTTAAGGTATCCAATGTATTCAAATTTTGAGCAGTCCATGATAAGCCACTATCGATGGTTGAGTATATTGTTCCACTATCACCAGACAACCATCCATATGCCTGATCAACGAAAAAGAGATCATAATTTTGTTTCCCTAAATATTGAGAAGACCATGATTTGCCTCCATCTCTTGATACTTTACACTTGCCATAATACACATTATAGCAAAAAATACTTTGTTCATTTAAAGCAAATATCTTCGTTCCCCATTGAGGATAAAGAGGAGAAATAGAGCTCCAGGTTTTTCCTGCATTTGAAGTTTTACAGAAATAAGAACCATTGAATCCAAAACCAATATTCTCATTAAGAAAATAAACAGGAGAGATATTCCACTCATTCACCGGAATCCAATGCTTTCCTCCATCCGTAGTTTTTGCATTTCCCTTATTAGAATATACAATACCGTTTAAGGTGTCAAAAAAATGAATCCTATTTTCATAAGAATTGGCAGGAAGTAATGGATATAGTCTTTGAAAAGCAGGTTGAGCATTGCTGTTCAAGCAAAGCAAAATTACAAAAAAGGTGAATAAGAGTTTTTTCATCAGTTCAAGAGTTAGTTAATTGTAATTATCCTCCAAATTCAATTGTGAAATACTCTAAATCAAATGATTCTGGTATTTGAAATCTAGATAAAGATAATATATCTTATCGTAATTAACAATTATTCAGAATAAAGGGATAACAAATGTTTTAATCCGAATTGCATTTATACTAATGCTAATTCACTTTCCCATCTTCCACCAAAAATATCTGTATCTCTTTCCCTAACTTTCCAAATACTTCTTTCACCCGATCTGCATTGGTATCAGTTATAAAAATCTGACCAAAACCATTGGTTGTAATAATATCCATCAGGCGTGTTGTCCTGTCACGATCGAGCCTATCGAAGATATCATCCAATAAAAATAGAGGTTCGATGGAAGTTGACGATTTAATAATACTAAACTGCGCCAGCTTCATGGAAAGAAGAAAGGATTTCTGTTGTCCTTGCGAAGCAAAGCGCTTGGCTGGGTAACCATGAATCTCCAATTCTAAATCATCTTTATGAACTCCAACATTTGTTCGTTGTGTAAAATAATCTTTTTGAAAACTTTCCTTCCATAAGTCATGAAGGGAAGCATCAATCAATTGGCTTTTATATTTCAAACTTATTTGCTCACTTTGATTGCTTATTTGTGCATAATATTTCAGTGTTAATTCACAGAATTCATCAATAAATTTTTGCCTTTTTGTAAAAATTAATTGAACTGGTTTCAACAATTGTGCATTATACACATCCAAAAGTGCAGCATTTCGATTCTCATGCTCAAACATATGCTTGAGCTGTGCATTTCGCTGTAGCAGTAATCTATTGTAGGATATCAATGCATTCAAATATTCCGAATCGAATTGAGAAATAATCATGTCCAGAAAACGTCTTCTTTCTTCGCTTCCACCAGTAATGAGGCTGTTGTCGTAAGGCGTTACCATCACAACAGGAAATTGCCCGATGTGGTCAGATAGCTTCTCATAGTCGACACCGTCCTTCTTTATCTTCTTCTTCATTCCCTTAACAAAGGCACAGAAAAGAGCATGAGCCTCCCCATGCTTTTCAATGGAACAGCTAATATTAAAAAAATCCTTTTCGTAATTAATGTTTTGCTGATCGATTGAATTGAAATAACTCTTACCCATAGCCAGATAATGAATGGCATCCAGTAAATTGGTTTTACCTGCTCCATTATTTCCCGCAAAACAGACGTATTTTGAATCAAATTTGATATCAAATGACTGCAGGTTTTTAAAATTTTCGCTATGTAATTCCTTAAGAAAAAGCATACTGACTTATGACACAAAGATATTGAATGAAACGGATATGAAAAGGAGGATTCAGAACTACTTCTGCTCAGTATTCTTTAGTTTGTTTTTATCGGCCTGCTCTAATTTAAACATGCTGATTGGAGAAGCTGCATCTATCCTTTGACCATCAACAAGCAATTGACATAAAATGGTGTAGGTAGAGCCAGTATAAATAGTAAAAGGCTTAAATACCAAATTGAAATTTACTTTCCTTCCTGGAGGAATAGAAATCTCGTCCAGTTTCCTCATTTTATTTCGATAGTACATACTCATTTTGGGTTTAGCTAAAGGATCATAGTGCTTTCCTCTAACTAAAAAAGCTCCTTGTAATTCTACTGTAATCGATTTTCCAGTATTATTTTTTATACTGAAAGGAGCTTCTGAAACTTGTCGGTTTACTGTATACTTCAAGCGAACCACTGAACCCTTAAAATCAATTTTTGATGTATCAGCCTGAAATGCATTTGCTTGTGAAAACATATGCAAAACAAGAACAAACAAAAAATACTTTGTTACTATCTTCATTCGTTTTCCTTGACGGGTAATAAAAAGCGAACAGGCATATTAATTAGAACCCGAACATATTCTTCATTTTTAATCCCTGGTTTCCACAAAGGCATTGTTTTTACAGCATTTATCACCGCTTCATCAGCTTTTTGACAAAGTGGTCGAATAATTTTGACATTGGAAACATTTCCATCAATTTCAACAATAAATGAAACCATTAACATGCCTGTACAACCTCTTGAATCTACATCTATTATAGCCTGATGAATGTGTTGCATCATAGCTACTTTGCCACCAATATATTCAGGAACAGAATCAACTTCTGAATCCTGATAAACAATTTCCTCGCTTATGATTTGTGCCTGAACTGAAATAACTGAACTTCCTATTAGGAAAAGCAGTACACTTATTTGGATTATCGTTTTCATTCTCTAATACCCATATTTTTCTTTCCAAAGAGCTTTCATCTTTTTCCTGATTTCCTCTTCACGACTGTTATTTCCCGGATCGTATAATTTTGTTCCTTTCACTTTATCTGGAAGAAATTCAAGATCAACAAAATTTCCTTCATGACTATGTGCATATTTATAATCATTCCCATAACCAATGCTTTTCATTAGTTTGGTAGGTGCATTTCTTAAATGCAAAGGTATTGCCAGATCTCCAGTTTTTTGAACTAAACTGTATGCTTCATTAATGGCCATATAAGAGGCGTTGCTTTTTGGAGAGGTGGCTAAATAAATTGCTGTTTGGGACAAGATTATTCGGCCTTCAGGCATGCCAATTACGGTAATAGATTGAAAACAGGAATTCGCCAATAACAATGCGTTCGGATTGGCATTGCCAATATCTTCAGAAGCAAGAATTAACATTCGTCTGGCAATAAATTTAGGATCTTCACCTCCTGCCAACATCCGGGCTAAATAATATACTGCAGCATTTGGATCACTTCCTCGCAATGATTTGATAAAGGCCGAAATGATATCGTAATGTTGTTCTCCTGCTTTATCATAAGATGCCAAATTGGTTTGAATGACTTTGGTTACATTATCGTTCGTTAAAACAACTTTGTCTTTGCCAGATTGAGTCACAACAAGTTCTAACAAATTCAGCAACTTACGTGCATCCCCTCCTGATATGCGAAGCATAGCTTCCCACTCTTTTATTTCTATTTTCTTTTCTTTTAATATTTCGTCTTTTTCAATTGCATTTGCAACAAGATTTTTCAAACCTTCTTCTTCCAAGTCCTTTAAAATATAGACCTGACATCTGGAAAGCAGTGCCGAATTAACTTCAAATGATGGATTTTCAGTTGTTGCTCCAATAAATAATATCAGGCCTTTTTCAATGGCTCCTAATAATGCATCTTGCTGGCTTTTATTAAAACGATGAATTTCATCCAGAAAAAGAATTACCTGCCCCCCTTTTTTGGCAATTTCAATAACATGCCTTACTTCTTTTACACCAACTGATATGGCGCTTAAAGCAAAAAACTGCTTATCTAACTGATTGGAAATAATCGATGCTAAAGTAGTTTTCCCAACGCCAGGAGGCCCCCAGAATATCATCGATGGAATTGTTTTGCCTTCTATAGCCTTACGTAAAATAGCATCTTTTCCCACTAAATGCTCTTGTCCGATAAAATCATCGAGATTTTGAGGACGCATACGTTCTGCTAAAGGCTTATCAGTCATAAAACAATTGATTTTATATACAATTGTACAAATTTCGTTGAATGACTTTTAAAACAGAAATAATAATACAAAAAGAGTTAATGGATTTCAAGCAAGAAACCTAAGGCAGCATAATAATTATTGCTCAATATAAATATACTAACCCGTTTAGCAGTTGATAAAGAAATGTAGAAACACTTGTTAGATGAATAAAACTCAATTAGGATATTAATGGTTTTTATGAAACTTCAAGAATCTTCGTGTAATAACTTCTGTCACGAAGATGCACAAAGGATACACAAAGACACACGAAGAAGAATCATTAAGAAACATACATAAAACACCAATCAGATTTGACTTATTAAATCTTAACTGTTAAACGGGTTATACTATTGAATTGCTTGGTAAAAACCAGTGTTCTTGATAAACTTTATCACTTCATTCTTGTCTCCATTATGTTCAAACAAATACATGGGAGAAGCAGGAATATATACACCTTCGAACAATACATAATAACGATAGCTTGTGTGATGATCATCTCCTAAATTCTCTTGAATGATATTTTCAATGGCGGTGTCTAATAAAGCTTTGTATTGACCAATACCGTACTTAGTAAGCAGTAATTTTTTCGTTCTTTCAATAATATTATTGTACTGCATATTTGGAAATGCTGCTGGTTCAAATACATAAGGGAGTACAATTGTAAGAGCTGAATCGTTTTGATTAATGGCTTCATAATAACGTGAATAGTATTGAGATAATCGCATATCCTCTTCATAATCACCTGTGCCACATCCAAACCAATAACGATATTTTTTATCAGCTTTGCGAATATATTGATAAGCACTTTGAACGTCACCTTTATCAAAAGCGATAGAAGCAAGGTTAAGACAGGATTCATGTTGCAATGATGGAAGAAAATCAGGAATTAATATATTCCGACAGGCAGCCTGCATATAATTGCAATCGAACAATTCATAGCCAAACGAGTCTACTGCTTGTGTATTATCAAGTTCTAGCAATTTTAAATAACCTGCTTCTGCTTGGTCGTTTTTGCCCCGTTTTTGAAAGGAGCTTGCAATGGCAAAATTTGCTTCATCAATCAATGTGTGTTCCGGATAATTTTTTACCAATTTCTTTAAATACTTGGTTGACTTTTTGAAATTTTCTTCACAATAGCTTTCTGAAGCACTTTTCAAATATTTACAAGCACTGCTTTTTTGTTGTCCGAACACCGATAGTGTGGCAATAATGGCAATAAAGCTTAATATTAATCGATATTTATTCATGAATACTTTTTCATTAGTTAAGCATAGGTTGCAATAGTAACCAATTAATTTCAATCTTCCAATGGAATATTCTGGTATACAGCCAAAAACTCACTGACTATCATGGCTGTTGCACCCCATACAATATGCCCATATAGGTCATAATAAGGAGTTTTATATAACTCTCCATTAGCCATTTTTAATTCAGTTTCCTTAATTATTTCTGGATTTTGAAGCAAACTTAATGGAACTTCAAAAAAACTTTTCACCTCACTCTGCTGAGGAATAAAATCAGGTCTTTTTTCCGAATAACCAATAAATGGGTGAATCAGAAAGCGACTTGGAGGAACCAGTAAATCGCTTAGTTGACCTAAAATATTTACATCCTTGGGCACAATGGCCATTTCCTCAAATGCCTCTCTTAAGGCTGTCGATTCAAAATCAATATCCTCCTCATCCTTTTTACCACCAGGGAAACTAATTTGGCCAGAATGAACTCCTTCATAAGCATGACGTTCGGTAAAAACTGTTTGTAATTCATTATCCTTGGGGTATAATAAAATCAGAATACTACTATCTCGTGCCGGACCTTTTTTCAGCATTTGCTCAGCAAACTCTTTCCTGATTTTTGGAGCCATCTTATATTGAGCATCTTCTCCGGGAAGTTCTTTGGAAAGCATGATCTTTAGCTTATTAAGGTTAATTATCTCAATCATTTTAAAAAGAATAATTTAATCCATTGCTGATGGAATAAATGATATTAGGTACCGTTTTCGGTGGATTAGTATCATACAAAAACTCAAAGATCAGTTTAAAAGCAAATTTCTTGCTCAAAGAAAAATTAAGACTGGTTTCTGATGAAATCCTATAATCAGAAAAATTAGTCAATAGCGGTTGATAATAGGTTGTATGTTTCAGACTTATTGCTTTAGGGAACTTGTAAAAAAATGCCACATACGAACTGATCCTAACAGCATCTGTTGCTAATGTTTCATTTGACAATTTCTCATATTCATACATAAACAAAGGTCCCATGTAAATGCTGCAATTCGTACTATCAAAAAGTTTAAAGCGAGGACCACCACCAAAAAGGAATCGATGTTCTAATTTGTTAATTGTATTAAACTGGTATTGCGTTAACAATTCTCCTTCGAGAAAACTTGTATTAAAGTCATATTTATAACGTATATGCTGAAAGCCTTCATTCAGAAAGGGCTTACCTCCTGCCCTTACATATTTTAAATGATTTAAAAACAAATAGGTTGATTTCTTATGCTGATACTGCAATTGAATATCATTCTTCAGCTCAAAAAGTTCAGAAGCATTTTTATCAAAGTCAATGGCTAAAAAAACCTCTCCCTGAAACTTTATTGAATCAGAGCCACGTTTTTTTTCAATGTTTACCACTTGCGCATAAGTGAAATATCCTGTAAAAACTAAATAGATGAAAAAAACCAATTTTTTCATGTCCCTTTATTACAAATTTCTAATAATACAAATGTGTCATTCAATAAAGCAAGTATGTTTCTATTTATACATTTCTTCTTTCAAAAGGCTAAGGCTATTAATTATTTTAATTGATTCCAGCATCAATTCCACATCTTGAAAAAGCCTGTTCTTGAGTGAATATGGATTATCTGGATTATCGTACATATCATAATCCATAAATTTTGATATTTTTTCTTTCGTAAATACCAATAAATGCTTTTCAAGCAACTCTTGAGCCTCTATGCTTCCATTTAAAACACACCAATATAATGGCAAAATATTAAATATCAGTTGAGTATGCGTTTCTCCTGTTGGATTAGTATTAAATAATGCTAGTCGTTCTTTATACTTTTTAATAGCACTAATTATTTCATTTTCGTTAAATTTAGGAAATTCATAACTAATTTTTTCTGATACTATTAATTTGCCATTTTCAATCTTAAGTATAAAATCTAATAATGGTTTAGCTCCAAATGCATTCCTTGGTTCAGTATTATCAGGCAAGTTATGTAATAATGAAATTATCCAGTTTCCATACTCAGCACGTATTTGATATTCATATTCATTTATTGATTCAAAAACCTTTTTGTTATGAACACAATCAAGAACATAAAATTTTCCAGCAGGCATAATATTTATTCCTTCAAGATATAATCTATTTTTAGAGCAAACCTTAAAATTTCTATTAATCTTAAAATCTGGTAATTGTTTTAATTGAGCAAACATTTCATCTTCAAACAAACAATTACAATCTAATTCAGGATTAACTTCATTAACAGTTGAAGATTTTCCATTCGAACATTGATTAAAGAATACACCACTCAAAAGAATTAGAAAAAGCAATAATAGATTATTCATGATTTTTATTTTACTCAAAAATCTTTTTCAATTTCTTTCTGGCTTCTTCTTCCAATTGTTTCTTCTTCTTTTCAGCTTCTAGTCTGGCTTTTTCTTCCAGCTCCTTTCTCTTTTTTTCAGCTTCTTGCTTCAATCGTTCCGTTTCTTGTCTGGCTTTTTCCTCCAACATTTTTTGCTGCTTCTCTTTTTCTTCTAAAAGTCGTTTTTCCAAAGCTTCTTTTTGCTGATCAACAACCTCGGTAACCTTCTTCTTCACAGCATCTTTAACCGTGTTCTTTGCATCCACCGTTGTAATTTTAACCTTTGGCTTGTCAATTGAACCTGTAATATTTGCACCTACCTTTATTGTTTCGCCTATTGGAAGATTCACATTAGACAATCCATATTGTGCCAAAATACTTGTTGATTTTGATTTGAATTCTTCCGCAGGAATATCTATTTTCAAGACATAATCCATTTTTTTATCCAAGGAATTCCACCCCTTGACATTGAATTTAGTTTTGTCAACTTTAAAATCAGTTGAATCTAAATAAAACTTTCCGTTCTGAATTTTATAAGATGGGCGGACGTTTTTAATTTCCAGATTCTTGTATTTTTCCATTTGGAGTGTATTGGCCAACATATTAACAGGTGCAAACTCCTGCACTTTCATTTGATTGATAACCAACTTGCCTTTACTAAAAAGACTTTCCCAAAGTGGTTTCAAATCTTCTCCTAATTCAGATTCGATATCCAACTCGCCTCCTAATCCTCCTTCAATGAATTTAGCAATGGGGGCAAATTTCTGAACAACTGCAAAAGCCTGATGTGTTTGCTTCACATTTAATTCATCAATTTTGAGCTTGAATTTCATTTTTGGTTTATCAGGGTTTATGGTTTCATAAAAACCATTTGCAATAATTTCTCCACCCAAAATTCCTGCTCTGAGATTAATTATTTCAAGTTTACTTTCTTTCAAAATCAACTTGCATAACACATTATCTAAATCAATGTTATCATAAATCAATGTCCCAAAACTGGCATTCATAACAAATTCAATATTATCGGGCAATATTACTGCTGTCATTCCATTGCTGCTGTCACTGACTTCTCCTTCATCGCTTCCTTCACCCTTTGTCTCTTTTTCATCGCTTTTTAACAGGGTATTTAAATTCAGATAGTTAGAATTTATCATAAGATTTCCTGCTAAAACACCATCACTGAATAGATAAGGGATAAAATTGGTTAGTTTTCCTTTGGCTTCAATGTCGCTATTATCAACCAGTAGATATAATTCTTTTAAATCCACAAACTCAGGAGAGAACTCCAAATGCAATTGAGGAACTTCCAGCATTTTATTAAAGTCCTCGCTAAAATATTTTAGTGCCACAAAAATCACATTTCCAGAAGCATAAAAATTTTCATATCGCTCATTTTCAATATCAGACATATGCCCCTTCAATTTTAAATCTGAATGTACAATTCCTTGCAGTTGTGTTTGCTCATCAAGATTTACAATATTTTTGATCTGGCTTAAATCTATTTTGCCATTTATAGATGCAGATATGTATGGATCCGATTCAGGCGTTTTTAATAAAACAGATGCATCAAAGGGCTCCTTATCAAGCTCCACATGCATTTTTTTAAGGTTCACCACCGTATGATCAATTATGCCATCTGGATTATCAATTTGCAAATCAATAAATACATTATTAATAGCAGCTGGTAAATCGGGATATTTAAACATGCCTTTATTAATTCCTAAATTAATGTTAAAAGCCGGTATGGACTCACCACCATAAACTCCTTTGAGTTTGCCATTGAAATTAACATCTCCAGAAGCTGATAATCCTTCAAAATCTTTTGCATAAACAACAGGAATTAATGATATCAAATTCTTGAATTCAGTGGAAGGAGCTTCAAAAGTTATATCCAAATCAATATCCGATTCGGGCATAATCATAAAACCATCAAAATTGAGTTCGAAATCATTCAGCTTAAGTGAATTTTCTTTGAATGTATAGGTATATGTATTCAGGTCTAATCCAAAAATAGCATCCAAAGTTGTATTCACTTTTGACAGGTATTTTATCCCTCCATAGGCAAAATCGGTTTGCTTAACACTTGCTATAGTAGTTAAATCAAATACTTCCTGACTAAAATCTCCTTTTCCTTCCAGATTTAAATCTTTCAAATCGATTAGCATATCATACAAATCATCCTGATACACAAAATAGCTATTCGTAATTTTTAAGTCTTTGACAGGCAAACTTACTGCTGCTTCATCTGTTTCTTCTTCAGCTTCATCCTCATCAGTTTCCTCAGAAGGAATCATGATATCCCAATTTCCGGTATATTTTACTGTATCATTAAGTACGTGCAGATAAATTCGTGCTTCATCCAAGTATAAGGCTTTAACTTCCAATTTCCCTTTAATGGCTTCCATCAAGTTAAGCTTAACGGCTAAACTTCCAATATTGGCAATGGTATCACCTTCAAATGGTACTTTGTTGGCAACCGTTAAATCTCTGATTTCAAGATAAAACTTTGGGAAACTTTTAATCAGATTTAGCTTAATATCCTCATCAAAATCAACAACCGCATGTAGGTTTGCATTTGCCTGCTCTTTTGCAATTTGAATTATTTTTCCCTTGAAAACAAAAGGTAAAACAATTATGGCAGCTATTAATAAAAGGATAACAATCCCAGAAATTTTTAGTATTCTCTTCATATTGAACAAATGTGTGTAACTGTAAGAAAGAATAATCAAATTAAGACCGTTG
>Ga0209045_1000669_pt1 | contig 37821 bp, 20 predicted proteins | sample SaaInlLV_10m_DNA_4_FD_184664 | JGI IMG/M metagenome (GOLD analysis project Ga0209045, IMG submission 184664) | Marine microbial communities from expanding oxygen minimum zones in the Saanich Inlet - Saanich Inlet SI072_LV_200m_DNA (SPAdes) (version 2) | ecosystem: Environmental > Aquatic >...
GGTGGAGAGCTACCGGCGCTTCCGCGAACTCACAAAGGAATGGGTGGACTTGGCAATTGAGGTGTGTAAGCTGAGGGCAGGAAACGGCTCAGACGGCTGAGAACTCGGTACTCTCAAGTTCTATGGGTTTCACGTAAAATGGAACCTCCAGGGAACGCGGCTGATGTTCGTTGTCCGGTGGAAGCCGCACAACCAAGTCGAACGTCCATGGCCGATGTTGGTCACGTGTGCGGCCGACGGATCGGACATCACGCTGGCGATCAGTGACAGTGACTGGTCGAAGGGAGGACACCACCCGAATTGGTGTCCGGACGGTGAGAACGTGATGATGAATCTCAAGGTTGCGGGAGACGGGCTTCGTTTCGTGACGGCGCACCATGACGGCACCGGTCTCCGCCCCATGCACCCGGATATTCCCGGTTCCGGGCATCCCGCGCTGCGCCCGGATGACCGGTTCATTGTGACGGATGTCTACCAGCATGGCGCGTTGGCATATGGGGATGGAACGACCCCCATACGCTGGATTGACCTGCAGAACGGGACCGCCAGGGACATCGTCAGAATCTGCAGTCTCCCAGCACTCTCAGGCCCGAAAAGCCTGATGCGTGTCGATCCCCATCCTGCCTGGGATTTCGCCTTCGAACGCGTCGCCTTCAACGCGTGCATTGAGGGCAAACGTCACGTGTTTGTTGCGGATGTCGGGTCGTTGCTCTGAGAGCGGCGCGTAGCGGACGGCTGACGTCAACCGTCGCCGATCGCCAACAGTTCGTGACACCAGACGGGCAGCGATGGATCCCGGGCTCCGAGAACAAGAACGACGCCATCGTTCCCGGGGGAAGAGAAGAGACTGGCCTCGGCCGCTTCCCGGGTTGGGGCGGCGGACACGGGAAGGCCCGCAGCAGCGTAGTCGGCCGCTACTTCTGCCGAGGTCGGGGAGAAACTGGTTGTTCCTCCAGCGTAATAGACCGGGAGGAGCACAAGGTCGTCTCCCGGGCCCAGGATGTCGGGCAATGCCTCGCGGAACGCGTCACGCATGAACCCGAGTGGACCGTATCCGTGTGGTTGGAACAGGATCCTCACCGGGCCCAGCCCCAACTCCTGGGCGGTCTGCACTGCGGCGGCAATCTTCTCGACGTTGTGTGCGTAGTCATTGTAGATCCAGCCCCCGCTCGCCGCCTGGCCAATCACTTCGAATCTCTGGCGAACGCCACGGAATGCGCTCAGTGCGGCAGCGAGAGTGCGCTGGGCAGGTAGCCCCGGTAAGATATTCAGAAGTGCCAGAACGGCCGCCGCGTTGGCCGCCGAATGCGGACCGAACTGGCGGGTAGGGATCTGACCGATGTCGGCAATTGAGACGGTGATGCCCTCTGCTGCTGATGTGTAGCCGGTCGGAGTGACCGTTCCGGGAACGGGCGTAGTGTGGGACGACGACACACGGTCCGCAAAACACACCTGATGTGTCAGGGATAGAGAGGCGAGTTCGGTCGCCAGGTTGGCGTTGGTGACCGCCCCGACACGGCAATTCGCGAGGAAGGCGTCAAAGAGTTGGACGAGCTCGTGCCGTTCGTGGTGATCGGTCCCGATATTCAGCACCATTCCGTAGTCCGGTGTGAAGGCTGTGAGGCTGCGGTCACTTTCGTCGACTTCATAGACCAGCCACGACGGGGCCTCGTCGCTGAAGAAATTCCCCGGGAGGACGCCGGATTCGAATTCCCGGGCGAAGCCGCCACAGACCATAAGCACGGGTTGCCCAAGCTCCCTCAGTGCACTCGCAACCCAGCCGGTGACGCTCGTCTTCCCACATGAACCGGCGATCGCGATTTGGGATCCGCCTACCTGGTTGAGCGCGTCGTTAAGGGCTTGTGCACGGGGGACCTCCGGAATGGCCAGATCTGATGCGGCCTTGCGGTCAGGGTTGTCGCTCTCAACTGCGGAGGAATAGATAACCGCATCGGGTCGCTGTTTCCGCAATTCCTCGCCATCCTGTTCGCAGATGGATATCCCAATATTCTTGAGTTGGGTCATCAGGACAGTGCGCCCGGGACCATCGGCGTCCCTGTCGCTGCCCATAACGCGATACCCCAGATGAGCGAGAAGCTGGGCCAGCCCACTCATGCCGATGCCTCCGACCCCAATCAGGAAGATCGTTGCGGGAGGAGCGGGCAGGTATGATGTCTGTTGGGAGTGGGGCATTGTGCTCGTGTCGGATCTGTGGCTTGGCTCATTGAAGAGGCCGAAGCCGGGCTTGTCGGTTTGGGCTTTCCCGGGCCGGGCAGTGGATCAGAACCAGCGCCACCCCATGGTGGAAGGCAGGAACTCGACGTTCGCGGTCTCGTTGTCGTCGTTCCGTTTCAGCTCATCCCCGTCGAGGATACTGAGCTCGTCATTCTCCCTGGCCCAGTTCGCCAGGCGCTTTCGCATGGTCTGGATGGTCTCATCGGTCCCGGGATCTCCGACGACATTGAGGAGTTCATCCGGGTCTTTCAGCAGGTCATACAGTTCCTCGGTTCCGCCCGCTTGTGAGTATGCATACTTGAAGCGTTTATCAGCGATCATATAGAGCTGGGTCGGGTCACTGAGACAGTAGGACACGATGAACTCACGTTCCGTGAACTCTTCCCCTCTCAGCAGTGGGGACAGGTCAATTCCGTCGACCTCCCTGGGAAGGTGCAATCCGGCCAATGATGCGAGCGTAGGGAGTAGATCCTGAAGTCCCACGAGCTGATCCGCAATGGTGCCTTTTCGGAGGATCTTCGGCCAACTGATAATGAAGGGGATGTTGGCGCTTCCTTTGTAGAATGCGCATTTCGCGAAGAAGCCGAAGTCTCCCATGAGATCTCCGTGATCAGCGGTGTAGACCACGATGGTGTTCTCGAGGGCGCCACGCTCGTCAAGGAATGACAGCATACGACCTATCTGTTTATCCTGAAGGGTGATTTGGCCGAGATAGTAAGCTCGCGCCACTTGATGGCACTGGGGTGGCCAAAGGTCCCAGCCATGGGTAATCATCTCGCGGAATTTGGTCGGTGTCCGCCTGGGTTTGCCTTGTTCTTCTGCCCGGAATGGTGGTGGCACATCTCTCGGGTTGTACATCGTGTCATAGGGGCGCGGCGGATCGTAGGGCGCGTGGGGTTTCGGCGAGGACATGAACATGAAAAAGGGCTTGTCTGCATGGTCACGGCCGTGTTGCTCCAGGAAGGCCATGGCCTCGTCGCAGATCCATGTATCGACGTAGTGCTCTTCAGGCACGGGTGAGGGAGCCGGATGGATATCGTTGTTGCCAACGCCATGGGCGCGCTCGTAGCCGCCCCAGCCTACCGTCTTGAGGTAGTCGTGGTAGTCCTCGAGGCCCGGCGTGTTGCCGGTCGGATCGAAGCTCTTGATGATTCGCCCTGACTCGTGCAGCACGGCGTGGTCGAAACCATGGAGCAGGCGCGGCGTACCGGGGGGGGAGTAGGGGACGTAGTGCAGTTTTCCGGACGCGTAGGAGACATAGCCATTCTGCGAGAAGAGCTCGGCAATCTTGATTTGGTCGTCGAGGATTCGACCGCTGTTGCTCTTCGATCCCGTACATTTGTGCGGGTAGTTGCCGGTAGTGAAGGATGCCCTGGCGGGCACACAGATCGGGTCTGGGGTATAGGCGTTGACAAAGCGGACACCGTCGTCGGCCAGGCGGTCAAGATTCGGCGTTCTCACGCATGGGTGCCCCGCACATCCCATGGCGTCGGCCCTCATTTGATCCGCAAAGACAACGAGTATGTTCGGTTTCATCTTGTGTTCCCGCGGAGGATTGCGTCTGCCCTGACGTAGGAGGGCACCGGTAAGCCGGCTAGTGGCGCCCGACGCCGCTAGATCGGCTCCACCCCGTAGCGAGCGAGGAACGATCGCTCCTCGCCGGGCTGGATCACGGGCACAGGCTGGTTCTGAATCCAGTCCGCTGTCTGCAGGGAGCCATAGCCTCCCAGACCGCCCGTCCACGGTTCGATACAGACGAATGGGCAGTCCGCTCCGGAGTAGACGACCATGTGTGCCGTGTCCGGGTCGATCTCGACGGTGATCACACGGCCTGCATCAGCGTCCACAAGTCGAGCCTGAGAGCCGTTGATTCCGCCGAACACCGCATCGCAATCCTGTTCGGTGCGAATGTCCAGGGCGCCGCCGAAAGAGGTCGTGCCGCCGGAAGGAATGAGTAACTCATCGTTCAGTTCAACGCTTTCGGTGCAGGGGAGTTCCAGGGCCGCGACCGCTGATTCGAGGCGGAAGTAGGGGTGGTAGCCGAACGCCACCGGGGCAGGGGTGGAGCCCTCGTTCACATAGACTGCCGTCATCTCGAGGGATTTCTGCCGCAGGCGGAATCTCTGCGTGTAGCCGACCTTGTAGGGGTACTGTTCAGTCAGCACTTTTTGTTCGCAGTGAAAACGGTACTCAACGGTCACTGCGTCGGGAGTCGTCTCTTCGCGGACGAGGTCCCAGTTCCCGAACGGCAAGATGCCGTGACATGGCATTGTCCAAGCTCCGGTTTGGCCATGGATCCGGTACCTGTCAGGCGCGGGAGGGGTCACTGATTGGTCCCATGTGCGACCAACCGATGGGAAAAGCAGCGGGATTCCGCCGTGGTAGAAGTCGGCGGGATCAGCACCAAACCCCTCACAGGTATAGAGGAGTTCCCGCCCGGACACCTGCCAGGAAAAGGCATTGCAGCCGAAGTCCTCGGCGATCGTTACGGAGGCGGAATTGTCCGGGAGTTCGAGCCGTTTGGTCTGCATTCTCCTCAGTCCCTCTGTAGTCTCACCAGTCTCTTCTGTTGACGCGGGTTGTGCAGTGGGGCGCAACCATCCCTACTTGAACTGGGGGGCGTCCTTGCCGGAGTTAGATTTCCGGCGTGTTGCCCGCCGTTTTCAGCATACCCTCAAAGAGCTTGAGATACTCCTCGGTTACCCGTTCGCTCGAGTGCACGTCTAGCGCTACCGCGTGAGCGCGCTCGACCAAGTCGGTGCGGAGGGCGGCATCGGAAAGCACTCGGTGCATACCGTCAGCAAGGGCTTCCGGTGACTTTATGGGGCACAGTACACCATGGTCCCCAACGCTCTCTTTGAGTCCCCCGGCATTGGTTGACACAACCGGGACGCGATAGATGAATGCATCGAGGACGCTGCTGCCAAGCCCTTCTTCCTGTGAGCTCATGACGAACACATCAAAGATCGCGAAGAAGTCCTCCACATTCTCGTAGAATCCCATAAGGCGATACCGATCGCCAAGGCCGCTCTCTCCCAAACGCTTCTCGACGTCACTCCGCAGTTCACCATCACCGAAGTGAAGAAACACGAAGTCGTCTCGAAGCTTGGCCAATTTGGCGATTGCATCGACCATGTTGAGTGGATCTTTGTGGGGGGCGAGTGCCGAAGTCGTGGCCAGGATGTGTTTCCCCTCGATCCCCAGTTCGCGTCGCAGCGCTTCCCCGCGCTCAGCATCGAGTTCCCGCTCGCGAACGATTTCGGTGATGATGGTTCGGCGGGGCACTCCGAAGTCTGCCAGAATGTCATCTATGGGATGGGTGATCGGGACAACGTGATCGGTGTGCCTGTACTTCAGCTTTGTTGCGATCCCCTTCGGGACAAAGTCGACCCGTCGGGTGTAAACGACGGGGCGTCGGTGCCACGGTTTGGCCAGCATGGCAAGGGATTGTGCTTTGCCGGTCTGGGCGTGGAGAATGTCGTAGTCTCTGCCGTGTCGGCAGAGAAATGCCCATGCCGCAGCGTGGCCGGAAACTGGTCGGACAGTGCCGCTGATTTTGCGCGTTCGCTCTGCGAGGGGATGGTCTTCACGGGCCAGCAACTCAACCGTGACGCCGGCCTCCATGAAGCCCTGGATATTGTAGAGCGTCTGACGCTCTCCACCACGCCACGTCTTTTCAGTGTTGATCTCGAGAATCTTCATGCAGACTGTGCTTTCGCTCCTTGAGCATGGACAGGCCCTGGAGTCACAATTGGCCTCCGGGGCGGGAAGATCAGGGGCGGCAGAAACGGACGGACGCCCCAAGTGACAGAGGCGCCGTCAACCTGCCAGCCAAAGGCGGACTGCATCAATGACGCGATCGGTGTTGGCCGTGCCCATTTCGGGATAGATCGGCAGGCTGAGAATGTCTTGGCAGACTTTTTCCGTGTTGGGCAGTCCTCCCGGGGGCAATGGGATGCGCTGGGCGTAAGCCGGTTGCAGGTGAACGGGGCATGGGTAGTGGATGAGTGAGCCGATGTTCTGCTCTTTCAGGAACCCTCGCAACTCATCGCGGCGGTCGCATCTGATGACGTACTGATGGTAGACATGATAGGCCTGATCCGCTTCTGTCGGCAGGCAAAGCGACGTTCCGGCAAAGGCCTTTGTGTAAGCGGACGCGATGTCCCGGCGCAGTCCGTTGTCGGCGCTCAATCCCGCGAGGCGGACACGGAGGATTGCTGCCTGAATCGGGTCCAGCCGCGTGTTCATCCCGGGGACGGCACTGATGTAGCGTTCCTCCCAGCCGTATTCACGCAGCAGCTTGGCTTTCTGTGCCAGGGCAGGCTGGGTGGTGGCGATTGCCCCGCCATCGCCGAGGGCCCCAAGATTCTTGGTCGGGTAAAAACTGAACGTACCGATCGCTCCCCATGCTCCCGTCTTGGTGTCCCCAATCGCCGCTCCGTGGGCCTGGGCGCAGTCCTCGATCACTGCGGCACCGTGAGCAGCGGCCAGTTCGCAGATTGCGGGCATATCTGCCGGGTGTCCATACAGGTGTACGGGAATCACGGCCTTAATCGCGTTCTCTGTGTCTTCCTCGAGGGTCTTCTGGAGACACTCAGGGCACATGGTGAAGGTGACCGGGTCGATGTCTACGAACACAGGTACTGCACCGGTCAGTTCGATGGCTGCCACGGTGGCCACGGCCGTGTGGGAGACAGTGGCCACGATATCTCCGGGACCGATGTCAAGAGTCCGCATTGCGAGTTCCAGCGCGTCTGTCCCGGAGGCGGCACCAACGGCGTCCGGGACGCCAAGGAACGCGGCAAACTCTTCCTCAAAGGCGGTTACCTCAGCGCCCCCGATGTACCACCCGCTGTCGAGAACACGGTGAACGGCGGCATCGATATCCTCTTTGTGGGCCAGGTAGGCTTCCATCAGATTTGCCGGCAACAGGAACTCTCCGTTACTCACAACGTCATCTCCCATAGTGGTGAGGGCTATCAGCTGGCTCGTCTCTGGTCCTCAAAGGTACTCTGAAAGAAACTCGCGGTAGAAATCAACCGTTTCGGCTAGGGCTTCCGGCAAGGCGACCTTTGGTTCCCAGCCGAGGGTATCCTTGATCAGGGAGTAATTTCCGTAGTAGTCCCCGATGTCGATCCGCTTCCGCTCTGCCGGAAATTGCTTGACAGTGTAGGACGCCCCATTGGTTGTGGCGACCAGCATGTCCGCCAAGTCGCGGAGACTCACCACATGTTCGTCGCCGAGATTGAAGATCTTGCCGGGCGCCCGTTCATCGGCCGCCGCAAGGAGGAAGGCATCTACGGCATCGTCAACGTAGGTAAAGTCCCGACGTTGTTCGCCGCCCCAGACTTCGAACGGCTTGCCTTCAACAACGCAGCGGACCCAAATCCCGAGGAACGTCTGCCGCGCGTCTTTGATGCGCATGCGCGGCCCGATCGTGTTTGTCAGACGCAGTGCGCACGCCCGAATGCCGTAGACATTGTGGTAGAGAATGTGGTACCATTCACCTGCCATCTTATTGATACCGTTGACGTCAACCGGTCTGACGAGGTGCTTCTCATCGACCGGTAGGTAGTCTGGACGTCCGTAGATTTGCCGCGTACTCGCGAAGACGATCCGTATGTCCGGGTTGTGCTCACGGCATGCCTCGAGGATGGACAACTGAGCCCGGCAGTTGATTTCCAGGTCTGTGTGTGGATCGGTCATGGAGTCCATATGACTCGTCTGGCCCGCCAGATTGAAGAGGAAGTCCCTGTCGCGAATGAGGGCGGACATGCCGAAACGATCTCTGACATCAGAGATATTGACATGCACGTTGTCCTCGATGCCGTTGATATTGAATGTGTTGCCCCCGTACTGGGGGATCAGGCTGTCGACGAGGAGGACCTCCGCCCCGTAAGCAACGAGGCGTCGAGCGAGGTTGGAACCAATGAATCCCAGTCCGCCTGTGATGATGACACGCTTGCCGCGGAAGGCATCCTGAATAGTGGGCATTCGCGTAACTCCAATCTGAGCTGATGGATGTGTGGTGGCTCCCGGCGTACCGGCCAAAACATAGCCTGGCCCCGGCCAGCGTAATATAGTGTGCCGTTGTCTCGACTCTCAACGCGGAATCCCGGATCCATGAGTGTTCTTCCCAAACTAGCAGATCGTGTGCGGCAATTCATCGGTCGACATCGGCTGTTTGGAGAGCGACTGAGTGATGCGTCGGTGTGGGTTGGATTCAGCGGCGGAGCGGACAGCACAGCCTTGCTTTTGGTGCTGCATGAACTGGGATTCTCACCCCTCGCCGTGCATCTCAATCACGGGCTTCGCGGAGAGGAAGCGGATGCGGACGTTGAGTGGTGCCACGACCTCTGTGCGACACGAGGGATTTCGTTCGAAAGTCACAGACTTGACCTGGGTGAAGGGGGGCGCGGCCCTGAGGACGCAGGACGTGCGCGCCGTTTGGCCTTTTGGGAGAACCGGGTGGGTGACAACGACGTGGTAGCCCTCGGACACCACCGGGGGGATGCCGTCGAGGATATGCTTCTGAGATTGGTGCGGGGGGCGAATGCGACCGGGCTGACAGGACTACGACCGGCACGGCAGATTGGGAATGTGTGCTACGTGCGCCCGTTGCTGGAACTCACCAAGGATGAGCTCATCGCGTATCTCCAGGGACAGGGGGTTCATGAGTGGTGCCGAGATGGGACGAATTCTGATTGTTCTTTCCGTCGGAACGCCGTTCGCCACGAGTGGCTTCCGTTAATTCGCGACCGGATTGGGCACGACCAGGGGCTGGTTCAGACGTTGTGGAATTTGAGGATGGATGCAGACTTCCTTGAGGAGGAAGCTCGTCGTTTGACCGGTGTAGTCGATGACCCACGACTCCTGCGGGATTTGCATCCTGCGCTGTTCCCCAGGGTACTGCGTGAGTGGCTGCGGCAGGAGACGGGGAGAGACACCATTCTGCGTCGTCCCGCAATCACGCGTCTTCGGGAAGCGCTGGAACGCTGTGCATCCGAGTCGGTCGAGATTCCGCTTGGTGAGGGAATCAGTCTGATAGTGAGTCCGGCTGGTGTCCGAGTTAAGCAGTGTGTTGAACCGTGGGATGCCATATCGTGGAACTGGCGTGATACCCCAGTGCTGAGAATAGAGGAGTTGGGACTCGAATTCCGTGCCTGTGAGATGGTTGCCTCCCCCGACGTACGAACTCTCGCAGAAGGACGGGGTGATGTCGAGTGGTTTTCCTTACGAGACTTCCCCGCCGAGGTACTCGTGCGTCCATGGCAGTGTGGGGACCGCATGGTTCCTTTCGGGCGCAAGTCCCCAAAGAAGCTCCAGGATCTATTTGTGGATGGGCACGTTCCGCGGGAGGAACGCCAGGCGTGCCCTATTCTGGATGTTGGGGGTGAAGTGGTATGGGTTCCCGGTCTGAAACGCAGTGCCTTTGGGGCCGTCACGCCCGGAAGCAATGCACCGTGCATCAGACTGGAGTGTTTCCCGCTTGCCGGAGGGCGGAAGAAAATGGACGAACGTATGAAGGCGTAGAAGCCCTCGCGCGTGGCGATTGCTTCCCCAGTGTCCCCCTCAATCGCCCTTGCCGACCGATACTGCCTCTGTGATGGTGAGCTTTGACGGTGTATACTCTCGTGCGTTGATCAACCTTCCTGTTGATCTCTCCCTGGACGCCTTCGCCGCGCGATGCCGCTGCGAAGACACGCGACACATCGATGCAATCCTGGAGTGAGGTCGTGTCTCGGCTGGTCTGTATGACCTTCCGCACGCCATTCTCAGGGATTCTTCGTGGATGGTGGTGGATTCAATGGATCTGGCCGATCTGCAACAGCGCATACTGATCGTTGAAGACGAGCTGATTGTTGCCGAAGACCTGCGCGCCAAACTTGAGAGCCTCGGCTACGAGGTCGGTGGTATGGCGATGTCCGGCGAAGAGGCATTGGAGATGGCCGAGGAGTGCCGCGGGGCGCTCGATTTGGCCCTGATGGACATTCGCCTTGCCGGGAAAATGGATGGGGTCGAGACTGCCGGGGTTATGCGTGAGCGCTTCGACATCCCCGTAATCTATCTGACGGCGCACTCCGATACCCATACACTCGAGCGGGCCAAACTGACTGAACCGTTCGGATTCCTCAACAAGCCTCTGAATGCCCGTAACCTGCACAGCACGGTCGAAATGGCGCTCTACAAGCACAAGATTGACCGACAGTTGCGGATCAGTGAAGAGCGCTTTCGCATCATGTTCGAGACGGCTCAAGACGGAATCTTCATGAAAGATGAGGCGCTGCGGTACACTCAGGTGAACCCCGCCATCGAGGAACTTCTGAACCTGCCGGTGGAGAAAATCATCGGGGTGACGGACCGAGAGTTACTTGGGCCACCGGCTGCAGCCGCATCTGAAGCCAGCGAGCAGCGTGTCCTTCAAGGGGAAGTCGTCGAAGAAGATGTCACGTGGGGCGTTGATGGCACGGATCGTGTTCTCCATGTGGTCCGGGTGCCAATGCGGGCCGGACGTGACCGCGTGATGGGATTGTGCTGCATCGCCCGGGACATTACGGAACGAAAGCTGGAAGAAGAGGAGCGACGGCGCTTGGCCCGGCGGTTGGAGAAGGCCCAGAAGCAGGAAAGTCTGCGGATGATGGCAGGAGGCGTTGCGCATGACTTCAATAATTTACTTCAAGCTATTATCGGGAATGCCGACTATGTGCTGGAGGAAACGCCTCGTACATCTCACTGCTATGTCGATGTTGAGAACATAAAGACCACTGCTGTGCGAGCGGCTGAGTTGACCAAGCAGATGCTGGACTTCTCCGGGACCTCGCCTGTGGCCGCTGAACCTCTGGATGCGAGTGCCCTCGTCAACGAGGTCTCTGCGCTGCTTGAGTCAGCCGTGGGGCTTCATGTGGATTTACGCTACAGCTTGGCCGAGGGGTTGCCGGCCGTCCGTGGGGACATCAATCAGTTGCGGCAGATCCTGCTCAACTTGGTGATAAACGCCAGTGAAGCCTTTGGCGACGGCAGTGGAGAAGTCGCGGTCCAGACCGGGCTCACCGACGCAGATGAAGCGGATCTTCAGGATCTGCTTCTCGGTGATGAGCGATCCGCCGGAACGTACGTTTTTGTCGAGGTGGCTGACAACGGGCCGGGGATGGACGCCGATACTCAAGGCCGGGCGTTTGATCCCTTCTTCAGCACAAAGTTCACCGGGCGCGGGTTGGGGCTGGCCACTGTCCTGGGGATTGTTCGGGGGCATGGCGGGGCCGTTGACCTGAAGAGTGAGGTCGGGGCGGGGACGGTTTTCCGGATTCTGCTGCCTGCGACGGACGACGTTCTACCCAGGCGTCAATGCGCCGGCATGATTCAGAGCGAAGACGATCAGGGAACGAACGGCGCGGGCCGTGTCCTCCTTGTGGACGACGAGTCCGGGGTGCGCTACATCGTGACGCGAGGGTTGGAGCGCTCGTCGTTTGTGGTTGTGGCAGCGGCGGATGGCACGGAAGCTATGCGGGCATTTGCCAAGACCCCGGACGCGTTTGACGCGGCCGTCCTTGACCTGAAGATGCCTGGATTGGCGGGGCTGCAGACCTACCGCTCCATCCGGGCTCTGCGAGAGGATATCCCCGTCGTCTTCTCAAGTGGCTACAGGGAGGCCAGCGTTCGGCGTCAGGTCGACATCTCCGGTCCTGTCGAGTTCATCCAGAAGCCTTACATGAACTCAACGTTGGTGGAGTGCATCAGGAGGCTTCTTGCCCGCCCAGGATCGAGTGAATCAGAGCCAGCCGTTGACGCCTGACGCTCTGAATGAAATCCAGATCCGCTGCCACCATACTCTCCAGGTCCGTCTCAAGGGCTCTCCGCTTCGCCAGGCACCGGCGTGCATCGGCGGCCAAGGTTGCGAGTGTCCGCAGAACCTTGAGCTGACTCACCTCCTCAAACACTTCTGGTGGCAGGACGCGGCGAAGGTTGTCCTCATGGACCACACGCATGAGGTCCCTGAACCGCTTTGATACTTCGGTTGCGAGGAAGATTCCCTCCCGGAAACTGGTGTAGGTGATGGCCAGCGCCTGCACGACCTTGTCGCGTTGCCTGAGTGAGTCGAAGTCCTTGGTGAGCCAGTCCAACTCGCCCATGAGCTTGTTGTAGAGCAGCCCATCACCGAAACACAGGGCCTCGATCGTCTTTTCCGGCCCGATCTCCCGTCGCATGTTTCTGAGGAACTGGCGCCTGACTGCCATCTCTCCTTTGGTCAGGATCTCTTGATCCCATTTCTCCCGTCCGCTGCCAACCAACCCAAAGAAGGCGAGCGCAAATCGACTGGCACCGTTCGGCACATGCACGATGAGGTCCGCCAGGACCAGAACGGGGGGAAACAGCGTCTCGATCGTCCTTATCTCTTTGAGAAGAGCAGCTGCCTGCCAATCGGCGTCAGTGTGGGTGTGAATAGTGACGAAAAAGTGGACGCTTTCGCCAATCTCAATGATGGCATTCTCGAACCAGCGCAGGAGTCGCTTCTCGTCACGGGGGAAGCGCTTCAGAATGAGTTGCAGGTGTTGCAGCGAGGAGCTTCTGTTGTGCTCCCCGGGTTGTCCCTGCATGAGGGCGTGAAGGTGGAGGAGGCGATCGGCAAGACGGACAACATGGGGCCACTGGTTTCGCAGGTTTTCGTCCCCGCTCCAGGTCTCGGCCCACTCAAAGGCCTCGTTTGGGAGAGTCGGCAGATCCAGCCACGCGCGCAGTAGGTCGCGCACGATATCAGGGTCGAGATCGCCCCGATTATCTTCCAGGTAAGCCAATTGCCAGGCCAGCGCCTTGTCCAAGTCGATGCTCTGAAGTATTCGGAATGCATACTCGAGCACTGAGGAGAGCAGTTCGTTGCGCTGTTGACACGCTTCCGCTGCAAGAATGACCGGTTTGGGGATGGCGGCGTGGCTCACGATCTTGCACCAGTCAAGTGAGGAGGCCGTCACCTGTGGATCAATCAGAGCCACGGAATGCGCATCAGCCGTCGCCTTCTCCGGGGGGGCACTGAGTTCCCCCGCTTCGGCGAGCAGGCGGGTGGATCTCTTGATGAAAGCGAAATACTCCTCCAAGGTGAGGCGTTCCACGCGCTTGGCAGGGCACTCGAGATAGGCCTGCAGCAGATCTTCCATGATCGGCACGAACGTACTGAAATGTGTCGAGTCCGTTTCTCGAGCCAGAGAGAACAACTCGTCGAGTTCACGGCTGGGGATGTCCGGGTTGAGCCGGAACAGCTGTTGCATGTGTTCTTGCAGGGCAATGTGGGGCAGGGGAGCGGACACGCTGTGATCCTTCTGTTCAGCTCGCAGACGGTCGTTCGCTAGCGTGTGCTGACCGTACCATAGCGACGGGCCTAGATCAAGAGGGGAGACACGTCTATCCCAATGACGATGAATGGCGATTTCTGCCGGGAGCAGGACCGCGAGGGCGAGACCGGAACAGCGCCAACTGAAGGGAGATTGAAGCGCCTCGGTCGCCCTGTAGATTACTCCCTTCGACAGGCACTCACAGTTTGCCCACGGATGAGGGATGTCCATTCCCGGCTGTGACTGACACACACATACAGCAGAAACACCACTCACAGCTCTATGCCGCGACTGCCGATCAACTATCCTGACCAGATGCCCGAGTGGCTGGATCAATGGCCAGGCGAGCAGGAGCTGAAGGAGGTCTTCTCCGAAGGCATTCGACGGTACTGTTTCCGTGTGCTTGAGCAGGATCGGATTGCCGGACTCGACTGGACGGAGGATCGACTCTCCCTCAGTGTCGGCCAACAGCAGGCTGTCTGGCGTCTGGTTGGGCGCGAGTGGCGCCGCAACTGCACGTGCGGGTATGTGAATGACCGGTGCGTACATCTTTACGCTGCCGCGCGGGTGTTCGAGGAGGTACTGCGCGAGAAGCAGTGGGGAAACCGTGGGCGAAAGAAGCCGATTGTGTCGGGACAGCGGTCAGGGGGAGCTTCACATCCGCAGAGCCGGGCAGATGCTCGCCCGGTCGGGCGCAGGGGACGAAGAGCACTCGTTTCAAGAGGTGAGGGCGAGCTTCGCCTCGAGGTAGAAGTGGACTTCCATCATGTTCCGGGCAAAGCCGGCCTGCGCTTCTATGTCAATGACGAAGGCCGTCGGCACCTGTGCCGCATGCAGCAGGTCCTCAATGCCGGGTTGCGGATGGGCGACCGACGCTTCGCGGAGGGATGGTCACGTGATGACCGGCGTTTCCTCAAATGGCTTGCCTCTCAGATTCGCAGCGGCATCTCAGTCAAGCAGAACCTGGAGATGCATCTGCTCCCTGAACGACAGTTCGCCCAGTGGCTGGAGCGTTGGGAAGATGTCCCTGGACGTTTCATAGAGCGTGCGACTCAGGAAGCAATCGCCTCAGAGCGGCCATCGGTCCGAATGCGGATTGAGCTAGAGGATCAAGGTGAGTGGGTTACCATCGTTGCGTTGGTCATCACGCCGACTGGGAACCGCTATCCCGTCCATGAAGTGCTTGAGCTTCTGCAGACCGGTCAGCGTGATGTGGTGCTTGACGGGCAGATGCTTCAGTTTGATCCACCGCTGTCCTGGGAGCTGATTGGCGAGGTCTTCTCACGTCGTTCCCCGCGAATGCGCCGCGTCCACATTTCCGAGCATCTGCCCAACTTGCTTGAAGGGCGACTGGATCTTGTCAGCGGGCGTACGGTGAAGCACCGCGACCACCGGGGTAAGGTGCGGCTGCACGTCTCAGCTGATGGGGCCGATCTTCTCATTGCTTCTCGTATTGGCAGTGCCGCCATTCGCCCTGATTCATCCATTGCGGCCGGCGCGATTGCGGAAGAGGGGAGATCCTTCGTGATAACGACCTACACGTCGCCTTTCCTCGACACTGTACGGGAGTTCCTCATCGATCTGGAGGGGGTGGCTCAGGAGGATGCCAGAGCGCGAATTGCGGGACAGCCCAAGCGGATAGCAGAGTTTGTGAGACGCTGGAGGGAACTCCCGGAGGAGATCTCCCGGACGTGCGATGCAGAGCTGGAGGCCCTCCTCGGTGATGGGGCAGCCCTGGTTCCCACCTTGGCAGTTGAGGAGCGCGGCAGCTTCCTTCAGTTGGCAGTAGGCTGGCAGTGCGGCTCAATGGACGTCGGGAACTCAGAGCTGAACGACGCACTCTCTGCGGGGAACTCTGTTTTCCGGACTCGGGACGGGAGTTGGCTACAGATCGATGCGGAGCAGGTCTCCGCACTCAAGCGAGAGTTGGGACACCTCGGGCTGCCGCCGGAAGGTGGAGTGAGTACGCGATTCCGCTTCGAAGCCAAGGAAGCTGTGAAGGCGCTGCTGAACGACCTTGGAGCTGTTTCAGAGGGCACGTCGCGGAGTTTGGTGGAAGACTTGATCACCGAACCCCCACCTGAGGAAGAGATGCTCTCAGACACTCTGGCCACGATTCTTCGTCCCTACCAGCAGGAGGGCTTCGCCTTCCTCTGCAACCGCATCGCCCATCGCGTGGGCACGATCCTGGCTGACGATATGGGCCTGGGTAAGACACTCCAGGTTTTGGCCGTGATCGAGGCAAGGATTCGTGGACATGCGATCGAGGGTGCGAGCGAACGGCCGCGATCACTCGTGGTTTGCCCGGCCTCCGTCGTCTCCGTGTGGCTGGAGCAGTCAGCCCAGTTCTGTCCCGATCTTCGGTGTAGGAGTTACACGGGGACAGCCAGCCGCCGAAAAGCCGCCCTCGAGCGTGGTGACTGGGATCTGCTGGTCACGAACTATGCGTTGGTACGCAATGACATTGCGGAGCTTGCAGGGCATACCTTTGATCTCGTTGTTCTCGACGAGGCCCAACACATCAAGAACCCTGAGTCGCAGATTGCCCAGGTAGTAAAGACACTGCAGACGCGGCACGCGATGGCTCTGACCGGAACCCCCTTGGAGAATCGTCTGCTCGACCTGTGGTCGATCATGGATTTTGTGAATCCGGGGTTCCTGGGGGATCGAGCCGCATTCGCCGACCACTACGAAGTGCCACAGCGTCGTCGGGAGCTCGCCAAACGGATTGGGCCGGTCCTCCTGCGCAGGACAAAGGAAAAGGTCGCGCCCGAGCTTCCGCCGCGCACGGAAGAGGTCTTGCGCGTTGAGTTTGATCCGGCCCAGCGCAAGCTCTATGACACGTACCTTCTCCAGGCACGCGAGGCAGTCCGGGAACGAGGCCCCATTGAGGTGCTGGCCGCTCTGACCCGCTTGCGTCAGATCTGCTGTGATCCGCGGCTGGTTCCCGGGGCTCCACCGAATGCCGCGTCAGCGAAACTAGGAACGCTTGTGGACCTGGTCACCGAGATCATGGATGAGGGCCACTCGGTGCTCGTTTTCAGCCAGTTCACGAGCATGCTGGACCTCATTCGTGACGCCCTGGGGGACCTCCCGACGCTGACCATCACCGGGAAGACTCCGACTGACCGGAGAGCTGAGCTCGTGAAGGAATTCAACGAAAGCGATGTCAGTCAGGCATTTCTGCTGAGCCTCCGGGCTGCCGGCACGGGACTGACGCTGACCAAGGCAGATTACGTGGTCATCTACGATCCCTGGTGGAACCCTGCGGTGGAACGACAGGCGATTGACCGGACACACCGGATTGGCCAGGACAAGCCGGTCATTGCGTATCGACTTGTTGCTGCGAAGACCGTGGAAGACAAGGTCCTGTTATTGCAGCAGGAGAAGGCGGAGCTGTTTGCAGACGTCATGGGTGAAGCGCAGGACGCGCGGGTCGCCGGGAAACTGAGCTCCGAAGACCTGGCCCGTCTTCTGGAAGCGGACTGACAGCGCTCGGGGAAGGGACAGAAAACGCGTGCCGGGAAAGCCGCGGCACGCGTTCGTGAGTGTACCGGTGTACCATAGTAGACCCGGCGGATCGATGGGTGTTTTGAGGTGGGCTTCATCCGGGGACCACAACCTATCCGCGTCGAGGTTACGCTGGGTGGTGCGTGTGTGTGGGTAGTAAGATTGGCTTGGGCAGAACATCGGACGCCCTCCTTACGGAAAACTATACCAATGTTGTCAGAAGGGCAACTCTACGGGAGGACGAGCTGCGGGGAACCGGTGCTGAACAGCCAGTATCCACAGGTAGATTGCACGGTACTTTGCACTTTGACGTAGCGCTGGTTCTCGACGTCCCACGTCCACACATCCGTGAACCATACGGCTTCGTAGAGCCTGTTCTGCACGGGGAGTTCGCCTCCCTGGACGGGGCCAACCAGGTTCCACCCGGGAACAAGGTCGGCGACGCCATTGTCCCACCCCGTACCTGTCGGTTCGAGTAACAGAGGAGTGGTTGTGTGGAGCCAGTACGCTTTGGCCGGCTCCAGAGGCTGAGAGGCGGCGCGCGTGGCTTGCGTGTTTACCCGCACGTATGCGTCTCCCTCCCACGACCAGATCGGGAGATCCGCAATCGCGCCAAGCTGATCTTCCAGATATGCCCCCGGCGGGGCGGATTTGGGAAGGGAGAAGAGATTCCAACCCGGGACGAACTGAAGCGTTGTCTGAAGCGGATTGGTGTCGAGCGCGTACTCCTGGGCATTACTGAGGAGATCGAAGTCCGGGTTATCCTCTCCGCCGGCTCCCTCTGCATCGATCGCGGACCAGATGCCCAACTCCCAGGGATCAGGAAGGCCATCTTCATCCCAGTCACCATCCTTAAAGATGGCCTGCAGATCGAGAGGACCTGCCAGCGGGAACGTGATGTCCGGGCTTGTCTGATCGACCGTCTGCCCGAAATCGCCTTCCCAGCGGTCAAAGGCATAGGCGAAATCCGGAGTTGCACTAAGAAGCAGGATCTGGCCTTCAGCGATCCAGTCGTCTGGGGAAACTCCTCTTCCGTTCTCGAGCTTCAGGTCAGCCGTGCCGGGGCCAACGGCAATCACACTGACCGGGTGCTCCTGGCGCACCCAGGCAACCGGACTCTCAGTCACGCCTGCTTCGTTCGTCATGATGACGAGGTAGTTTCCTGCATCGGTGAGCTGGGCTCCATGGATCACTAAGGCCGGCGACGTTTCGCCGAGGATGTCAACGCCATCTTTCTGCCACTGCCAAGTCGGTGGCGGGTATCCGTTGGCGAGGGCGGAGAGAGCGATCGTCTGTCCCGGGCGGAAGGCCTGGGGGTATGGACCGAGAAGCGGCTCGGGAACAACAGTTTCTGATGCTGTGACAGTCAGGTTCGCGATGGTGCTGGTCACCGTGCCGTGTTCGTTGGAGACTGTGACGCGGTAATCCCCGGCATCCTCGGGGAGAGCATAGGGAAGGGGCAGCATTCGTGATGTGCCAGGACCGATCGCGACACCGTCCTTCTCCCATTGGTAGATGGGAGTCGGGAGCCCCGACGCCTCGACCGTGAATGTCACCACATCCCCCAAATCAGCTTCTATGGATTGGGGGGACTGCACGATCGCAGGCGGACCAACATCCTCCGTAAAGGCAAGAACTGCCGGAGCGCTCATGGCCGACACAGAGCTGGTCGTCAAGGCCACATCATACACGGCCTCGTCGGCCCGAAGGAAAGGAGAGAAAGACAGTGTGCTGGAGGTGGCCTCCGGGATGTTCCTACCATCCTTTCGCCACTGATAGGTGAGTTCATCTCCCGTTGCCGAGACGCTCAGGACGACTTCGCTTCCCAGTGCCACTGTCTGGCTTTGCGGGGGCTGTGTGACCGTCGGAGCGGCACCCGGGGCGGGGGTAACACTCAGGAAGGAGTTGCCGATCCGGATCTCATCCACTGCTCCGGAGGCGACATCGTTTCCGGGATGCATCCCCAGTGAACGGAAACTGTAATCGAGGCCAGGTGTTCCATTCACATCGAGGTCAGCAATGACCGGGGCGTTTTCGCTTGAGAGTGGCGTCGGGTTGATCCACAGGCGGAAGCGGGTCACGTGCGCGAAGTCACAGCGTAGGACGGCCAGGTCAGTGGTGCCGATCGTGGCCATCCGTCCACTCGTCTCATGGTGTAGCAGAAGCGTTTCATCGTGGACAAGCGCAAGGGTCCAACGCCGCTCTCCTGTTTCCGGATTGAATATAGAGCCGACGGCGATTCTTGGATCGTGAGCCAGCGGAGCCCGACCGAGGTAGATGAAGCACTCGTCCTGCGCTTCGGTCTCTTTCCGCACCAGGAAGCTGAGCCACAGGGTGGTCCCGAGTCTGCCGATCGTCGGAGGGCTCTGGGCTGGTTCACGAATGGCATGACCAAACCGCCCAACGACATCCAATTCTCGCCCGGCCAGTTCGTAACTCCGTCCTCCCAGAGCGTGGTTTCCGGTTGTGATAAGTCCATCATAGGGCAGGCTTTCCAGAGCAATTTGGTACCCGGCACCATAGGTGTCAGGGGCAACAAAATTCTGGACATTCCATCCTCCTGCCCAGCCGGCTCCTGAGGTCGCCTCCGCCAGGAAGGGCGGGTGGGGAGCATCATTCGGTGAGAGATTGAAGTCGTCGTAGGCGAGTAGACGGTTTCCGGCTGGGTTTGGTGAGTAGATGACCGAGTCCGCCAGGACTACTGGTGCTTGGGAGAGCCGTCCGTCCGCAGTCATCGCGGCTTCGTCCAGGACCGTCATCTGAACTGTCCCTTCTGCCCGCATGCCTTGGGCTCGAACGACATAGGCTCCCATATCCAGCGGGTCCTCGAGTTCGACGCTCACGGTATCGGCCAACGCATCGCCGCTGACGGCGACATCCGCGGCTGTGAACCCCTCAACGGGTTCTGTGAATGTGACCAGGAATCTGGCTTCGGCCGCGGCAGTTGTGGGAGTCTGTTGAGGATGCAGCGAGACTGTGGGGATCGGGCGCTCAGGCAGGGGAGGGAGTTCGCAGTTTGCCCAGACGAAGAGCATCACCGTGGCCGGTGGCAGATCGAACTCCAGTTCCGGACTGAAGGGCGGAAGGTCACGCTCGTCGATCCCAAGCGTTGGGACCACCAAATTGGTTGCGTCGGGGCTGCCGGTCAGCGTGTACTGCCGGCCACCTTCGGCGGCAGTGAAGGGCAGGTGCAGCGTCACAGGGATGACACGGTCCCTGCTTCGTGACAGGGCGAAGACCGACCAGCGGTCGCCGTCGCGAAACGCATAGGTCTCAACCAGAGGGACGGCTTCCGCCTGATCGCCAGTTGCCGAGAACACTGGCACGCTTTGAGTACGGGTTGCGACTGGTTCGCCTCCGGCATACCGGTTGTGCATCTCGAGGGCGAGGAAGCAGGGATGCGGCCGGAAGCCTTCCAGGACACTAGTGTGTGAGGCCCAGTTGGGCCCGGGTTGGTAACGGAAGAAACACTGGGGAGAAATCCCCCGGCTGGCGTTGTACAGGAAACAGTCCAGCGTGGTGACAGCGCCTGCAAGGCTCTTGCCGTAGATTTCTTGAATGGTGTTGGCCGGAGCGTCCGGGGTTGGGAGATCATAGCCTGGTCCCCCCTCGTAGACGGCCAGCTCGTAGGTTTGCCCTGCTTCCCGGAGTTGACGCTGCGTTACAATGTGGTTGTCAACGGCAGAAAAGTACTCGCGAGGTCCAAACGTGAGGGTGTTTTCGAAGCCTGCATCTGAGAGGAGGTCCCCGGCAACTGATCCCCCGGCTTCCCAGCCCCCGACGTACGCTGTGATATCCGTGATTGATGCACTGGGAGATTGGGTCACAGCCCGAACGCCAAAGCCATCGGAGTCAGGCTGGATGAACCATCCGTTGACGATGAAGTCAATGCGTTCTGAAATGTCTCCCCAGTAAGGGCTCGATTTGGCAACGCTGAAGAAGTACTCGGCAAAAGCGCTGTAGAGGTCCGGGTTGGTGAAATTCCAGGGAGAAAAGAGTGGATTCCAGCTTTCGTTCCCGTACTCGATCCTGATCCGGCTGAATTCTTCCGACCACGGGCGTGTTTGGCCGCACTGGATTCGGCGGTCGCCGTACTCGGTGCCCGCTGGGCCGGCCAAGTACTCGATCAACCCCAGCCATTCGGCCTCGTCAAAGTAATTTCCAACGATCAGCCAGGGCGTTCCTCCGGCTTGTCGGGTTGCTTCCAGGGCGGTTGGGAGGCCGAAGCTCGGCGTCATCACCGAACCTGCGTTCGCGTCCCAAGTCAGCTGTCGCAGGAGTTCCGGGTTAGTCCAGTTTTCCAGCGTCGTTCCCCAGGTCGTGTTGGTTTGTCCACTCCAGATCCGGACGGCCCCCGGACGGAAATCCACCAGCGACTGGCGAGCGCGGGGAACGAGGTCCATCGCGGGATAGTCGGGGTCATGGATGGTGAAGTTGTCCACCCAAAGTGTCCCCGGCCCCATGAAAGACAGAGCGTGTTTTATGACTGGCGACCCGTTACCCGGGTGTGGTGGGCCAACGAAATCGTAGGTAAACTGCTGCCATTGGTCAGTGATGCCTTCGAACTCAGTCTCTATATGTTCAGCATAGTCGCCGGTGAATCGGACCTGTGCCGCCGGGGGTCCCAGGGACTCCTGTTTGAGCCAGACGGACAGTCGGTAGGGGTGCCCGGGCACGAACTGTGGGTAGCCTGACTCGGGTGATCCGTAGAAGAACTGGCTGATGCTGATCGATTCGGCGGTTTCAGTCTCAAGTCGAAGCGATGTTTGGCCGCCATCGGCGGGAGCTTGAGTTGTGGGGTCGCGCCGGTAGGTGGCGGGACCAGTCACCTCCCAGGCCCCGGAAACAGGACGGCGGATGAACGACATGCGTTCGTGGGTCAGTTCAGGGCGCGGGTCATCGGCAACGAGATCGAGAAAAACGATGTCACCTGCGACAACTGGAGGACCGGTCTCAGCGAGGGAAAGCCAGTACCCGTTGGCCTCGCTTGCCCAATAGTCAACTACGGTTGCTTCCCGAAGCTTCTGGAGTTCCCCCTCAACGACTCGATAGACTCGGGCAACAGCCCCGTTGAAAAAGCCATCGGAAAGAGTGTCCCAGTAGCTTGTGGTGGCCCCCTGGTCTTTGATGATCGTGGTCTCAGAGCCTCCGTCAGCGGTGAGTCGCAGTCGCATGACTTGCGGTTCGAAGCCGGGGTCAATGGTCCAGTTGTTGAGGGCTTCGTAATCAATGTTCACCCCAAACCGCTCTCCGGCTGGAGCTAGAACGGTGGTTGTGACCGTGATGTCCGCACGTTCCTGGGTTTGTGTCCGGGCCGCCGCGCAGAGCAGCAGTGCAAGGACACAACCAAGGGCACGGAGGGCCGTATGGGACGTTACTGTTGCGGGGGCTAGGCACATTCGGCGATTGCGTTCTCTCCGGCTTTGCCTCAGCAGATGTCTTCGTCTCCACTGACCTTGTCCTGACAGGACAAGCTGGCAGAGCTTTTCCGAGTATAGGAGCGCAGCAGAGCCTTCTCGCCACTCTCCGGGGCCGCACTGTCAACGCGGCGTGTGAGGCGTTTCCGCAGCCGCTCTTACTCGGCTTGCAGGCATACAGTAGCATATCCGCTCAAGAGGGTTCATGCTCAGTCTGTCGGGACTTCCCGTGGTCTTTGAGGACTCACCTCCTTGATTGATCGTTCGAGATGGACGTCGACTGCGGTGCACAAGGCCCTGCAATGGGGGCATCACGTGCTAAGTTCATGGGGGAAAGCGCCCGCGTTCTGGTGTGGCGTGGCGGTGACCGTGCCTGCCGACGGCTCGCAAAGACATCCAGAGAAAAGGTGAGCATGTCTGAGACACTGGTAGCGACGGCGGCGTTCGGCCTTGAGGCGATCGTCGTTCGTGAACTGACGGCACTGGGCTATGATGAGACGGCAGTAGAGGCGGGACGAGTTCGTTTCAAGGGGGATCTCTCGGCGATCTGTCGAGCCAATCTGTGGCTCCGGACATCTGATCGTGTACTCATTGAGGTAGGGCACTTCAAGGCTCGGGACTTTGGTGAGTTGTTCGATTGCACAACCGCCTTGGCCTGGGAACGTTGGCTTCCGGCGGATGCTCGATTCCCCGTGGTCGGCAAGTCAATCCGTTCTCAACTGAGCAGTGTTCCTGCCTGTCAGCGCATCGTCAAGAAGGCCGTGGTTGAGCGACTGCGGCGCGGTCACGGGGTAAGTGATCTGCCTGAGGATGGCCCCGAGTACCGTATTGAGGTGAGCCTGCTCGATGACGAGGTGAGTCTCACGCTTGACACCAGCGGTGTTGGCCTGCACAAGCGGGGTTACCGGCAACGTTCGGGGCCGGCCCCGCTGAAAGAGACTCTGGCCGCCGCACTGGTCATGCTGAGCTATTGGCGGCCCGACCGCCCCCTACTGGATCCGTTCTGTGGGAGTGGAACGATCCCGATTGAGGCCGCCTTGATCGGCCTGAACCGCGCCCCGGGATTGCATCGAAACTTCATATCTGAATCCTGGCCAGCCTTGCCCCCGGCCTTGTGGCAGGAGGCCCGTAAGGAAGCGCAGGAAGCCGTCCGGAGTGACGTCTCACTGTCGTTGTTGGGGAGCGATTGCGATCCTGCTGCCATTGAGCTCTCTCGCGAGCACGCTGCCCTGGCAGGAGTAGGCGAACACATCTGTTGGGAGGAACGCGATTTTCTTGATGTTTCGAGCTCCCGGGACTATGGCTGCGTGATCACGAATCCACCGTATGGTGAGCGACTTGGGGAACAGCGCCTGGTTGAGCAACTGTACCAGGCGATGCCTGGCGTTCTTGGGCGTTTCTCAACGTGGTCTCACTATGTCTTGCTTTCACAGGCTGACTTTGAGGCCATCATCGGCCGCCGGGCAGACCGGCGACGCAAGCTCTACAACGGGCGGATTGCCTGCACGTACTTCCAGTTCCACGGTCCACGTCCCCCGCAGACTCGGTCGAGTGGAGAGCAGGAAGAGGAGCGAGAAGGGACGGCGGGTGACAACTCTCAGGTGGAATCTCAGAGAGATGTGGTGGAGTGGCAACCGGCATTCGGGGGGGTTCCTGAAGGCGCGGAAGAGCAGGCAGCGACTTTTCAGCGGCGTCTGGAGAAGCGTTCCCGCCATTTCCGCCGTTGGCCCACCAAACAGGGAATCACGTGCTTCCGGATCTATGATCGCGACGTCCCGGGAGTGCCTTTGGTTGTGGACCGCTACGAGGACTGCCTCCACGTAACGGAGTACGAACGGCGCGACGCCCACGTCGCGGGGCAACACGAGACGTGGCTGGAACTGATGACTGACACTCTGTCCGGCACGCTTGGCGTGCCACGCGACAAGGTCTACCTGAAGGGTCGGCGGCGTCAATTGGGGAAGACGCAGCATGAACGTGTCGATACAGCCCGGCAAACGATGGTTGCGCATGAAGGGGGCCTTGAGTTCGAGGTGAACCTCAGCGACTACATCGATACGGGACTTTTCCTTGACCATCGGCAGACGCGAGCCATGGTCCGGAAGATCGCGAACGGCAAGGACCTCCTCAATCTCTTTTGCTACACGGGGTCCTTCTCGGTCTATGCCGCGGCCGGTGGGGCCAGATCAACGTGTTCGGTTGACCTGTCTTCGACCTATCTCGAGTGGGCCCGACGCAACTTGAGACGAAATGGCATCACTGATGACCTACAACACCGCCTGGAAAAGGCCGACGTCTTCACATTTCTGCGGTCTTCGCAGGAGTTGTTTGATGTTGTCATTGTCGATCCCCCAACCTTCTCCAACAGCAAGTCCACCGATACTGTCTTCGATGTTCAGCGCAATCATCGCGAGCTGCTTGAGCTGTCCTTGGCGCGGCTTCGTCCGGGTGGGGCTTGCCTGTTTTCCACGAACCGTCGCCGGTTCAAGTTCGAAGCGGACGATCTCGAGGGAGTGAGCAACATCCGTGAGATCACGAACCAGACACTTCCCCCTGATTTCCAGATCCACGGCGCTCACCGCTGTTGGCGACTTGTAAGACAGGAGGGGGATGACACGATCGCCTGAGTTGTGGAAGCGGGAGCTACCAAGTCTCCGTGACCGCCTTGCAGATGGGGTAGACAGGTGCGGTGTGTCTTTCGAGCGGTTGCATGAGGGACTCGCGCTGAAGGGACGACTTGACTGTGGCCGCAACACCACCCCTCCCAGGGAGGCCGGGTCTTGAATCCTGCAACACGTGTTCTCACGTTTCCGAACGTTGCCTCCAAAGGGTGGTTCTTCCTTTCGGGGCGCAACTGGATGATCGTGTGTCTTGTCGCTGCCTTGGCGGCTCACGCCGGGGAACCGAGATCAGGGGATCGACGAATGGGCTTTCTCACCATCAGTACGGCAGATCTGTTTGCGGCAATGGATCTCGAGATAGAGGGACTTGGGGACGTCCGGACAGCGGTTTCCACTGGGAATTGGCTGAAAGCAGGAGAGGCGTGGGGGCAGTATTGGGCGAGTCGGGTCAGTCCGCGCTACCCCGTGGATCCGGAGAGTTATTCAAAGGGAGTCAGTCAACATCTCCCGACAATCCGGAAAGTGGTCATCGCGGATGCTGACGAGGCATGGGAACGCGATTTCGCCCACGCGACGTACAAGCCAAAACGGGACGGGACGGCATTTGTCTGGGTGGATCAGAACCCGGACACCGCCTACATCGGCTTTCTTTACTTCTTTTGGGTGAAGAATCTAGGGCGCGCCTATGCGCTCACAGGCGACGAGAAATATGCGGAGATGTTCCGGGACATCGTCTGCTCCTTCTGGGATGCCATTCCGGATTTCGACCAGGCCAGTTGCGGGAGTCACAAAGGAGTCGACATCCTCTGGAACAGCGGGCTTGGCAGTTCGTTACGCTGCACGTTGATGATGGACTGCTACTGGCTGATGCGGGGGAGCCCGTCCTTCACGCCGGAACTCCACACCAAGATGCTCAAGATCTTCCTGAGTCACGGGCGCTATATTTTCGCCACTCACATGCGAGCGTATAACCACAGCAATTTCCAGGCTTCTCAATCCGCCTGGATGGTGACTGCGGGCGTCCTGCTTCCGGAGTTTCGCGAAGTTCTTGCCTGGCGTACCATCGGCGTTCAGCGGACCAGAGAGCGCATCGCGCGGAACTTCGATGAGGATGGAGCTCAGATAGAGCAATCTCCGCAATACCATCTGACCGGGATGCGTGATATCACCCGTCTGTTGATGGTCCTGCACGCCAATGGCATGGAGGATGTCTCAGCGGACAAAGCGCTTTGGGGGAAGATGGAACGCGTCTACGACTACACGATCCGGATCACCCACTCGACAGGGCACCTCGGTGTGTTCAACTCAGGTGTGTACGGCACGGAAGCGCAGGTCTTTTTCCCCGTGGGCATGCGACTGTTCGGCTCGGAACTCCACGCGTGGGCCAGCAAGCGCTTTATCCAGCCGGATTTTGTTCCTGTGGCCAAGCGCGTCAGTGAGTATGTGATGTTCATGGACGGTGCGTGGGCGCAGAGCCTGCAAGACGCTCAGCAGATGAGCCTGACGCCGCCTCCGGAAACAAGTGAACTGATGTCTGATTCAGGAGTCGCCATCCTGCGCAGCGGCTGGGACAAGAACGCCTGTTCGCTTGTCTTTGACTTCAACCGCAAACCATGGGGAGGACACCGGCATTTTGGACGACTGTCCTTTGATCTGTTTGCTCACGGTTCAGGTATGGTGGTCAACCCCGGATCCACGATGTCCTACTCCATGCCGGTTTACAGGAGATGGTGCTACCAGACAATCGGGCACAACACGGTCCTCGTCAGTGGGAAGAGCCACTCCGATCACCGGGCAGAGCTGGCCGCGTGGCATGCCGGAGAGCATGTGACACTCGTTTCCGCCCGGATGGAGACGCAGGGAGTGGCGTTCCAACGCACCATCGTTTCCGTTCCCGATGAGTACTTCTTCTTCTCGGACCGACTGAGCACGTCGCAGGACGACATTCCGTTGGCTTGGCTCCTACACACGCCCCTGGCAATTAGCCAGCGCCCTGACGGGGCTTTGTGCAGTGCGCCGGGACAAGCGGGGTTACTGGTCATGCCTGATTCACGGACTCTGACGGAAAGCGAGATCGTGCTGGCGAAGGGATTCTCGGCGGTCCCGGTCAGCTACCACGACGGATACCAGCCGGAAGAGGGGTGGCGGGACGATGTGCCGTACCTACGGATTAACTCGACAACGAGCGCAGATGACGGGGGACGGACCTACGGAGTGCTGCTCGCTCCCTTTGCTGACACCCCGCCGGACGTTGGGGTGTTGACCCAAGAGAGAGAGGGAGTCAGGCGCCACGAAATGCACAGTGTGCTTGTTCGAAGGGCGAGTATCACCGACCAGATCACGATCGATTACCGGCCCGGGGAGCCTTTCTTCCGGATTGTCCGGAGGGATGCGGACGGACGCGTACTGTGGGACGAGCAGTAGGCCGGTGGTCGGGCGTGCCGGGAGTGTCGGGGCATGACTACTGCGTGCAAGCGATTGGGATGCCTCGCTTCAAGCTACTCATTGGTCACATCTCATCCGCTGCCCTAACCGTGTTCGAAAACACGTTTGCCTGCACTACAGTCAGCTCAATTCCGTCGTGAACTGTCCGCGCTTCAGCGGCACTCAACGTCGGGTGCATCTCCATACGGAGTAGAACGCATGTCTGCTGTGACAAACCGAGCCTTTCTCGCTTTGGTATCCGTCGGGGCGTTTGCCTGGACACAGACGTTCTACGTGTCCCCCGGGGGCCGGGACACGTGGTCCGGGCGCCTCCCGTCGATGGACGCCGCGGGAACAGACGGCCCGTTCGCGACGCTTACCAGAGCCCGGGACGCGGTGCGAGAGTGGATGGACGAGTCGAACGCGGTTGGACAACACGCCACAGTGCTGCTGCGAGGGGGACGCTACGAGTCGACAAAGCCCTTCGTGCTGACGCCGCGAGATTCAGGGCGGCCGCGTTGTCATGTCATCTACGCGGCCTACCCCGGGGAGAAGCCGGTGATAAGCGGGGGGCGACGGGTGACCAATTGGCGGAAGCACACTGACGGTCTATGGGTTGCGGACGTTCCGTGGGTGAGAGGGCTGACGGAGCCGTTCACGCAGTTGTTCGTCGATGGCCAGCGATGTCCACGTGCCCGGACGCCAAACCAAGGGGAGTACCTGTACAGCAAACGACTGACGATGCCCAACGGGAAAGTCTGCACGGGACTCACATTCGTCGACGGAGACCTGCAGCCATGGCCCGGTTTCGTGGAAGACGCACGCATTGTCCTCTTCCACAACTGGGTGAATTCCTACAATAGCATCGGGACGGTGGACTGGGATCGGCGCCGGATTCGGTTCTCACGTCCGGCAGGAGTCTTCTTCCTGGGACCGAGCGTGCGGTACTACGTAGAGAACGTCCGGGCAGCTTTGGACAGTCCCGGTGAGTGGTTCGTTGACCAGGCGGCCGGACTGCTCTACTACTACCCACTGGACGGCACGTCCCCGAACCGTTCGGAGGTGATTGCTCCAGTCGTGCAACAGACACTGGTGAAGATCCAGGGCGATCCTGCGCTCGGGCTCTACGTCGAGAACATCCAATTTAGCGGACTGTCGTTCCAGCACACTGATGTCGACCTGTCTCCCACATATCCCCACAGCGTTCAGGGGGCGCACTACCAACGTGGGGCGATCTTCGCGGCAGGCCTGCGGGCGTCGGTCATCGCGGACTGTGAATTTACCCGCTTGGGTGAGCACGCCGTTTCTCTGAGAGAGGCGTGCGCGGACAACATCGTGACTCGCTGCCACGTGTTCGATGTTGGCGGGGGCGGGATCTATCTTTCGGAGAGCCATCCCACGCAACCTGATGAGCATCTATTCACGCTCCGTAATACCATCGACAACAATTTCATCCACGACGGTGGGTACATATTCCGAGCAGGCTGTGGGGTGTTTCTTGGGGGGAGCGCAAGTTACAATCGAGTTACCCACAACGAGATTTGCGACTTGAGCTGGATGGGCGTTCACCTTGGCTGGAGTTGGACGGGACGGCGAGAAGCCTACACACATCACAACGAGGTCGCCCACAACCATATCCATCACTTGGGCAACGGCGTACTTAACGATGTTGGAGGGATCTACACCCTCGGCGTTTCCCCCGGGACGGTCCTGCACCACAACCTCATCCACGACATCACGCGCTTTGAGCGTGGAAAGGAGGGCTACGGTGGCTGGGGGATCTATCTGGACGCCGGAAGTTCCGAGATACGCGTGGAGAATAATGTCGTGTACAACACGCGGGATGGCGGCCTGCACCTGCATAACCACGGTCATCCGTATGGCGATCTGGTCATGAACAACATTTTCGCCTTCTCCGACGATGGCGATCTCATGCGGAACAATGACCATGAGCCGGAAACCAATCATGTGCATCTTGAGCGCAACATCGTTTACAGCTGCAATCCAGAGATATTGAGTGGGAACAACTGGCGGACGCACAGCAAGTTCACGAGTGACCGCAACTGCTTCTGGGCTGTCGGGGGGCAGCAGCCTGGCTTCAAAGGGCGGACCTTCGCGGAGTGGCAAGGTGAAGGACGCGGCATGAACTCGATTGTCGCTGATCCCCGGTTCGTTGATGCAGCCGGGCACGACTTTCGGCTGCAAAGTGGTTCACCCGCCTTGACGCTCGGCTTCCAGCCGATCGATGTGAGCGAGGCCGGGCTCTATGGCACGAGTGACTGGCGGGGACTCCCGGAAGGGATCCGACACCGAGTCGTCGAGACAGCCGAACCGCCGCCGACCGAATGGCCCCTCAAGCATGATTTTGAGGAGTATGATGTGAGTGAGCGTCCCGACGGAGCCGTCGAGGACGAAGGAGGCGCCAGGATTACTGTGACAGATCGACAGGCCGCGTTCGGGAAACAGGGCATTCGCTTCGAGGATGCCTCCGAGGTGACCCTCTGGAAACCACACTGGTTTGTCTCGTTCGATAGCCTGACCAATGATCGCCTGCGGATCACGTGTCGCGTCCGAAATTCCTCTGACCAACCTGCGACCTTTGATGTTGAATGTCGGGACTGGCCGAAGGGGGAGGAACTCAAAACTGGACCGCACGTGCGTTTCTTCCCGGATGGCTCCGTGCGTGTGCCGTTGGCTGGTGGAGGCTGGCGGAGAGTGGCAACATTTCCCTTGGGGACGTGGGTGAAAGTCGGTTTTGGCTTTGAACAGGGCGAAAAGGGAACAGGGGTGTATGAACTCTCTCTTGCCCCCAGCGAGGGGAACTCGGTGGTCAAGGAGGCCCTGCCTTTCAGGAGTGAGACGTTCAAGCGCTGTACCTGGTTCGGCCTGGCCGGGATGGATGAAGAGCCAGCCGTGTTTTTCGCGGACGAAATAGTCATTGAATAGAGCCTGGCTAACGGGTGTCCCCGAGCAACGGGAGGGCAGTAGGCGTGACAGCAGAGAACGGTGATTCAAGGCATGCGGATTTTAGGTCTGTGGCGCTTCGGGGGAATGTGCCCTGGGAGGGACTGGAGGAAGCCGGGGTGTCTGCGGCGATGACCAGCGCCGCAGAGCACGCGCCCCGCGGCGACTGCGTGTTTCGCGGGTTGCCGTTTCGGATTGGCGCACGCCCGGTGCTCGTGAAAGAAGGCGATCGTCCCCGGAAGGTCAGCCTACCTTCCGTCAAGGCCCAGTGGATTGTCTTTGCTCATGTCTCGGATGTCCGGGGCACGGCACGCGATGTCCATGGATTCACACAGAACTCTACCGGCGAGGGGCACCTGGCGGAGTCTGCGGCTGAATACGTACTGTTATATGAGGACGGCACAGAGGAGCGAGTTGAGATCCGTCGCCGCCATCAACTCGGGGCAGTGCAGCCTCGGTGGGGAGAGAACTGCGTGGAGGCTGTGGTGCACACCAAGCCCGGCCCAATTCGCCAGGAACAGCATTCGGGCGCGCGCTGGGGGTGGACGCAGCGGCGGGCCACGAGTAACGATCGTGTTCCATGGATCAATTGGCTCTGGGCGTGGGAGAATCCGCATCCACGGAAAGTGATTACCGGTGTCCGGTTTGAGCCACGTTCCGGCTCCGTGGTGGTGAGCGGAATCAGTTGGGGCAAGGCCTCGAGCAACCCTTTGCGGTGGGAGTCACGGCGCAAAGCAATTCTTCGCTTGCCGAAGGGCACGCCTTTCGAACCGACCCTTGACGGGCAGGGACGGTCACCACATCTGGACCTGGATCTCGGAGCAGTCATTTGGGTGTCCCCACATACGGTCTATCCGGACACGGCTTGGACGGAGGGTTACAACAACCGTCTGCCGGACGTCTCGGAAGGCGATGTCCTGGTTGAGTACACGTGCCACCCCGATGCCCGTTTCCACCTGCCTTCCGGGCGTACCGTTCCCGCTTCGCGCTTGAGGAAGAAGGAGAAGACACGTCAGCTCACCCCGGTGAAAGCGGCAGACCAGCGCGTTGTTGTGCGTGTGATCGAGACGTGTTCCGGAAGTCCCGTAGCCGCGAAGCTGCATCTGCATGGGGAAGCCGGCGAGTATCTGCCACCTCTCCATCTGCACCGGATTCCGAACTCGAACTGGTTCGAGGACTACAGTCCCGAGTTTCAGCACTGTGGCCTACACCGGTGCGTGTATGTCGATGGTGAGACCGAGGTCCGACTTCCCCTTGGCAAGGTCTACCTGGAGGTGTCGAAGGGATTCGAGATCCGCCCGATCCGCCAGGTTTACAGCGTCACGCGAGCGACGAATGAGATTGTCGTCGAGATCGAGAAAGTCCTTCCGTGGCGGGAAAGTGGATGGGTGACCGCGGATACTCATGTCCATTTTCTGTCACCTCAGACAGGGCTGCTCGAGGGAGCTGCAGAGGGCGTGAATGTCGTCAACCTCCTGGCCAGCCAATGGGGCGAATTGATGACGAATGCCGGCGACTTTGACGGCAGGACAACGCACGGGGCCGTGACGACCGGAGGCGACGGCGAATACGTGTTGCGGGTGGGAACGGAGAACCGTCATCACGTGCTTGGACACATCTCGCTGGTGGGCTACAGCGGCCCGATGATTGTCCCGATGACGTCCGGCGGGCCGGACGAGTCTGCATTGGGCGACCCCGTGGAAGTGTTGCTGACTGAGTGGGCCAGAGCGTGCCGGAAACAGGGCGGGGTGGTTGTGATTCCACATTTCCCCAATCCTCGCCTCGAACACGCTGCGACCATCGTGGAGGGCGACGCCGATGCGGTGGAAATGACCTCATGGGGTAACCTGTACGGGGGAATCGATCCCTATTCACTCTCTGACTGGTACCGCTATCTGAACAATGGATACCTGACAGCCGCTGTCGCCGGAACGGACAAGATGAGCGCGACGACCGCTGTAGGGACAATACGCACCTATGCCCGAATGGCCGCGGACGAGCCGTTCACGTATGCCGCATGGATGGACGCGGTGCGCCGGGCGGAGACGTTTGTCTCATACGGACCGTTGATGGAAGTGACTGTGGACGGGCGGCCTCTCGGCTCGCGAATGGCACTACCCAAAGGCGGAGGAACCATCGAGGTCAATTGGTCCGTAGCAAGTGTCACCATCCCCATGACCGGTGTCGAACTTGTGGCAAACGGCGAAGTCGTCGACGGTGCTGCTGTTGACGCTGAGGCATCTACGGGGACCTTCCGCGTGAAGGTTGAACGGTCGACATGGCTTGCGCTCCTGATACGTGGACATTACCCGGACAGACCTGAGATCATTGCTGCTCACTCGTCGCCAGTGATGATTGAGGTCGGTAGCATTCCGCTCTACAATGGCCCTGACGCGCTAACGATCCTGCAGCAGGTTGAGGGAGCCCTCGCTTACTTGGACACAATTGGAACACGCGCAGAGGACAAGGCGTACAAACGGATGCGAATGGTCCTGACCGGGGCTCATAGGAAACTGCACAATCGCATGCACGCCGAGGGTGTCTTCCACGAACACTCAGTGACCGAGGACCACGCGGAGCATCGATGATTTCAGTGGCCAGCCAGCATCATGCGCCTAAATCAGACAGGACTCGATCCCGTTAATGAAGAACCAGATGAATCCGGACGACTCACAGCCTCCCTGCCTGTCACTGGTGATGGCGCTGTGGTGCATGGTCATGTGCGCCCTGATGTCGCAGGCGAGCGCCAGGCAGGGGCTCTTGCAGGACCATTCGTTTGATGCCTACAGAGAGAATGCGCCCGGCGTGTGGGAAATCCGCTTCGGTCACAAGGGGGGGAACTACCCCAATGTCTGCCCGAACTGGCGTTGTATCTCACGGGCAACGGACGAGCCGGAGGCGCAGGACCGCTACCTCTCGATCGAGAAAGTGCGACCTGCCGCCGGAGCGATCTTGATCGGGCAGCGGATCGCTCTCCCGAACGAGCTTCCACCACTCGACCTGGCGATTCGCTATCAGGCCTACTGCTCCGGGGATGACCGGAGCGGCATGGTGGCGCTCTGTGTGTTCAGCCCCGAGGTATGGGATGGCCTCTCACGGGATCGGACCACGGCGACAAACACCGTTGCACGCGGCGACATCTTCCAGGACGTTGTCCATCCCCAGGGCGAGGATGTGACGACGTGGAGAATGGCTCGCACAGGCGGCACGGCGTTGTGGGGTGCGCTCAGACGCAATGCTGGAAAGGACGTCATTGTAGCCGTTTCCTTTGTGACGTGGCACGAAGGGAATGACGAATGGGCGCGTCTCGATGATCTCTGGCTGGGGGATCCTCTCCCATACATCGAGGCACGGGAATGGCCCCGGTTTATATATGAAGAAGAACCGCTGACACTCGAGGTCGCGGCTTCTTCTGACGATCCCACGACTCGCTTCGTGCTCGAATACCGGACCGCAGATGAGGAGATTCCGTGGGTTCAGCTCCCGCTCCTGAACTCAACCGCCGGGCTCTACAGCGCGACGATTCCCGGAACGGCTGCGCGATCCCGGCTCGAGGCACGTGCACGTGCTTCTGAAGGCCGTGATGCCGGTTTGCAGACGGGAACACGGACCATGGAACTGACCGAACGCCCTACTCATCCCAGCCTGTTCTTTTCCGTAGAAGAGCTGAACCGGATGCGGGAGAAGATTGTGATCTATGATTGGGCGAAACGAACATTTGACGGCATGAAGGCCCAGGCAGACTCGTGGTTGAAGCGGACGTTCACGCCGGAAGTGATCTCCGGATGGTGGTGGCATCATTACGGGTGTTCGGCATGTGGGGGGCGCCTCAGCATGGAGGGCCCCAGGCGTCATGTCTGCCGAAGCTGCAGCAAGGTCTGGGACACGGACACACTCTTCCACGTATACTGGTCCAAGGTGCATGGCGACCACGCCAATGCCGCTCGGAACCTGGCCCTCACATACCAAATCACCGGGGATGAGACGTACGCGCGTCGGGCCATCGAGATCCTGACGTGGTACGCGGATCACTATGCGGAGTTCCCCATGGCCGACAAGGGAGGGAAAGTTGTTTCGCAGACGTTGGATGAGTGCGTGTGGCTGCTCAAAGTGATCGAGGCAGCAGACCTTGCCTACCCGGCAATGACAAGGGATGAAGCCCTGCATATTGAGCGGGATCTGATCTACGCGGGAGCGCTCTACACGCGCAAGTACCGTGGCGGCATCCACAACATCCGTTGCTGGCACAATTCCTGTTGGGCGGCAGCGGGTTACTTCGTTGGTGATCCTGAACTGGTTGCCTTCGCACGGGATGACAAGCATGGGTTCGTCGCCCAGATGGAGAAGGGGGTGCTGGAAGATGGGATGTGGTATGAACGGTCCATGGGCTACCACAGTTACACCGTCAGTGCGATCAGTGGCCAGCTAAAGGCCGCCATGCACGCGGGGGACGATCTGTACAGAATGCCACAGGTCCGGAAGTTGCTGCTGTTCCCACTCCTTATCGCTTTTCCTAACCTAGTCCCTCCTTCGCTGAATGATGGTGGTTTCAGCACCCGGGCAATCTCGCCATCCCGACTGGAACTTGCTGCAGCCTGGTATGAAGACCCCATTGCTGTAAGCGCGCTCAAGAAGCGCTACGCAATGGGGGCCACCCGAGGCGGCACAGACGCGTGGCAATTCGGTGAAGCCTTGCCTGAGAGCAATGCCTTCGTGCCCCCCCCAAGCATGGATTTGAAGGGGGCCGGACTCGCGGTTCTGCGTCGTGGAGTTGGGGACGAGGCCATCTGTGCGATGCTTGAGTATGGTGAGCACGGCGGCGGGCATGGACATCCGGACAAACTGCAGCTGATCCTCTTTGGCCATGGTCGACAGCTGTGCCCGGACTTGGGAACGACCGGGTATGCCAACCCATTGCATCCAAGATACTACAAGACGACTCCTGCTCACAACACCGTGACCATCGGCGGAAAGAACATGGCTGGCCGCAACGGCCGGCTCCTGGACTTCACGACCAATGGCCGGTACAGCGCAGCGGTCGGGACTACGGAGAGTGTCTACCCTGGATTCGTACTCACGCGCCGGCTGCTTCTCGGGGATGGCTTCCTCGTCGATGAGTTTGTGATCGAGGGAGACAAGTCTGACACCATTGATTGGTTCCTCCGCGCTGATGGTGCGCTGAGCCTCAAAGGAGACGCAGAGCCGGTTACCGAGAAGGCGTTGTCTGCTCCTTACACATACCTGAAGAATCTCCGGGGGCGTGTGACACCCGACTCGTGGTCTGCTGCCTGGCGATTCGGAAAGACCGGGGCAGACTCCCCCTGCGCCCGGCTGGTTGTGACCATGCAGGGCGAACCGAACACAGAAGTGATCCAGTCGGATGCGCCAGGTGGTGCTCGTCTGGCGCAGCATTGGGGAACGCTGAGGGTGCGTCGCCGCTCGTCCGGAACACGCTTCGTAGCCGTTCACCAACTTGTAGGCGCAGGCAAACAGAAAGAGCACGTAGCATTCGAGGGACGAACCATCCGGGTTGGGGGGCACGTTGTGGACCTGGGATCGGATGACACCGTCGTCCCGATGCTTGCGGAGTGAGCCTAAGGAAGGCGAGCGAGTCATGAACAGCTTTCCACGGGTACGTGTTGCAGTTGCGCTGGTTCTCCCTCTCGTGCACGTGGGACGGGCGGCTGAGCCGGTTGACAGCTGCTTCTCGGATCTTCCCCCTGGGTGCTCGATCACCCGATCTTACCTGGTGTCGGGCGTGCAAAGATCGTCCATCGCCCAGAAGCTTGGAACGCCGCTCTCAAAGCTCTCCAACACCTTCCTTAAGGTCAACGGGGCTTCCATCCGGGTGAACATTATGGAGACGCGTACCGCTGCGGAGGCGGCGACGCTCCACAAGGTGATCACGGCGATGAAAGGCAACCCCGTCTTCTGCCTGCTTCGTGGGCAGCGCGTGATTGAGTTCTGCAGAACAACCCCGAGCACGGCCATACGAACAGCCTACGAGCTTGGTTTTGTGCAGAAGCCTGCGCGAGTGCGTTACCGAGTCACTGCCCAACTCGCGACTGTTGAGCAAGCGGACTACATGTCTCTCAACGAGCTCTCCAACGTTTTCTTCAAGGCGAACACGCGAACCCCAGGCGCTGACTCGAAGGGGCGAGTTGAGGAACTTCTGGAGGCGTTTTCCTTCGGCAGGACGCTCTCACTCCGGAGCGATCGGGCCTTCCTTCGTCCGGCCCGGTATGTCTTCAGGCCTCCCCCGCGGAAAACCGTGAGGGCAGGGCAGGGCACGGCCCGATATGAGTTCGAGGGGCTACCGGCCGTACTTGGAGTGCCGTCTGTACAGCTCCAGGCTGAGATCAGCTGCAACAGCAGTGGTCAGACACCGGCTGACCGCAGTCGGGCCAGGCATCTGCTTGTCGCCACCGACCACTGGCCGGTGAACGACCCCGAGGTCCAGGCCCTGGCCCAAGAGATCACCGCAGGCAAAGAGACACAGGCAGACCAGATACAGGCCATTCTGCGGTGGCTGCAGCCCAACAGAAACATCGCATCTTCAGGTAAGCGGGGATCTCGCTGGGGAGTCAAACGGGTATTGGGGCAGAGATACGGGCACTGTTGGGACTCGTCAGACTGCTTCGTGACTCTCTGTCGAGCAACAGGGATTCCGGCACGGCAGGTCGGTGGATGGTTGTTCGGTGGATGTGGCCATGTCTGGGCAGAAGTGCTGATGGAGGGCAAGACATGGCAGCAGGTTGATCCGACGGGCGGGGGGCGCGTCCCGTGCGGAGTTTTCCACATCCCCTATTTCACGACAGAGACCGGGGATATGCCCATTCTCTACCTCTCAATGCCTGAAATCGAGATTCTCGAGACCCGGTAGCTGCTCCTGCTCTTTCGTTCTCTGACCTTCACCGGATGCTACCTGCGTGGCGGAGGCCCGCCGGGCTGAAGTCGGCGACGCGGTCCGTTCCCTGGGGTTCGCGGCGGGAAGTCATCGAACCGGGGGTGCGAGTCGCGGCGAGTTGCGAGAGAGAACGTCCGAAGCGAGCAAGTCGCACCGGCCGCGAGGTAGATCACGAAGCGCCCGGAAGTCGTGCGTTTACCCTCGATATCGTGGGCAGGGCGTCCGTCTACAGTGCAGGTGATGCCTTCTTCCCCCCCAGTGATCACGATCGTCTCCCACTTGGGTGTGGGCGGCGGCTCAGCCCCCGGGGCATGGAGGCGAATTCGACACTCAGCACGTTCTTCGCGCGCGGGCAGCAAGCCGCACTCCATAACACCTTTGGCCTCAAGCGTCAGCACAAACGGATTCCTGATCAGAAC
>Ga0209045_1000671_pt1 | contig 37790 bp, 24 predicted proteins | sample SaaInlLV_10m_DNA_4_FD_184664 | JGI IMG/M metagenome (GOLD analysis project Ga0209045, IMG submission 184664) | Marine microbial communities from expanding oxygen minimum zones in the Saanich Inlet - Saanich Inlet SI072_LV_200m_DNA (SPAdes) (version 2) | ecosystem: Environmental > Aquatic >...
TTGGGATGGCAGTTACCTGAACACTGATGATAAGGTACCGATGGATGTTTATGTTTATGTGATGCGAGTGAAAGGACTCGATGGAATAGACTACAAATATTCAGGAACGGTGACGCTTGTGAAATAATAATAAATTATGAAAAAGGCCAAATATTTGAATATTTGGCCTTTTTTTGTTTAAAATTTCATTAGTTAGTCTCTCCTTTGCAGAAAATGAGAGGCAAGTCACCAGATCAAAATCAATTGAATTTATTCAAGCTAGTTTTAAAACAACTTATCAATCCTAAAAACAAACTTGTCGTTTAAGCGGATATTTATCCTTGGAAAGAACTTGAGGATGAGTTTTCTTCATTACACTCCCATACTGGAATACATTCCAAATCCGTGCGTTTAATGTCTGGTTGCTCATACTAAAACAAATGTTTAATCTGGGGGCCGAAACGGTAGTAGAAGCTTGGATTCAGAACCCTTATTACCAGTATTTCTGTCAAGAGTCTGAGTTTCAGTGGCATTTCCCATGTGATTCCAGCGAAGCTACAGACACATGGCATAAAACCCGGACTTATTATTACAATATATTATAGGTTGTAAAGCCTGTCTTATTATTAGAGGTTCTTTAGCACAAGATAATTATGAATCTGCGGTGACATGTGCCATTTTAATTGTGCGAATTGTCTAATCTACACTATTCACAATTATTATAGTATCTTAACAGCTATGTTTGTAACTAAAAATGCAATTATGAGAAAGTACGTATCCATTATAATAGGCTTAACCCTTATTGCAATTTCGGTTTTAATAGCTGTAGCTTTTATCAAAAGTTCAGACAAAAAGAAACCTAAAATAGCTAAAGACACAAAAACCGTAATGGTTAACATAGTAAAAAACAAAACAATTCCTATACTAATAAACTCAACAGGTAGCCTTATTGCAAAAAATAAAATCGAAATTTATTCTGAGGTACAAGGAGTTTTAAATATCAGCAAAAAAGAATTTAAGGCCGGAACGTATTATTTGAAAGGTGAAATAATTTTAAGTATTAATACGGATGAGCATCTGGCTAATTTACGGTCATTAAAAAGTAATCTTCACAATTCATTACTATCAATTATGCCTGACATAAAAGTGGATTTTCCATTTGAATATGAAAAATGGCAGAATTACTTAATCTTGTTAGATGTTGAAAAAAACTTGCCGGAATTGCCTGAAACAAAATCGGATAGAGAAAAGTACTTTTTTACCGGAAATAATATCTACACACAATATTATAATCTGGAAAATCTTGATATTAGATTAAGTAAATATACAATACGAGCACCCTATAACGGTGTGCTTACAGAAGCTTTAGTAACACAGGGAAGTTTAATTCGTCAGGGGCAAAAGTTAGGTGAATTTATTAATGCACATACTTATGAAATGGAATTAGCGATAAAAAGCAGTTTCATTGATTTTATAAAAATTGGAAATCCGGTAAGGTTAAACAACATTGAGCACACGAAAAGTTGGCAAGGAAAAATTATTCGTATTAATGGAAAAATAGATCAAGCTTCTCAGACTGTCAGAGTTTTTATTGAAGCAAATGCTAACGATCTGCGAGAAGGAATGTATTTAGAAGCTGAATTGGTTACCAGATCTGAACCAGATGCTTTTGAAGTAGACCGAAAATTACTCTTTGAAAACAATAAACTTTTTGCAGTAAAAGACTCAGGTTTATATCTGGTACAAATTAATCCGGTTTTTTTTAATGATAAAACAGTAATAGTTAAGGGGTTGAAAAATGGTACCAAAATAATTTCTAAACCTTTGCAGGGAGCTTTTGAAGGAATGAAGGTGAAGATTAATAAGGGCAATAAAAAGAAATAATTATTCATGAAAAAGATTCTTACCTATTTTATAAAATATCGTGTAGCTGTTAATATCATAGTACTGGTTTTTATTTCTTTTGGTATAATAGGTGCCTTGTCAATGAAATCGTCTTACCAGCCACTTTTTGATACCAGGAATATCAGCATAAGTGTTCTATATCCTGGCGCCTCACCAATCGAGATGGAAGAAGGTGTTGTTCTTAAGATTGAAAATAATCTAAAAGGTATTGTTGGTATCTATAAAATAACCTCGGTTTCAAAAGAAAACTCAGCCATTATAAATATTGAAATTGAACGTGGTAAAAACATTGATGTGGTTTTGGCAGATGTTAAGAATGCCGTGGATAAAGTACCATCCTTTCCAATTGGCATAGAACCACCCATTATTTCGAAAGTTGAAAATACTCGTGAAACCATTAGTTTCACCTTAAGTGGAGAAAACATTCCGCTTACTACATTAAAACAATATGCCCAAGAAATAGAAGCAGATTTGAGGAACTTAAAAGGTATTTCTCAGATTACTTTGAGTGGTTTTCCTGAACAGGAAATTGAAATTGCATTGCGCGAAAAAGACTTGAGAGCCTACAATCTTTCTTTTGAAACCGTTGCAAATGCAATAAAGCAAACCAATTTACTTATTACAGGCGGAAGTGTAAAAACAGATACAGAAGAGTATTTAATAAGAGCTAATAACAGAAAATACTATGCAGATGAACTTCATAATTTGGTAATTAGAGCTGATAAGTCGGGGAATATTATTCGACTTAGCGATGTTGCTGATATTAGTGATAAATGGTCTGAAACTCCTGATAGAATTTTTTACAACGGTAAAATTGCAGCGAATATTTCTATCAGCAATACAAATAACGAAGATATGTTGTCTTCTGCTGAGCAAGTTAGGACTTATATCAAAAAATTTAATACTCAAAATGATAATCTTAAAATAGATATTACCAGTGATTTATCGATAACGCTGTTGCAACGGACAAACTTGTTAATCGAAAACATTTTTTACGGTGTACTTTTAGTATTATTATTTCTTGCCTTATTTTTAAATGTGAGGTTAGCTTTTTGGGTTGCTGCTGGCTTGCCAATAGCTTTTTTAGGGATGTTTATTTTTGCCGCTCAGCTTGGTGTAACAATCAACGTTTTTTCTTTATTCGGGATGATAATTGTTATTGGGATTTTAGTTGACGATGGGATTGTAATTGGCGAAAATATTTACGATCACTACAAAAAAGGGAAATCACCAGTTCAAGCTGCCATTGACGGAACGATGGAAGTAATCCCACCAATATTGGCAGCTATTGCAACAACGATTATCGCTTTTTCTACATTCTACTTTTTAGACGGGCGAATGGGAGATATGTTTAGCGAGGTATCAACAGTTGTAATACTTACACTTTTAGTTTCGTTAATTGAAGCCTTAATTATTTTGCCGGCACATATTGCACATTCAAAAGCATTAGCAGATAAAAAAGGTCACACCAAAGAGAGCAAATTCGATTACTATTTTAAGAAAATAAATAAACATGCAGATAAATTTCTAATATATATCAGAGATCGTTTGTATGCGCCCTATTTAAGATTCATATTGAAAAATAAAATTTTGGGTTTTGCAATACCTCTTTCTTTACTTATTATTTCGCTTGGTGTACTGGGTGGTGGCATTGTTAAAACTTCTTTTTTCCCATCTATTGCAAGTGACAGAGTGGTTATAAACCTAAATATGCCCCAGGGAACTAATGAGTCAATAACCGATTCTATTGCTTCAATAATTGAAGAAGCGGTTTGGTTGGTAAATGATGATTTTACGAAGATACAAACAGGACAATATTCTGTAATCGAAAATACAATAAAGAGAATAGGCCCCGGAACTTCAAAAGCGATGCTTACTGTTAATATGTTGCCTGGAGAAAATAGAGACTTTTCATCGCAAGAAATAACAAATGCAATACGTAATAAAGTGGGGATAGTAAATGGTGTGGAAAGTCTAACTTTTGGTTCTGGGGGAAATTTTGGCGGTAGTCCTGTTTCGGTTTCGCTTCTTGGAAACAACATACAAGAACTAAAAGAGGCTAAAAAAGAACTGAAAAAGCAAATGATGGCTAATCCATTACTTAAAGATGTAGCCGATAATGACCCTGCTGGAATTAAGGAAGTAAACATAAAACTAAAAGAAAACGGACTATTATTAGGGCTTAATTTACAGTCGGTAATGATGCAGGTAAGATCGGGTTTTTTTGGCATACAAACACAACGTTTACAGCGCGGTCAGGATGAGATAAAAATTTGGGTTAGATACAACAAAGAAGATCGTTCTTCCATTAAGAACCTGGACGATATGTGGATTACTACTCCTTCAGGAAGTCGGGTTCCTTTTTCTGAAATTGCTACATATAAGATAATACGTGGCGAAGTTGCCATTAATCATTTAAATGGAAGACGCGAAATCCAGATTTTTGCTGATTTAAAATCAAAAAAAGATAGTCCCACAGATATTTTAGCTAACATTAAAAATGATATTATCCCTGAAATACTTTCCAAATATCCCTCTGTCTTAGTATCATACGAAGGACAAAACAGAGAAGCTCAGAAAACAAAAGATTCACTTGGAAAGGTAGGTTTTATCATTCTTATGTTGATATATGTTGTTATTGCATTTACATTTAGGTCTTATAGTCAGCCTTTATTGTTGATGTTTATGATTCCTTTTAGCGTAATTGGAATTGTACTTGGCCACTTTTTGCATGGTTTGCCAATAAATATTCTTTCGTGGTTGGGAATTATTGCTTTAGTCGGAATTATGGTGAACGATGGTTTGGTTTTGGTAGGCAAGTTTAATGGATTTCTTAAAGATGGCCTTAAATTCAATGATGCTCTTTTACAGGCTGGAATTTCACGGTTTAGGGCAATATTTTTAACTTCATTAACAACAGTTGCCGGTTTGTCGCCCTTACTTTTAGAGCAAAGCCGACAAGCACAATTTTTAAAACCAATGGCGATTTCAATTTCTTATGGAATAGTTGTCGCTACTTTTTTAACATTGCTAATGTTACCTTTATTACTGTCACTTAGTAACTCCATAAAAGTATTTTTTAAGTGGCTAAGAACTGGTGAAAAAGTTACCAAAGAAGAAGTTGAACGTGCAGTAATAGAAATGAAATAAATAAAAATTTCAAGTTTTGATAATTAAATTGTTCTAACAATATTCTTTGATTATGAAAATGTAATAGTAGGTGACTTTTATTTTATGGATCTTAAGACCAAAAGTTATATGTATAGTTGTTACTGAAATTATAGGATAGAAAGCATAATAAACATATTGCAATTAGTAGAATAGTGCCAGCTTATAATTCACTAATATTATTAATTACCTTTTTCGTTCAAATTTGGATTTTTTTAGCCCATAGGGGTGACAGGACTTGAATTTTTCATTTTAGCTAATCTTTAATAGAGATATTAAATAATCTTAGTGTTTATAGGCCTTCGGATATATGTGCTTTTCCGAGGGCAAAGTCTGAAGTTACAGACTAAACGACATTTTTAGAATATATACGCCTTTTCTTTGCCATGGGAGTTTCTACATTCTGCTCTATTAGAAAACCTCATAGGTTCCTAACTTGCCAAACCTGTTTTTAATTGTCTCAGCAACACCCTTTTCTATCTTTATATTTATATCAGAGTTATGTGCATATTCATTGCTTCCTTTGAATTTGCCATCCTTTGTTGATTGCATAATGATTGCAAAACAGACATCTGGGTATTTCGCCCTTAAGTCTTCTAAGGCCTCAGGAGATGAATCCTTGATCATATTTATACTATCAATGAAGCAGAACTTGAAGTCAATGCTTTTAAGTTTGGAACTTGTTTCTTTAAGGGAGTTGTAAGCTGTAATATGAATATTATCGCTGGTAATATTATTATTGATCAGCTTTTGCTTAAAGGTCGGGCTAAAGCCTTCTTCAGGCGTTGCATAAAGCACATGTCCGAATTGAGTGAAATAGTTAGCTAACTGTAAAAAGAATGTACTCTTGCCACTTCCTGGCTGCCCATGAGCAGTTATAAAAGTATTCTGCGCAATATCTCCTAAAAACTCACCAAACTTTCCTGTAAGATTGTGTAAATCAAACTCCATATTTGAAAGCTGTGATGCTGTTAGGATGCTTTCTTGATTTTTGGTCGATCCTTTCACTTGCTTACGCCTAGGAACTTTAATATCCTTTGTTTCCTTTTTATCAATTTCCTTTGGTGTTTTGAACAACAGTAGCCGTTTAATCATCAATTGACTACTAATTGACTTAATCTCAACATCAAGAGCTTTAATAGATCCATCTATCTGTTGTATAACGTTGTTTATTGCCTCTCTTTTTTGCTTGGGACTTTTTAAAATCTCTGATCCTGCATATGTACTCCCAAGCATAAGAGCCAATCTGACCCATTCATTCTTAACACTATTGGTCAAAAAGTAGGATGCTGTAAATCCACCCATACCTCCTAATAACTGTCCTGGATCATTCTGTAATGACTGAAGTTCAGCCAGTAATTTAGCTCTCTTTTCTTGCTTGATATTCCATTGTGCTTGTATCGAATTGATTTCATTTTCAATTTCAGAATATTTTGGATTATCAGTTTTTACGATGACATCTTTCTTTACAATATCAAACTGATCTTTAATTAAAAAATCAGGTGCTTCTTTTCCCTTTCGAATCTCATAGGATCGAACTTTACATGAATTACAGCAATAGATTTTACGTTTATTTGAAGTGCTAAAATCTCTGCCACAAAAAGCACACTTTTTTGCTATTTCGTCTTTCATTACGGTAACAATTTATAGTAACTAAATAATATGGTTACGGTTAATAAAAGTGCTACGTTACGGTAACACGTTACTTTACGGTACTTTTCCACTTTCCACTTCCTTATATAGGCTGGTGGAAACTGGAATGTTTTAAAAAGGTAAATCATCGTCTTGCTCCTCTTTATCATGAACCTCTAATAGGTCTTTAAAATACGTTGGTACTATTTGTTTTGATTCTATTTCCTCCGTTATAAGGCCGTGAGAGTTCATGAAGTTAATTACATTATAAACTGCGGACTTCTTAATCCCGAGTTCCTCCATGAGCTTGTCTTTAAAAGACCGTTTATCCATGCTCTCTAATCCGTTATAAAAAATGTCGTTTAAAACCTCTTTATATTCTTCGATCTTCATTATTTCCTTATCAGCTCCCGATTTTTTCCCACTACTTACATGACACTGCTTTTCACTATCCCATTTGAATTGAAGCAAAGGAATATCAATGGCATTGGCATTCCTGCAATATTTAGGATTTATTGTGCATGTATCACCCTCTCTTTCGATAATGATTAAGCTCTCCGCTTTTCTGTCCAATTGGCTTCCTAAGTGTCCTCTGGTTTTAATACCATCAGGATTAAGGTGTACAACTAAAACGATAGGACATTTATACTCTACTGACAATCGATGAAATAGGTCAACAACCTGATTGCTCTTCTCTTCATCATTCACACTGCTAACTAAATCGGCAACACCATCCACCAATACCAAGTGAATCCCACCAAACTTCCTATAATTATATTCAACTGTTTCTTGAATTACTCTCAACCGCTCAGCCATTGTAAATTCAAGTATGTGATAGGATTTGAAGTATTCTGGCTGATTTTCAACTCCAGCTTGTCTAAGCGCATTTTTTATTCGTTTGTGCCAATCGTATGTTGATTGCTCTGTATCAAAGTGCAATATCGCTTTGCTTTCACGATTTGGCTCAATCGTTATACCCAATGATTCATATCTAAAATCATCCTGACGAATAGCCCCCGCAATAATATTATACAATACAGCACTTTTACCTGTCTTGACTTTGCCAGCAAGTACAAGCAAATTCCCAAGGCTTAAAATATTATGTTCTTCAATCTGTAATATCGGTATTGGTTTTTCTACTGTCTGAGTTGCATCGAATGTATAAGGGGTTAATGCTTTAATGATCTCATCAAATTTCTTGTTAATTGCTTCGTTGATCAGCTCCAAAACACTATCTCTGGAAGCACCTTTTCTAACAAAATCACTGATATCCTTTTCTTTTTTACTTCCATTAAGCGGTAATACAAGATTGATAAGGCTATTTTTTTTAGCCAGATTTTCAGCTGCTTTAATACCAGTTCTATCAGTGTCATAGCAAACAAGTATATATTTAAACCTTTTGCGTATTTTTTCAAGTAATCCTTCGTCTACTACAGCCGTTTCGCTATTAAGACAAATAGCCCATAAACCCAATGATCTGAATGTTAAGACATCCTTTTCTCCACCTGTTATGATCAATTCAAGACCTGTATCAGGTAATTTATCATAACCGAAAATGTATTCCTTTGGCTTACTACCAATATACTGAAACCTCGAGGTGCAATTTGGTCTATAGATTTTACCTCCCCAATCGGATGAATACAAATATTGTGGATTGGACTTTGTAGCTTTAATTGCCTCTGCATTATTTGAATACTTTATTGACTTCAAAGGTTTCACAGCGAACTTAACCAGTACTTCTTTTGTAATCCTATACTGAGAGAAATAGCTCAGATTTGATTCATTCCATTCCTCAGGAATAAGTTCTAATTGTTTGATTTGTACAGGTTTTTTTACTTGCCTCTCTTTTCCTAATTGAAGGCTCAGTTCTCTATTGATTTTATCCAGAGCTTCTATAAACGGGATATTATAAAGAAGCTCTATAAACCTGATTGCATCACCTTTTATGCTATCATCAGCAAAATCTTTAAATAAATAAACACCTGAACTGCGTTCTTGAAAAATAGAAAAAGATGGATGCCGATCTTTCCTTAAAGGACTTGAGAAGGCTTTACCAATTTGAAAGCTAAAATCTATAGAATGCCTAAAAACATCTAATCCCTGATTGGTTAAGCTAAGGATGTTTTCTTTTGAAATACTCATGACAAACCTCCTTCATCTTTTCCTTCAAACAGCTTTTCAATGTCGGAAAGTTTGTAATAAATTTTGTTTCCAACTTTTCTGAAGTTTAGTTCACCATCCCTCCTTTTTTGCCAGAACCATGTTGTCCCTTTACCAAGCATTTCTTTTGCTGTAGATTCTGGGATAAATTTGTTTGCAATTGCCCCTTTTATTGGACTTTTAAACTCCTTATTGCTAATTGCATTAAGAATTTTTTCTTGAACAAGTTGAATCTCGTCAAGCTGTCTTTTCGGTATCAAAACTAATTGATCGAAAGACGAATCTAAAAAATCTTTGTTTTTCATTACGATTAGATTTAAAATGAATTAAAATAAAAAACGCAATTTAAAACACTGTTTTTCAGTCGATTAGCAAATTTTTAAAATATTTTTAGGGTAGCCTAAAACAAAAAAAGTTTTAGGTTATGTCTTTGTGTAGATTGATAGAAATACTATCTATTTTTCTTAATAACATTCTCGACAGTACTTTTAAGATACTTATTAAAACTGCCATATCTGTCTGAAGAGTCATGCTGATCTTCATTGTCTAATACTTGCATCTCAGAACAAATAACACCAGTTATTGTATATCTGACATGATTGCTAATAGTAGGATGTTCTTCGTACAAAACATCATAAATAGCACAAATAACAGCATCTCTAAAGCTTAATGTTTCAGATTTATTAGATGGATTTTTAATTAAACTGCTTATCATTTCATCAAAGGTTGAGAATAATTCAACCCTAAACTCATTAGTCTTTTCAACATCTGATTCAGAAAGTTGTAATTGCTCCTCTTCCTCTTTTTCTTCATCATGTCCAACTAAAATATTAATTATTGGGTTCATGTTTATTTTTGTGAAATCAAGTTCAAAATTACCATCACCTTTTTCCTGAATACTATTTTCCAGTTCTTCTATTGGTAATTTGACTGAAGTTTTTATAAGTAGGTCTAGTATTTCTATCTCGTTAGGTGGTTTTTCTGTATTTTCATATAACGATATTTCAAATTCATCTTCACATACATCAATCTTTACTAGTTCTTCATTGAATGCAATAAAGTATGGAAGAGTTGCTTCTTCTTGTTCAAAGTCGATATTAACCTTTTTCAGTTTACCTTCATTCTCAATGAAATATTCAAATTTCTCAAAAGTTAATTCAGGAGACTGAAAGCGTAAACCATCTTTTTCACTAAAAGATGCTTTAGCAGGAGGAATTTCATCTACAATTTGCTGTATAATTTGCGGACGGAATGCCTTATTAACAGCTGAATTTAGTCCTTTCTCCAAAGCTTTTGCAATCAGTACTGGGATTATTGATATAAAAGTTGTGAGCTTATTTATTATTATTTTATAAACTAACGAATGCTCTTTTCCTTTTAGCATTACTCTTAAGTTCAATAGCAATAAAAGAAGAGACAATTTATTATATGTATTACTGAGTTGAAATTCTTCAAAATTGCTGCATAATATTACTTTATAAAAAGGAGAGTTCTTCTTATACAACTCTAACCTTGAATAAATACTCATTATTTGTTGTCTTGCAGGATTTTCCGGATTATCAATTTCTGTTATTACAGGTAACTTTTCTAACAATTCTTGTTCATAAACGATACTAGATTGTAATGTTTTCAAAACATCTTTAACATCAACATTTGTGTTATCTCCAATTGTCAACAATTGCTCAATACTTGAATAAAATTCAAACTCCTTGTCTGAAAATATTTCTAGATTTATTTTCTTTGTTTCATGCATAGCATCAAATTAATTTTTTATTAAAATAATATCTAACCAAATTATGAAGTTCTTTAAAATACAATTGCAAACCGTTTGGGCATTAATTCAAATTGTTAGCCCGTGACCTTGTCAAGGTAGAATTGACTAACGATTACAAAATTACTTAATTTGATTGAGATTCTATATTTCACGAGGATTTGAAATGAAGGGTTACGTTCGTTGTTTTGTGTGCAAAACTGTGTGTAAAACAAAAATAGGCTAAAGTTTCCAACAGCCTATCTCATTGATTTATATAGAGTTAATTAAAGAAAAAGCCTTGATTTCTCAAGGCTTTTAGCGGTCTGGACGGGATTCGAACCCGCGACCCCATGCGTGACAGGCATGTATTCTAACCAGCTGAACTACCAAACCATTATTTTCTGCTTCCTATTTAGCGTTTTAAATAGCGCTGCAAAAATAGATTAATTTTTAATCTCCAACAATTTTTTTAAAAATAAATTTATGCATTCATTTACAGTCTACTTGCATGATTCAGAGCAGCATTCTATTTTTGCTTTGTATTTAACCAGCCTATGAACTTATTAGAAAGCGACCTTTACCTGATTAGCCGGTTTGTTTTTGCCAATCCAAAAGAGGTTTTTGTATTGGATCCCGGCAATGTTTGTATTAGCAATGTAAAAACCGGATTGCATTTTGTACGACAGCGAAAAGAAGTAGAAAGCCTTGCCAAGCTCAATAAAAGCTACTTTTTGATCAATATTTCAGGAGCCAGCACTTTCAGTTTTCCAATTGATTTTTCAAAAGTTGAGGGACTTATCTCCTTCAATAAAAAAGTTGAAACATCAACCGACTTTTACCATACACAACTTCATTATCACACAGATGATAGTGGTCGATTGAAATGGATATTATCTGAGAAATACACCCGTGGTGATTTTTTATCTGATACAGACGAGAATAAAACACTGGTTGATGTAAATAATTTTTTCTCTGTATTTCCTTTTCTAATCAACTTTATTCGCCTGAAATTAGGCTTTATTGGAAGCGTTGCAAAAGGTCGAATGCAGGTGTTACTAAAAGAACGCTATTTATTCTCATTCCTTGAAAACAAGCAATATGAGAGTTTTTCAGTCAATATTCGACCTTCTTTTTCGAGTGGGGTTATTCTTGCAAAATATTATACCAATAATAAATGGATCTTTTCTGCTAAAAGAGGCTTTAATGTCAAAGGGAGAAAGAAGCTAGCCAACGAACACGCTATTCTTCAAAATCTAAATTCCAAAAGATTTGAACACCTTGAAGTTCCTGTTTCAAAAGAATACCCAGATGGCATGCTGCTGACTTACAAGTCAACTTTTAAACAAATGGGTTATTTTGGGATCCAAAAGCTAATTAACGAACGTTTTAATAAAGCTGTTTTTGAATATATTCAACTAAAGCAAGATGAGCAGGAAATCAAAAGCTTGATAAAAGATAGCCGAATACCCGAAATTCTTGATCATTTAAAAACAATAATCGAAAAAAAGAAGTTTCCCAGAGGACTTAGCATCATTAATTATGTCAAAGTATTTAAGGAATTGGTTCTTGTCCTGAATGGTCTTGACATGAAACAAACAGTGCCCACTTCACTAGTAAACGTGGACCTGACACCTTCAAATATTGCTTACACCAAAGAAAGAATACATCTCTTAAAATGGGAAAATGCAGATCCCAAATACCCCATACTATTCGATCTTTTTGAATATTCGTTTGCTTATATAGAAGATTTTGATTCCCCTGATATTGAATACCTTACAAATGATTTAGATGCATTACGAAATTCTGAACAAGTTGAAAAATTAATTGAAAAAACGGGATTGGATTTCAATTTGCAGCTTAGTCTATTCGCATTGCTTCGGTTTAGCCCAGAAATGCTCTTATTTTTGGATAAAGCAGTTTTGCCTCCTGAAAGGAATATTAAATTATATATTTGGGCAGCGTTCTTTGAAAACTTAAATGCTAAAAAAAACAGTCTTTTAATTAGCTAATATTTACTTGTAATCTTTCCCGGTTGCAACACTTATTAACCTATTGTTTATGAATTAAATTCCTTATAAAATGAGAATTAGACATATTTGCATTTTTCTTAGTAACTTGCATTGTTTAAGCTATTTTAGATAAAAAAGGAATTTTTATACTAGTTTAATTATTTGTTTTGAAAACTCCTGGTAACAATACTACTTCAAAAAGTATCAAATTAAAAATACAATACATGAGAAAGTTAATACTTGCACTATTTTTTGTTGGCTTTTTTGCTCTTGGCGCAAGCAGTCAAACAGTCGCAGAATTTAAATTTAACACCGCCTGCTTTGGCGACTCAACAACTCTCACCAGTCTGGCAACAAGTACAAACACAATACTCCAGCTAAACTGGGATATTGATAGTAATGGCTTATTTACAGATGATACAGGAGCCGTTGTAAAATGGCTATTTCCTGCTTACCAGTCATACACTGTTGGCTTACAGGTCATTACAAATGTTGACACCGTTGTTATTTATAAAACTGTTTTAACTCGTGCACAACCAACTGCTAACTTCAATATTGATTTTCCTAAACAATGTTTGAGTAGCAATTTCTTTACGTATACAAATGCATCCTCTTTGGCTTCAGGATCCATGACTTATTTTTGGGATTTGGGCAATGGTGTAACTTCTAATACAGCAACTGATACCAATTGCATCTATTTTTCTGCAGGCACATTTTCAGTCAAGTTAATTGCCACCTCAGATTCAGGATGTATGGATTCAATAACTCAAAATGCAGAAGTACTAACAGCATCAGTTGTTGATTTTATCGCCAACGACACCTCACAATGTTTGCTCGGTAATTCTTTTTTATTCACTGACAATTCGCTCATGTGCGATCCTGTTTTAAACTTTTCATGGGATTTAGATGGCGATGGTGTTTTTGGGGACTCCGTAAATCAAAGTCCATTAACCCATATTTTTACTACACCTGGGAACTACCAGATAGGATTTAAAGTAACAACAACACTTGGTGGTGTAGATTCCATCTATAAAACCATGTATGTATATGCCACACCAGCCTCCTCGTTTGCTTTCACAACCGATTCAGGCCAATGTCTAGCAGCTAACAGCTTTGCATTCAATAATACAACTGTTTTGGGAGGCCCTGGCAGTGTTTCGTATCTTTGGAATTATGGTGATGGTGACACTTCTACTGCTACCAATCCACCTGTTCATACATATCTGACACAAGCAGCTTTTCCTGTCAAACTTCTGGCAACCAGTGATATGGGCTGTATTGATTCAACAATCATGAATGCAAACATATATCCTCAACCAGTAGTTGATTTTATTTTTGCTGATAGTCTGGCATGTACTGCCGATACCTTTAAAATGACCAATAATTCTACTATCCCATCCCCATGGGTATTAACTTATAATTGGGACTTTGGAGATGCATCAACTGATACAGCTCAAAACCCATCACATAATTACATTGCCAGTGGCAATTATACTGTAAAATTGATTGCCGTATCAGATAGTGGATGTTCTGATTCCATTACGAAAATGGCTTATGTGTATGCCACTTCTGTTGCTCGATTTAACACAAACGACACTGATCAGTGTTTATCTGGAAACGCCTTTACATTTATCAATAATTCCATTAGCTGTTCTCCTGTTGTTTCTATTGAATGGGATTTTGATGGAGATAATATAGCTGATGCATTAGGCGATACGGTAAATTATTCATTTGTTACTTCAGGAATTTTTGCCATCGGAATGAGGCTTACCACAACTACGGATACCGATTCAATTTCAATGAATATGATGGTGTATCCGGATCCTGTTGCAGGATTTACTGTTAATGATTCAACTCAGGCTCTTGGAGGAAATAGTTTTATTTTCACAAATACATCCAGTATTACACCTCCTTCAGCTTTAACATATCTTTGGAATTTTGCCGATGGAGATACATCTTCTACTGCTAGTCCAACTCACAGTTATCTTGCTATTGGAACTTATCCTGTTAAACTCAATGTAGTTAGTGTCGATGGTTGTTCCGACTCCATAACAAGTAATATGTATGTAAACTCACCACTAAATTTAGGCTTTATTTCTTTTGAAGTTTGCGATGGAGATTCTATGATATTTGTGGATACAACCATCAGTGGAAGCCCAATTCTTTCAATTGATTGGGACATGAATAACGACAATGTATTTACCAATGCCACAGGGCCAATTGTAAAATATTTATTCCCTTCTTTTGGAATTTACAATGTAGGAATGATGATAACCACCGCTTCTTCAGTGGATACTATATATAAAAGTGTTACCGTAAATGAAATACCTATTGTTGACTTCTCCTTTACTGAAGCATGTCAGGGAGTTGCCACTTCTTTGCTTGATCAATCTACTATTGTAAAAGATACCATTGTCAAGTATTATTGGGATTTTGATAACGATGGAAATCCAGATGATAGCAACACTAACGCGATTACTAATTTTGCTGTTGCCGGTACCATTTTAGTAGGTCATGCAGTGGTTACTAACAAAGGATGTTTTGATTTTGTTGTAAAGCCCGTTAAAGTTAATTTCCAACCAAGTGCAGATTTCAGCTTTTCTGATAATTGCATTGGAGACTCGACCTTGTTTACCAATAACACTGTGATACTCAATGACACTGTGATCAATTATCTATGGGATTATGGAGATGGAACAGACGCCATTATTAAAGACAACCACAGACATTACTATGCGCTGGATGGAACTTATGCAGTCCGATTAATTACCCTTTCAAACAAAGCTTGTCGCGACACTGTTACCAAAAGTGTAACTATACATCCTTCACCTGCTTTAAATTTACTTTTCAGTGGAGATACTACTTTTTATAGTGGTTCAAGCGTAACCATTACAGCCGGACCAGGCCCATACGATAGTATTTTCTGGTCAACAGGACAAACATCTGCAGCCATCATTGCAAATTCTGCTGGAGTTCATACAGTTCGTGTAGTAGATACGAATAACTGTTCAGCCGAAGATTCTACATTGATAAGTCTTATCAATGTCACAGAGTTCAAAGCCAACGAAGTGTTAACACCGAATGGAGATAATATCAATGATTTGTGGATCATATACGATTTGCCTTTTTATGCACCTGTTGAGGTTAACATTTACAACAGATGGGGTGACGTAATGTATAGCAGCACCAATTACCAAAATGATTGGGATGCTACTTTCAATGGTCAAAAACTTCCTGAAGGCACCTATTATTATATCATTAGAACAAAAATTGACGATGTTCAAAAAGGAAGTTTAAACATCATTCGATAGTCAATATTCAAAATATTTGTAAGAACCTAAATTCTCAATACATGAAAAAGCACGGAATTCTGATCGCACTAATAATTGGCATGAGCATTTCTGTTTATGCCCAGAAATTACCGCTTAACAATCAATATTTGATTAATAAATATTCCCTCAATCCATCCTATGCTGGCTTGGAATCAGGAATAAATGCATTTGCCGGTTATAGAAATCAGTGGGTTGGTGTAGAAGGTACACCTATAACAAAAATGTTTTCAGCTCACTCCGCCTTAGGAAATAAGATTGCCATTGGTGGGGAAATAATCTCTGATCAGGAAGGCATGTTTACCCGACTATATGCAGGGCTTACATATGCCTATCAGCTAAAAGTTGCTGATGAGCATATCATTTCTTTCGGACTTTCAGGCCGTTTATATGAACACAGCATTAATCTTAATGATGTGGTAATTGACAATCCACTTGATCCGGTTTTAGACAATCGTGTTACACAAAACGAAACAGTTTTGAATGCAGGTGCATCTGTCCTTTATAATTTTAAAGGTTTGTATGTTGGATTTAATGCTCCTTATTTATTAAACAACAGAAGTAGGTTCAATTCTGAGAATAATATTGACGAATATTTATTGAGAAGACATTATGTGGGACATGCCTCTTACGACATCACCATTACCGATGACTTTAAAATTGAACCATTTGGAATTGTGCGTTTTACTGAATATGCTCCTGTTAATTTCGAATTTGCTTCTCTTTTTAAATACAAAGAACAAGTTTGGCTTGGAGCCTCTTATCGTAGAGAAGGTAACATTGGACTGAGTGCGGGATTCAATGTCAATAAAAAAATGGCTCTTAATTATACCTATGAAATGATGGGAAAAGGTATGACAGCTCAATCCGATGGAACACATGAGTTTACATTGGGATTGTTTTTAGGAAGAGGAATCAAGAAAATCAAAGAAAACCAACTTGCTCTTACCGAAAAGTCTGACTCACTTGCATCAGAATCGAAAAAATTGAAAGATGAATTGGTAGAAGAGCAGAAAGCTGCCGCAGCAGAAAGAGCCAAGGCAATTGCAAAAATTGATCAATTACAGCAACGCTTAAGCGATGCAGAGCTGGAAATGGCCAATATTAAGAACTATACTGAAGAGCAAAAAGCTGCCAAAGAAAAGGAAATTGATGAGGAAATTTTAGATATTGAAAAGCAATTGCAGGAAGTTGGCGGACAATTCTTTGTTGTCGTAGAAGCGTTTAAGATTCCTGAAAATGCCGAAAAATCTATCGAAATTTGGCGTATTAAAGGTCTTGAAGTAAAAATGATTTATAATGAGGTCAGAGACTTCTATTATATATATGTAGGAAAGTACCCAACCTATAACGATGCATTACGTGTAAAGAGTACACTGAAAGATAATGCGGTGTTTGGTTGGATATATTTGTGGAAAAATTCAAAATAATAATTCATGAAGAAATTCTTCGGAATTACTCTTCTATTATTGCTGATCATTAATTTGCAAGCACAGGAACTTGCTCCTGTTGTTATAGCATCGGCAGGGAGAGATGTATCTAATGGAGAAAAACGTCTTGCTTTTACAGTTGGAGAATTAGTCGTTTCTACTGAAAGTAACGGCAATTATACACTCACACAAGGCTTTCATCAGCCTCCAAGTTTGTATTTCACCAGTGTTAATACAACTATTGATGCCGAAATCAGCATTAATGTTTTTCCCAATCCAACCAGGGATATTGTAAACATTAGTATACGTAGCGACAATTTAAGTGAGCAATGTCAGGTAGACTTATATAATTTATATGGGCAAAAGCTAAGTCCATCATTGAAACGTTTTTCAACAACTGATGGGGAAAATATATCAATTGATTTATCAAGTGAAGCACATGGAGCTTATTTTATTCGAATCCATGATCCAGTTTCTCAGAAGCACTTCACTGATTTCAAAGTAATTAAGATTAGATAATTTTTAAAGAATTATACGATGAAAATAAACGTACAAACCAGCGTACATAAAATAGTGATCCTCTTTATTCTGAGTGTCATGTCTTTTGGACTATTAGCACAATCAATTCCAAAAGGTTTTAATTATCAAGCAGTAGCAAGAGATAACGATGGCCGAGCTATCGTTAATAAAAATCTGGTTGTAGAAGTTTCAATCCGATCAGGATCTGCCTCAGGTATTATCGAATGGCAGGAAGGACACAATGTAAGAACAAATGATTATGGTCTTTTCAACCTTATTATTGGCAATGGTGTTACAACTGGAAGCGGTTTGCTATCAAGCTTTAAAAACATTCCTTGGGGATCCAATTCCTATTTTCTGGAAGTGCGGGTTGACTTTGGCAATGGCTTGATAAACATGGGTACAACAAAATTTTTATCGGTGCCTTATGCGCTTTTTGCTGATTCTGTTAAAAATTATCCCCAACCAAGTGTGCTCAGTCTGGACACATTAAAAGCTTTGGAAATTCAAGCTAATAGTTTGAAACTAAAAACAGGTGCAGCAAATGGAGCTGTATTGATTTCTGATTCTTTTGGAAATTCAAGTTGGCAAATTGCTGGTGGCGATGTAAATGGAAATTACGCTAACCTAACTGTAGTTGGTATTCAGGGAAATCCTGTTTCAGCTGGTGTGCCAATTAATGGCCAAATTTTAAAATGGAATAGCCTGAGCAGTTCATGGGAAATAGCAAGCGATAATGTGGGAATTACTTCAATTAGCGGTGGTGCTGGCATTACAGTAAGTGGGACAAATATTGATGCAGATTCAAACAAAGCAATTTGGAATGCCAATCAATTACAGGGTTCTATGCTAACAAATATAGCTCCCAGCGCAGATGGGCAAGTTTTAAAATGGAATACCTTAACCTCTACATGGGAATTGGGTGTCGATAACAATACAGCAACCATTTATAATGCTGGAAGCGGTATGACACTTAATGGCTCAACTTTTAATGCTGATAGTAATCGTGCTTTATGGAATGCAAATCAATTATATGGTACCGCTATCACAAGCACACTGGCTCCTGCAGATGGCGAAATTCTCAAATGGAATGGAACATCAAATCAGTGGGAAGCTGCTACTGATGGAGGAAATACCTATACATCAGGAACAGGAATCACCATTACAGGAACAACTATTGATGCGAATGCTTCTACTTCCATGTGGAATGCAAATCAAATTAGTGGAACAGCTGTAGCCGGATCTATTAGCCCTGCTGATGGAGAAATTCTAAAATGGAATGGGACATCCAATCAATGGGAAGTAGCTGCAGATGCAGGAACTACCTATACAGGTGGTTCAGGAATTGATATTACAGGAACAACAATAGATGCAGACACCGCAGCCCCAAAATGGAATGCTAATTTACTATATGGTACTGCTATTTCAAACACCTTAACTCCTGCAAGTGGTGATGTTCTCAAGTATATTGGTACAGAATGGGTCGCTTCAACAGATAATGTTAATGCCTATGTTGGAGGAACAGGAATTACATTAACTGGATTAACTATAGATGCCGATAATGAAACAGCTTTATGGAATGCTCGCAAACTTCAAAGCGTTAGCATTTCATCTGCAACTCCCGGAAACAATCAGGTTTTATTATTTGACTCAACAGCAGGTGTTTGGAAACCTGCAACTTTTGCAGTTACAGGTGCAACAACTTTTGTTTCCGGTGCTGGAATGAATATTAGTCAGACGGGTTCCACAGTAACTTTTACCAATACTGGTGATACCAATAGCACTGACGATATTACAAACTCAACTGCAGCTGGTGGAGACCTTTCAGGTACTTATCCAAATCCATCAGTCATTGGCTTGCAAGGACAAACTCTTACTGCAACAGCACCTTCTATTGATGGGCAAATTCTTAAATGGAATAATATAACCAGCACCTGGGAATTGGGTGTTGATAATAATACAGGAACAACATACACCGCTGGTAATGGAATTGATATTACGGGCACAACTGTTAGTACTGTTATATCTTCCAACAGTGGTTTAGCATTTAATGCTGCTGAATTAGAAGTAAATCCAGGTACTGGCTTATCACTAAGCGGAGGATTACTGAATGCACAAACAACCATTGCTCAGTGGAATGCTAACCAACTTTATGGAACTGCTGTTTCAAGTGGTCTTGCTCCATCTGCAGATCAGGTGCTAACGTGGAATGGAACTTCCAGTCAGTGGGAAGCAGCTACTGCCAGTGGTGCTACTTACTCAGCTGGTGCTGGAATGACGCTTACTGGTACTACTTTCGATGCAGATAGTAACAGAGCAATTTGGAATGCAAACCAATTATATGGAACTGCTGTTTCAAATACATTAAGCCCCGCAGCTGGTCAAGTTTTAACATGGAATGGAATTTCCAATCAATGGGAAGCTACTACAGCTAGTGGAGCTACTTATTCAGCAGGATCAGGAATGACGCTGAACGGAACTACTTTCGATGCAGATAGTAACCGAGCAATTTGGAACGCAAACCAACTTTATGGAACCGCTGTTTCAAATACTTTAAGCCCTGCAGCTGGACAAGTATTAACTTGGAATGGAACATCCAGTCAATGGGAAGCGACTACTGCCAGTGGATCTACTTATACAGCAGGATCAGGAATGACACTGAATGGAACCATTTTCGATGCGGATAGTAACCGAGCAATTTGGAATGCAAACCAATTATACGGAACCGCTGTTTCAAATGCCTTAAGCCCTACAGCTGGACAAATATTAACTTGGAATGGAACATCCAGCCAATGGGAAGCCGCTACAGCAAGTGGATCTACTTATTTAGCTGGATCAGGGATGACACTTACAGGAAATACTTTCCATGCCGATAGCAATAGAGCTATTTGGAATGCAAATAGTTTGTATGGAACAAGCATTGATCCTTCTTTAACACCTTCAGATGGGCAGGTATTGAAATGGAGTAATACGAATTCTCGATGGGAAGCAACAGCTGATGCTGTAAACACTTATACTGCTGGAAATGGTATCAATATTTCAGGAACAACCATAGCAACTGCCCTTTCATCAAACTCAGGATTGGCTTATAATGCAGGTGAACTGGAAGTGAATCCAGGCACTGGTTTAACGCTTAGTGGTGGACTTCTGAATGCACAAACAACCATTGCTCAGTGGAATGCAAATCAAATATATGGTACAGCGGTTTCCAATTCATTAACTCCTACAAATGGAGATATCCTTAAATGGAATGGAACAAGTAGTCAGTGGGAAATTGGAACCGATAATGCAGGTTCAACCTACACAGGAGGTACAGGAATTACGATTGCTGGAAGTGTAATCAATGCAGACAGCAATGCTGCCATATGGAATGCAAATAGCTTATACGGAACAAGTATTAATCCTTCATTGACACCTTCCGATGGTCAAGTGTTGAAGTGGAACAATACAAATTCTCAATGGGAAGCTACTGCTGATGCAGTAAACACCTATACTGCTGGAAATGGTATCAATATTTCAGGAACGACCATAGCAACTGCCCTTTCATCCAATTCAGGATTAGCCTATAATTCAGGTGAATTAGAAGTAAATCCAGGTACTGGCTTAACTTTAAGCGGAGGATTGCTGAATGCGCAAACAACCATTGCACAATGGAATGCAAACAAGCTACAAGGAGTTGATGTCAATAATACAGCACCAACCGATAAGCAGGTTTTGATGTATGATAACGGAACTTCTAAATGGGTTGCCAGTGCATTACCCGAATTACAGGATGCAGATGGTGATACGAAAATACATGTTGAAAAAACTGCTGATGAAGACAAAATCAGGTTTGACGTTGCCGGAACAGAAGAAGCAATAATTGATGCAAATGGTTTGGGAATAGGAACTTCTACACCAAGTTCAACCTTGGATGTAAGTGGTAGTTATGGATTGAAACTAGATACTATTTCAAATTTGGCTTCGTTCACAATAACCTTAACTGCAAATCACAATATACTGATCGCTAATAATTCTTCCTTGATACAAAACCTGCTTGTTAATTTACCTGCTGCAGCAAGTTGTAAAGGTCGTATTTATACAGTGAAATCAATTAATTCAGGTATCGTTATCGTGAATCCAAATGGTGCAGAAACAATTGATGGCGCCTCTACTAAAAACTTGGCTAATCCTTACGATTATGTCCGATTTGTTAGTGATGGCAGTAATTGGTTCGTCATTGGAAATAACTAACTTTAACATCATAATAAATGAAAAAGCAAGTTCTATCACTGGACTTGCTTTTTTTATGAAATCGCTGATTTGTTATCTTTGTTTAAATATTTCGCATGAACGAAAGATTGTATTTCGATAAAACATTAAATTCAGATAGCAAATCTATTTTGCTGAATGAAGAAGAGAGTCATCATTTGCTTAAAGTTATTCGTGCAAAAGCAGGAGATGAAATATCTCTTATGAATGGAAAAGGAATAATTGCAGATGCTTCTATTACAGAGGCAAGTAAAAAACAAGCTCTCCTTGAGATTCACAATATCAAACAATATCCTGCATTAATTAACAAAATCCATCTAGGTATTTGTCCCTTAAAAAAGAGGGATAAATTTGAACTAGTTATCGAAAAAGCTACAGAATTGGGAGTCTCTGAAATCAGTATCATTCAATCCGAATTTTCAGAGAGATCCAAAATCAATACTGAACGATTAGAAAAAATCATTATCAGTGCTGCAAAGCAATCAATAAATCCATATTCTCCCATACTAAATCCTGTTATCAAGTATGCAGACTTCATTAATAGCAAGGCCTCTTCAACTGAACAAAAATTGATTGCATGGTGTGGAACAACGAAACAAAGTCACATTGCCAAGCTCTATAAGCCCAAAGAAGATTGTATCCTACTAATCGGTCCTGAAGGCGATTTTTCAGCATCTGAAATAGAACTTGCCACTGGCAGGAATTTTGTCCCTGTAAACCTTGGAAGCTTGAGATATAGATCGGAAACTGCGGCATTATTTGCAATTGCTGCCCTTCAAACTTTAAAAGAAATCACTTCATGAGGTATTGGTTAATAATATTTGCATTTATCACCCTTTCTTTTCAGGGAATGACTCAAAGTAGTAGCCTAAAAATAGGACGCCTGGTTTATCGGGGTGGTGGTGATTGGTATGCTAATCCAACTTCTCTTCCTAATCTGATAAAATTTACCAATCAAAACCTGAAAACATCTATTTCAAAAGTAGATGATGTTGATGTAGCTAGTGAAGAAATATTCAACTACCCTTTTATTCATATGACCGGGCATGGGAATGTTGTTTTCAATGGTCAGGAAATTGAAAATCTAAGAAACTACCTGCTCAGCGGAGGCTTTCTTCATATTGACGATAATTATGGAATGGACGTATATATTCGATCCGAAATAAAAAAATTATTTCCCGAATATGAACTAACGGAATTACCATTCTCTCATCCTATTTATCACCAGAAATACAATTTCCCAAAGGGACTTCCCAAAATACATGAACATGATCAAAAACCACCACAAGGTTATGCTATAGTGCATCAAGGACACGTAATATTATATTACACCTATGAATGTGATTTAGGTGATGGATGGGAAGATCAACGAGTTCATAACGACAGGGAGGATATCCGAACGAAAGCATTTCAAATGGGAGCTAATATTCTTCAATATGCCTTTATTGGCGGGAATGAGGATTAGGTCAATTACCCAATAGTTTTTCTCCTAATGTTTGTATTTTATTCAAGATATACTGATTTTTATTGAAATCATCTTCTGCCAAATGACTTCCCAGCTTCAGTTTGGGATATAGCTGCTCCAATTCTTCGACACTCATTTGAATCTGATTTGAAACCGCTAATCGAGTAGCCAAAATGCTATGAAGTCTATTTTCTTTTCCCAAAATAGATGTCATGAAATCAAATAAATCAACAATGGGTTTTGCTTCATTATCGTTTGATGATCCCATACTCAATAGCAAAACAAATTCTTTCTTCCATTCAACATGTGGGGTATGGATTAATCCTGTTTCGGTGATCTGAACTTTTACAAACGAACGAAATCGATCAATCATTTTTTTTAAAGGAGCTGGTAAATGATGAAAGTAAACCGGTGAGGCAAAAACCAATACATCCGCTTCCAAAATCCGTTGACTGATTTGCTCCCAATCATCATCTTGCAAGGAACATCTTCCGATAATATTACACCTTAAACAACCTTGGCAATTCTTTAGATTAATCTCATTGACATCAATTAGTGTTATTTCAGCAAGCTTTGTTTCAATTCCTTTCAGAAATTGATTCAGCATTATTACTGAATTTCCACTCTTTCGAGGTCCACCATTAAATGCAACTACTTTTTTCATTACAATAAATTACACTGATTGTAACAGAAAGAAAATTGATATGCAAACATCTCCCATGTCAAATTGAATAATTATTGGAAAAGATAAATGCAAGTTTCATCAAATAATCACTCCCACATATAATCAATATTCCAACAACTAATACCCAATGTATCAATAGGTATCAATTTTCGATTAATCCGGTCTGCTCGCCAAGCTTTTTCAACGGATGTAAAATACTCCTTATCATCTTTCAATACAACAGCCACAATCTCTGTATCAAGCTCATCATTGAAAATGCAAAACTGAAATCCGATACTTTTTTTACCTGATAAACTATCAATTTTAACCTTATCAAGTAATTTTAATGAATCATTGGGATACTCACCAATAAACAAGCTGAATAATACTATATAATCTGAATTTTTCTTTAAAACTGAAATTAAATAAGCTTGCGAAGCTAAATCTTCAAGATTTCCCTCTTCAATTAATTCATAATTTGCATATTCTTCAATATCCTCAATCGTTTTATATAAAGGTTGTCCAATACTGAAACAAGTAATTGAAAAAGTATAAGTCAGTAATAATAGAATTTTGCTAGCCAAAACGGTTGTATTACTACTCTAAAATCAATTTCACTACAGCTTCACCTTTGTCATTTGCCAACTTAACTAAATAAACTCCTTTAGCCTGATTTCGGAGATCCAATTCCAGTGTTTTCTGTCCACTAAACGATTTCACCAATTCTGAATGAATCAGCTGTCCAAGAGTAGTATAGATATCAATTGACAAATTGCTGCTCTGTCCATTAAGTTGTAAATATATTTGTCCTTGAGAAGGATTCGGATACATATCTATATGCATATTTCCCAAAGCATCCTCAATGCTTCCGCAAATTTTAAATGTAATACGAATGGTATCTCTGGTTTTGCAACCATCATTGGTTACTTCCACCCAATAAACGGCTGTTCCTATACCTACCCAGGATGAATCAACAGTGATATTAGAAGCAACAGCATTATTCGACCAGCTGTATTTATCGTATCCAGCTCCAGCATCCAACTTAATCTTTTGCTCTGCGCATAAAATGGTGTCGTTTCCAAGGTCAACATCAGGCAGTGGCTTGATTAATAATTCTACACTATCAATTACATAATCACAAACAGGATCGCTTTGTACATATAATGACAAATAAGTTGATCCATTTAGTTCATCCGCTTTAATTGGTGAATAAACAGGGTTAAGAATTTTGTTGTTATCATAATTCCCATGATAGGATGATGCCCAATACAAATCGTTTGCAGGTGAAGAGCTGCCATTTAACTGGAATGTTTCATTGGTACAAACTTGTCCCCCAACGCCTGCATTAACAGTAGCCAATTTTGCAATCTCCACATCAATTGTATCATAATTAGCTGCGCACTGATCCAAACCCAATACTGTGATAATAATTTGAGCAGATCCAGCAGCAATTTCGCTAGCAGATGGGTAATAGGTTGAACTCAAAGAATCATCTGATGAGAATATTCCTCCACCATTGCTAATCCAATTACTGCTTGTATAATGAGTAGCAACTGCACTCAACTGATAATTACTATTCTCGCAAAGTTTGAAGTCAATACCTGCATCTACAGTCGCTAACGAATTTATTGATAAAAGCATTGTGTCAGAAATCACACTGCAGGGAGGATTTCCATAGGCAATAATAATCAACTCAACATTTCCAGCAGATTTGTCATTGGTTCCGGGTGTATAGACAGCATCTAGTTTTGCATTATTGTCAAATGAACCATCACCTGCTGTTGTCCAGTTAAATGAATTATAATTTAATGCCGTTGCGTTCAACTGATAGTTTCCATTTTCACAAATTATTGCATCTATACCCGCAGTTACTACTGGTCCCATTGCAATTGTTAATTCCAATGAATCATAAACTATTTGATTACACGGTTTATTTGAAGTGGCTTTTAAAATAAGATATATCGTACCCCCTGCCAGATCGCTACTACCCAAGTTGTACTTTGCAATTAATTTTGAATCATCAACAAAACTTCCATCCCCTGTTGATGTCCATTCGATTGAATTATACTCAGTGGCAATTCCGTTCAGACTAAAATCAATAGCTGAGCATATAGTGGCATCAATACCTGCATCAACAGTTGGTTTCTTAATAATATTTAAATACATGCTATCTGCTACAATAGCGCTACAATTCGATGAAGAGTTTGCAGTCAGCCATATGGATACATAGCCATTTGCAATATCTGCAGAACCGGGAGTATACAATGGATCTAAAATCCCACTATTGTTAAAACTACCGTCTCCATTATTGTTCCAGCTTAATGTTCCATAATTTTGAGCAGTTGCATTTAGCTGGTAAGTATTATTTTCACAGATGCTGTCTATCCTAATTGGGATATCCACTGTAGGTGCAGGCGAAACAATAACATTTACAGCAATACGTGAGCTACTGCACAAATATCCTCCTCCTGGAAATGGAGTACTGAGACCCGTATTTGCTGTTCCTTTCGAAATTGTTGCACAGCTAAAATCTGAAGCTTTATTATTATCATCCCCTCCCAATCTTTGCAAGGAATTGGTGCAGGTTGAATTTATACCATCTCCTAACCATTCATTTCCTAACGTAATCGTTTTGCTGTTATAAGTTAAGGACATACCAGCTAAAGATGCACTATCCCATCCCCATGCTATAAAATCAACAATGTTATCGTTATTATCCAATATCATAGCCCAGCCATTATTTCCCGAAATAAAATATAGATTGTTTCCCCAATAATTATCGGTCGTAACATCAGTCTGGTATAAAACCTGATTGCTAGTCATACTTGTTGGCAGGTTCCATGGCAATGTATTAATATCATTAATCAATGAATAATCATCACTAACCAGTACCTTCCATCCAGTGGTGTTCACTGTTTGTCCGGAAACATTTTGAATTTCAACAAAATCAGGAGTATTCATATCCAGTTCAGTAATTACAATGCTTGATGCACTTAAAGGCACATTTACTGATTCTACATAAAATGTAGTAGAGGAGCTCAGTGCATTCGTTTTAAAAACAGCACCTGTATCCAGTACACTTCCTCCATTCATTGAATCATACCAGGCATAACTGGCTGGAGATCCTGAAGCTGTAAGTGTTGAAACTTGTCCGCTACATATTGTATCATCGGCAACAGATGGAATTCCAGGTATTTCATAAAACTCGAGGCTATTTAACCATGCTGTATCATTTTCAGCATCTCCATCAATTCCATAATTACTGGCAGACGGAAAAATTTTAATGGAATAGGTCTGTGTATAACCAAATGAATAATATCCCAGTGTCAACAAAGTATCATTTCCAGATAAAATTTTACTGGCATATTTATATGGAGTTTGGGCAGATCCATTAATTTCCCAATTCACCGTAACGCTATCAATATCCATGTAACCAAAATTCTTAACTCTGGCTTGAATCTGATAACTGCCTTCACAAGCAGGTTGTGTAATAGGTTCTATATAGGTTATCGCCACATCAAATGAGTCAGGTGTATATTCGTCAGCTCCAATATCGGGAAAAGAGGCATCTCGGCTATCGCCATCAATATCCATTGAAATGCCTGACAAAGGAGTTGCCATGCTGTCAATGCCTATTTTGCTAATGTGTAAATCTATGGTTGACTTAAAACCGGGATCAATTGAAATGGAATTTGAATCAAGTCCGGATGCTGTAACCCATGCAGATAAAGTGACCGCATCAGTTGTACCATAACGACCCAGATTTGTTCCCGAGGAATATAAATCATTGTAATCACAAACCGTTACATAACCTAAAGTAGCTGCATTTGTTGGAATATCAATAGCATATCCTCCTGCCTTATTCACCAAAACATTATTGAGTATACGAATATTGCTGTACGCACCTGTTGAACTTGATGGATAGGGGTAAATAGCTTTAGTAGCTGTACTGCTTCCAAAAGCGATATTTACACTGTTATAAAATATGTCGACATAATTGCAATTGTAAGGATAAATACCATAATTGGTTCCAGTTCCATTTGCATTAATTAAAAAATTGTTGGCAATTAATCCGTGATTCGAAGAATCTCCATCGCAATAATAAGGATAAAGAAGATAATTAGTTGATGTTCCCCTTAGCACCAAGTGATTTCCTTCTATCTGAAAGCCACCATCACAATAATAAAGATACATACCATAGTTTGTTGAATAAGGCGCAGTTTCAGTTGCAAATACGCTATTTCCTTTTATAACAAACTGGATTTGATATTCCATTCGAATTCCATAATAGTAAAAGCCTGTGATTTCGTTTTCTATAAATTGATTCCCAAACTCCTGAACATTGCTACTACCAACCAGATTTACCCCATATGAACCATTTTCTATTTCATTGTTGTAAAAATAATTATTTGAGTCTATAGCAGCGGATGACGAAATAACAACAGAAGCGTATACCGAGGTAGAGCCTGATATTACTCCACTAAATTTATTCCCAAGAAAATTATTATTCGTTGCACCATTCGAAAAATCAATTACAGCCCCATTGGTATTTGTTCCTGTTCGTTCAAAACTTATATCTTTAAAAGTGATATAATCTGCACCATCAAGATAAACAACATAATTGTCGATTGCTGATGTTGAAGATGGAAAAGTAACCAGCACTTCAGATTTATCACCGTTAATTGATTTGAAAGTAATTGTGTTGGTTGAAGAGGCACCAAATATTTCACCTATACTGAGTTGTTCCTGATAGGTGCCTGTATCAATCAGAAAAGTAACAGCACCACTCACTCCACAAAGATTCAAAGCTGTAATAGCTTCTGAAATCGTTTTAATATTTCGATTTACGCCTATGTTATATGTTCCACTTAATGGATTGCATACTATAACACTTTTTATCAAGGTGTCGTTTACAGTATTGGAATCCACCTGCCCATTTGGGCTTGCTGTCCAAGCCTTTATTGTATGAAAACCATTGGAAAAATTGAATGAACCAACCGACAGTAAATCACTGCTGCCAGCTGTTGTTAGTGTGTCATTCCAACTGCTTGAAGTTACAGAACTGTTATCAACTTGCCAATTGACTGATGCTGAAAATAGGGTGTCTAAGCCAAAGTTGGAAATACGTAAATAAATGGAACTCATTCCTGGCGTTAGAGGCGAAACGGGAGAATCAATAACGGAAACTCCTGCATCATTTAAATAACTACTTAAATCAATTTTAATGTGGGGGCGACTGGCATTAACTGTTCCATTACCGGTAGGTGGAGAATTATCAGCATACCAATATTCATGCTGAGAAGTAGCAGTATGGTAATAAAAATAAGGATAGGCTGATGTTCCGGTTCCCGTATATTCTGTTACAACCAATACATGAAGATTCCCAGCATTTTTATTATAAAAATAGGGTGTAGCTAACTGAAAGCTATCCCATCCAGAACTGGAAAACACTTTTGAACTTGTATAAACTAAAGTTGCACCAGCTACAGTATTTGTCCACGTATCTGCGGTAAGTGTAGTTGAGGTATCTGTTTTAAGATATATTTTTATAGGTGCTGTTGATGTTTGTGTAGTAGCAACTTGCCATGACAACGTGCTAATTAACCCACTATAATTAATTTCGTTACTGGTGTATATGGCAGCCGAACGCTCATAACCCCAGAATATACCAAATGGTTGCCGTTGCGATAAAGTACCGCTTCCAATGGTCACAGTTTGAGCAAAGCCTTGTATGGCAAAGAGCAGAATTATACTAATTAAAGCAAAGCTTCTAATTCTATCCATCATGCAACTATCTGTAAAAATATTCCTGTTCATCTTCTTATCATTAAATGGTTCGAGGGCATAGTTTCGTTTAACAAAGTACGTAATAAATACTGAATAATGACACTTAATCAACAAAAAAGGGCTGATTATAACAACCAGCCCTTCATATAATAATATTCGTATTTCTTTATTTATTCATCTTAGCCCAGCTATCCCGTAATGTAACTGTTCTATTATAAACCTGTTTTTCGCTTGTGCTAGCCTTGTCAACACAAAAATAGCCCATACGCTGAAACTGGAACTTGTCCATCGGTTTTGCATCGGCTAAACTGGGTTCCAATTTAGCAATCACGGTTTTCAGGCTTTCAGGATTAATAGTTGATTTATAATCCAAACCTTCAGGAACATCCTCTGGATCTTCATTCAGGAATAAGCGGTCGTAAAGTCTGACTTCAGAATCAATTGCATGTTCAGCAGATACCCAATGTAAGGTTCCTTTTACTTTCCTCATTTCTCCAGAGCCACTTTTTGTATCTGGATCATAGGTGCAACGAACTTCAGCTATTACACCATTTTCATCCTTTACAACTTCTTCACACTTGATGATATAGCCAGCCTTTAATCGAACTTCTCCACCGGGTTTTAATCGGAAGTATTTTTTAGGAGGATCCTCCATAAAGTCAGATTTCTCAATATATATTTCTCTCGAGAAAGGCATTTCACGCTTTCCCATTGATTCATCTTCTGGATTATTTTCTATTTCGAGTAACTCTGTTTTACCCTCTGGATAATTGGTAATAACAATTTTTAACGGATCGAGTACAGCCATAACTCGTGCAACTTTTTTATTTAAGTCCTCACGAATACAAAACTCCAGTAATCCAACATCTATTACATTATCACGTTTGGCCACTCCTACTCGTTCTGCAAAGTTTCGAATCGATTCAGGCGTATAACCTCTTCTTCTTAAACCTGAAATAGTTGGTATTCTGGGATCATCCCAGCCCTCAACATATTTTTCCTCAACCAGTGTTAGCAGCTTTCGTTTGCTCATTACGGTGTAGGTCAGGTTTAGTCGGGCAAATTCAATTTGACGAGGTCTGTAGGTTGTATCAATAATATTATCTAAAAACCAATCGTAAAGTGGCCTGTGCACTTCAAATTCAAGTGTACAAATGGAATGCGTTATTCCCTCTAAATAATCAGACTCACCATGAGCAAAATCATACATTGGATAAATACACCATTTATTTCCTGTACGGTGATGATCTGTATGTTTGATCCTGTAAATAGCCGGATCGCGCATATGCATATTGGGTGAGCTCATATCAATTTTAGCTCTTAATACTTTTTCACCATCCTTAAACTCACCCTTTTTCATTCTTTCAAACAAATCCAGATTTTCTTCAATGGATCGATTTTTATAAGGACTTTCGTTTCCTGCTTTGGTTGGGGTTCCTCTGTTGGCAGAAATTTCCTCCGCACTTTGATCATCCACATAGGCTTTACCAGCTTGAACTAACTTGACTGCCCATGCATATAACTGATCAAAATAATCGGATGCATAATAAGGTTGATTATCCCACTCGAAACCTAACCATTTAACATCTTCCAAAATGGAGTCAACATATTCAACATCTTCTTTTACAGGATTGGTATCATCAAAGCGAAGATTACATAAACCATTATACGACTTTGCTAAACCGAAATTGAGGCAAATTGATTTAGCATGGCCAATATGCAAATAGCCATTGGGTTCGGGAGGAAAACGAGTATGCACTCTCTTTTCGTTTTTCCCGTTTCGCAAGTCTTCTTCAATAATTTCTTCGATGAAATTCAATGATTTCTTTTCTGTTTTTTCCTCTTCCTTAATCGTCATTTTTCTTGATTTCTGTGAATACTAATACCTTCATTATTCACTGCAAAGTACGGTAATCAATCACTATTTTTATCACTTAAAAAAGGGAGAATAATCATCTTATCAAGAATCTATCACAATCATTTTAATAAATTGATTTCGGAATTGTAATTTTGCGGTAATATTAAGCATATGACAACAATAAGAATAACAAAAGAATTCAGGTTCGAGACTTCACATATATTGAAAGACTATGATGGTTTGTGTAAAAACATCCATGGACATTCCTATCGTCTCATGGTCACTGTATCCGGCTCTCCTATTAATGATGACAAAAGTCCTAAGAATGGGATGGTCATGGATTTTGGCGATTTAAAAAGCATTGTATACGAGGATATCGTAAACAAATACGACCATACTCTAGTAGTAAATGAGGACAGTACTGAGGCAGTAAAAGAGGCCATGAAAATTGCTACTGGACGCGTTATTTTCACACCTTATCAACCAACTTGTGAAAACATGGTAGCCGAGTTTGCCCGACTAATTAAAGATAAGCTTCCTGCACAAATTTCTTTATGCTGTGTTCGACTTTATGAAACACCTACTTCCTATGCCGAATGGTTGGAAGGGGATAATTAATGGCCATTATGAAAATTAAATTCAAGTGTCAGGTTTGCGGCTATATTTATGATCCAGCAGTAGGAGATACTGAACATGGTGTTGAAGCCGGAACCGACTTCGATGATATTAAAGATGATTGGAAATGCCCGCTTTGCACAGCAGGAAAAGAAGCATTCGAAGAAGACGAATACTATTAATCATGTTTCGCCAGTTTGATTAAATCTGATCAAATTAATAGTGATATCTTTGAGCATAAACCAAACTTACGTTTAATTCATTAGCCAATAATAATTTTTTGATATGACCGATTTAAGCACAAAATATTTAGGTTTCGATTTAAAAAGTCCAATTATCGTGGGCAGTTCAGGATTAACAAATTCAGTAATTGCAGTGAAGGAGCATGCTGATAATGGTGCTGGTGCTGTTGTATTAAAATCACTTTTCGAAGAACAGATTCGGATGGAATCTGAGCAAAATATTCAAAATGTTGGTAGTGATAACTTGTATGCCGAAGCACAGGATTATATCTCTAATTATACGAAAGATCATAATTTAGATAAATATCTTCAGCTCATTGAAGATTGCAAGAAAGAAGTTGATATTCCTGTTATTGCCAGCATCAATTGTGTTAGTGCTGATGGTTGGCCTGAATTTGCTTCCAAAATAGAAAAAGCTGGTGCCGATGCATTGGAACTTAACGTTTTTATACTTCCTTCCGATTTTGCACGGGGAACTGATGAAAATGAAACAGTATATTTCAAAATAGTAGAAGAAGTACAAAAATATTGCACATTACCCTTATCATTAAAAATCAGTTATTATTTCACCAATTTGGCTCAAATGATACAGAAATTATCATTTACAGGAATTAAGGGCCTCACTTTGTTCAATCGTTTTTTTAGTCCTGATTTCGATTTAAAAACCAAGAAAGTAGTAGCAGCAAACCTTTTAAGCAATCCTGCCGAACTAACTACTTCCTTGCGTTGGATAGGCATTATGTACGATCGTGTACGTTGTGATTTAGCTGCATCAACAGGGGTTCACGATGGCGAAGGAGTTGTCAAACAAATACTGGCAGGCGCAAACGCAGTGCAAGTAGTTTCAGCCTTATATAAAAATGGCAATAGCCATTTAGTGCAAATTAAAAATGGCTTAATTAAATGGATGGAAGACAACGGACACAAATCCCTAAATGAGTTTAGAGGAAAAATGAGCCAATCGGTAATTAACGATCCTGCCGCCTATGAGCGTGTTCAGTTTATGAAATACTTTAGTGGTATTGAATAAATAAGAACCTATAAAATAAAAACCCCGATACTGAATGAACAGCATCGGGGTTTTTATTTTATTTCAATGTAGTTTATAATGGTGTAGACAAATTCACTTTTGCCTGATTACCACTAATTACTTCATTAGTTGCTTCGTCTCTTACAAAAACAACAACTTGGCAATTATTCATATTGTAATTTCTGCTTGAATTGTCGAATGTCCATGTTTTCTTAATCATGGCTCCTACAGCAGTTGCTTCAGTAATGGGATCTCCCAAAACATCTGACAAGCCTTCACGGAAAGTGCGGGCATGCACATAATCTGGTGGATTTGGGTTGCCAGACTGTTGAGTTACAATTCCATCTTCGAGTAATACACAATATAATGTATTTCCAGTAGTCACATCAGTAGTATAATACACCTGAGCTTCAACTGTAAGTGTTTTAGTTGTTTCATCATAACTGGATGTAAAGCCAACATTCAATGGAGATACTTCTGCCATGATACCATCAGCATAAGTGGCCCAATTGGAGCGACTTTGCCAGCGAATACCACCATATAATCTTCTCTGTACAAAAGCACCAGGCATAGCATTTTTACCTGCAAAAGTCATTGCCCATAATTGATCTGGCCATGTTCTTCTAAGGTCTTGATCGCCAGCATAAGGTGTGTTATATCCACCTGATTGAGGATGATATGCTATCACAAAAGCATTTCCAGGATTAGCTAAGAGTATATCATGTGCCCTAACATGACCATCAGGACAATAACCACATTTTACACCTGTAAACTCTTCAATAACAACTTTTTTGTTTTCAATAACTTTACTTACATAAACTGTCTCGTTTTTTGGATCATTTGGATCCGGATTGTCTTCCTTATCACATGAAACCAATAATACTCCGGTTCCTACCAAAAGTGCAAATAAGGCTATAAATGCTTTTTTCATATGTTTGATTTTTTTGTTCATAGCAAATATATAAAATTAATTATGTAGTCAGTCATAAATTCATTTGAGATTCCTCATTAGCAAGATGATTTCCAGAATTATTCTTGAAAATTCATTCCATATTTGTTATTTGGCAAAATCTTGCTGAAATAGTTATGAATACTAAATTTTGATTATATTTGGAACCTATTTTTTAGGATAATTATATTATTAAATCAAAAAATCACATTATGAAAAAGTTAAGTTTATTGGTTTTGGGATTGATTCTAAGCTTTGGAGTCTTTGCTCAATATTATTATTTGCAAATTGATAACCCAATGCAGAATCCGGGAGGATTAAATGCAGATATGGAATACCCAGTTGGTGGCGGATTAGATGCCTCTTGGACTGCTATTCATGGTGGATCTGCTGCCAGCCCAGCATGGACTTCAACACAAACTCTTCCTTTTACCTTTAATTTTAATGGAACAGACTATACTGAATGTAAAGTATCAACATCTGGTATTCTGACATTTACAACAACTGCAACAGTTGTTCCTCCGGGTGCTAATGCCAACTTGCCTTCAGCCGATATTCCTGACAATTCAATTTGTATGTGGGGATTAGAAGGATCTGGCGCAAATGACAATATTGTTGTTAAAACATTTGGAACTGCTCCAAATCGCCAGTATTGGGTGTTTTTTGCTTCCTACAATTATAATGGAGGTACTGCTTCTTATTGGACATACTGGAGTTTTGTTCTTGAAGAAACAAGCAATAAATTCTATCTCATTGACCAACGCTCAAACACATCTGCTGGTTGTAACCCATCATTAACCCTTGGCGCACAATATACTTCTACAAGTGCTTTGGAAGTAAGTGGTTCCCCAAATGTTACATCAGGTTCTGTTAATTCAGCTGACCAGAGTGACAATACATATTGGGAATTTTTCCCAGGAGTTCAGCCTGATTATGACCTGACAGCTACAACTATTGATTTACCGAATTACCTTTCCTTAACAAATGCACCTTATAGTATTAAGGGATCCTTAAAAAATTATGGAAAGCAAACCATTACCACGCTCGATATTAATTATAGTATTGATGGTGGTGCTGCAGTAACTGCTCCTTTAACAGGATTAAGCATTGCTCCAAATACAGCTTATAACTTTACACATCCAACAAATTGGAATCCTGCAACAGATGGCAATTATGCTGTTAAAGTATGGGCTTCAAATTTGAATGGAAATGTAGATGAAAATACAGCCAATGATGAGTATACGAAAAATGTACAAGTTGTTGATAAAATGGTTCAGCGCTTAGCATTGCTTGAAGTATATACCAGCTCTACATGTGCACCTTGTAGACCAGGTAATGAAAATTTACACGCTATTTTAGATGCTAATCCAAACAAATCAACTGTGGTTAAATTTCAGCAAAACTTCCCCGGAACTGGAGATCCATATGCCACAACTGAAGCCATAAACAGAAGAGGTTTTTACGGTATCAACTCTATTCCAAGAATGGAAGTAGATGGTGGTTGGGATGGCAATGCAAGTTCATTTACCGCACAACTATTGGATGATGCTTATAATGTTCCTTCTTTCCTTGAAATTACAGCTACACACACCATTAACTGGCAAACAGTTGAAGTAGATGTAACTTTGAATCCATTAACAAATATCAACAGCAATAATCTGAAAGTTCATATTGCCATTCTTGAAAATGAAACTTTTCAAAATGTGAAGTCAAATGGTGAAACTAATTTCACTCAGGTTATGAAAAAGATGATTCCTAACGAAAACGGAATTAGCCAAAATGCATTGGTTAGTGGCACTCCTGTAAACATCAAAAGATCCTATACTTTTAAAGGCAATTACAGATTACCTAACAGTGCTACAGATCAAATCAACCATTTAACTGAAAACTCTGTTGAGGAATTCACAGATTTAACCGTATTGGTATGGGTGCAAGATGCAACAACCAAAGAAGTATATCAATCCGCATACTCTACCGGAACCATTTTAGGTGTTGAAAATCCAGCTCCTGGCAATGGAATTATTTCTATGTATCCTAATCCAGTGAAAGATAAAGCTCATGTTGACTTCTTATTGGCTCAAGACCAAAATGTTAACATTTCTGTTTTCAATACACTTGGAAACATTGTTTATCAGGAAGATAAAGGAGTTGTATCTGCCGGACCAAATTTCACTACTATCGACCTCGCTAACTTAAGCAAAGGTGTTTATGTAATGAGACTTACTTTAGGTGAAAATGTATATACACGTAAATTTATTGTTCAGCAATAAACTTATTTTCAAATTTTAAAAAGGGCGGCTTTTAGTCGCCTTTTTTTTGTTATAACCAAAACAACATACAAATTATTACTCTTTCTCTAAATTATTACGCCTCATAACAGACTGGTTTTCTGTTTCTTATTACTAATGTATAGAATTTTATTTCCAATCGTATTTTTCATATTGTATTTTTGAGAAACAATAATCGGCTCCAATATTAAATATGAATTATGAAAAGAATAATCGGTTTTCTTTGTGGGATTCTATTATCCATGAATCTCTTTGCCCAAAGTGTTAGCCCCGAAGTGGTTGGAACTGCTGGCAGTGTTTTTACCAACACAAATGGATCGATATCATTTACCGTGGGTGAAGCGATTGTTGAAACGGTTACTGACGGTAATTACACCCTCACTCAGGGATTCCAGCAGGCTAATTATTATTTAACGACCATAGAAGAAAAAACAGGAGCAAATCTAAATATTCAATTATTTCCAAATCCCATTGTGAAAGGATTTAATGTAATTCATAATGGGGAGAAACTACTACTCAACATCTACCACATTAATGGTCAATTATTGATTTCGAATACACTTAGCACAAGCTCTACTTTCATCGACATGTCTGCATACGCAGCAGGAACCTATGTGGTTCAGCTTTATAATAAGAAACAAGAAATTGTAGGAATATATAAAATTCAAAAACTCATCAGTCAATAAATATTAATAATATGAAACGCGTAGTATTTTTAATAACAATCTGCCTGCTATTGGGAGCGGTGCAAACATTT
>Ga0209045_1000672_pt1 | contig 37770 bp, 35 predicted proteins | sample SaaInlLV_10m_DNA_4_FD_184664 | JGI IMG/M metagenome (GOLD analysis project Ga0209045, IMG submission 184664) | Marine microbial communities from expanding oxygen minimum zones in the Saanich Inlet - Saanich Inlet SI072_LV_200m_DNA (SPAdes) (version 2) | ecosystem: Environmental > Aquatic >...
TTCTTCTCTTAGTTTTTCTCTGTATTCGTGTGTTAATTGTATTTCTCCATCTTGTAATATTTTTTCTGCAACCACTAATGGATCCCTTGAATTAAATATTTCATTAAGAAGATTTTCTGATGCAAATTCTCCTTTTTTTGCGTCAAAGAAAATTTCTTTTCCTTTTAGAACATCTTGTAAATCTCCTTTACCTCGGGTTTTGTATGCTATTGCTAAGTCTGGTTCAATCACAACTTCAAAATTTTGTCCACCTTTTCTTAGTCGTGCTACATTAAAAGATACTCTTTCTTTATCCATACTTATTGGTCTTCCAACTCCCATTTTTTTTCACCTGTGTTCGAAAGATTTATTTTATTTTGCTGCTTTGAGTGCTTTTTCAAGATCTTTTTTTGTAAACTTTTTGAATTGTCTGTCTGTTGTTTTGATGTATGCAGCGTCTAGTCGATCGGGACTAATATTTGCATCAACTACTTTTTTTAGTGATTTGAGTGCAAGACCTAATCCTTGTTCAATTGTTAATGTTTTTTTGTATTCTTTGTGCATGATTTCTTGTATTCCGTCTTCACCTTCGCCTATTGTTACGGCGTAATATTCCCAGAATGTTCCTGTTGGATCTGTTTCGAATAGTTTTGGAATTCCATTTTGATCAATTCCTGCAACAAGTACTGATACTCCAAAAGGTCTTAGACCTCCACTTTGTGTACAGATTTGTTTTAGGTCGCACATGTTTTTTACAATTGATAAAATGTCAATTGGTGAATCGTATGTTACTCTGTGTTGTTGTGCTTTTACTTGTGCTCTCTCGACGAGAACTCTAGCATCGGATAGTATTCCTGATGCTGTTGCTCCTACGTGAGCATCGATTTGAAATATTTTTTCTACTGCTTCTGATACAACTAGCGGGTCTACTATTCTTTTGTCTGTAACGAGTAATACTCCGTCGCTACAAACAATTCCCATTGCTGTACTTCCTTGTTTTACAGTTTTTTTTGCGTACTCTACTTGCAATAGCCGTCCGTCTGGACTAAACATTGTGATCGCTCGATCATATCCCATCATTTGGTGATTCATTGGTTGCATTTTTTAATTCCTCCTTTATAGGTTTGCTTTTGAGTTTGATGATCGCAAAAATGCAATCTATGCTTGGAAATCTTTGATTTCCATTGCATTGGTTGCATTTATTTTATTGATCATACGTTTTTTTGATTGTATTAATTAATTATTTTTTCCTAAGCTGCAATATATTTTCCTTGCGCTTTTTTTAGTGTTCCACTTACTCCTACTGTATTTACTATTGTTTTTTGATTATCTATGTTATCGATTAATGCTAGATTTGCTATTATTTTGTCTACAAACTTATTGTTCACTCTTATCACGCCCCTCTGGTTTTGTTTATTGTATTTGTCTTCTAGTATCATTATTCCTGCTTGAGAGCAACCTAATTCTCCTAAATATCGATTAAATGCGCTCCAAAAAGTTTTAGAAACTGTTTTTGTGTCTTGTATCGGCCCATTTGAGATTATTTCATATACTAAGTACCTTTTTCTCTCTCTTAAGCTCGGTAAAAGCGGTTTCATCTTTCTTTTAGCAATTATAGACCCTTATTGCGCTTTAATAACCGAGAAATAACCTTTTTCGACCATTTCTCTCTTCTCTCTAGTCCTTTTAAAATTATTATATTATTTATAAGGATTGTGTTTTTAAGAATGATTTTTGATTTTTGGCTTGTTTCAAAAAATGGTTTGTTTGTTCAAGCGCTCAGAATATGGTATTTTTAGCATACTCGTTCTCTATTGACCTTTATAAAGAAAAACCAAAAGATTTAAATAGTTCTACTTTTACCACTAAATAGTAATTAAGATTTTTCCTAATAAATAAAAAAATCAAAAAAGAGAGGTGTATACGCATGTCAAAAGATAATAAAGAAAAAAAAGGTAAAAAAGGTGGTTATAAAAAATTTAATTTTGCATTACTGGCGAGTCTAGCAACTTTAGGTGCTGGTGCAACAATGGGATATCTTGCTGGAACAAGAAGAGAACAATATGTTCCTAACGATTCTGATGATTTTAATATTAAAAAAGAAGAAAAACCAGGAACTTTTTTTCATGTTGAAAAAAAAGAAAAACCTGGAACAAATTTTTGTGATCCAATAACTGGAAAACTTGAAACATTTCTTGATGATCTAAAAAGAGAAGAAGAAGTTCCATTCTTTCTGGGCACAACAAACGATCCTGATTATTTAGATCTTATTGCGATTCCAATAAGAGAGTTTCGTGAGGAACTTATGAATCCCAGCTATGTTAAAATAAAAAAAAATGAATTATATTATCGGAAAATAGAAAAAAATCTAATTAACAGACTTATTGATAAAGATCCTGTTCTACAACCAAGATGTATTGATAAAGATCCTGTTCTACAACCAAGATGTATTGATAAAGATCCTGTTGAACACAGACTTATTGAGAATGAACAAATTAATAGTATTATTGGATCAGATAAATATGAACTAAATGGTTCTTTAGAAGATTCGCTTAGACGTGGAAAAAAAGATGTTAGTTTTGGATTTAAAGAGTCATTACTGAGGGATCTTGCATCTTGTTTTACTAGTGCAGAATCAACACCTTTACTTTGTACAGTATTTGGTCCAAAAGCTAAAGTTCGTCGTGAAACTGATAAAACAGGTAGAAAACATTATCGTTATACTGCTACGACAGGCGCTATGGGTGTTTGGGTTTCTGAACGTAATGCAAGAACCAGATGTTTAGAACAAGCTCATCTCAATGCAGAGGTTCAGCGTGCACAAGATGCGCAGGATGCATTGTTTGCAGTTAATAGTTATTTCACATCTAATAATTTAGGTGCAGTTAGTTACGATGATATGATGAAACTTGCAAATGCACAATTAGAAAGAGCTGCACTTAGAACTTCTGATGATCAAACAAGAAAAGATTGTGTTCTTGATAAATTAGTTTCTAAATATGGTGTGCCCAATGGTATGACTCAAGAAACAGATGCAAAAGGAGTTACAAGATTTAGAAGTTTTCCACTTCCAAAAACTCCGGGAGTTTGGGTTTCTTCAGACGCTGTTTATCTTAAACTTTTAGAAAAAGATAGAGCATCTGCAAATGCGGAATCTTTGAGAAAGTTATCAACTAAATCTAGACATGATAAGCTAAAACAGTATATCTAATTTTTTTTAACTTTTATTATTAAAAAATAATATTCAAAAAATAAACAAACAAAAATGAACCACGCCCAAGCTTTAAATTTAATTCAAGAAAATCTCGACGATGTCGTGACTTATCTAGAGGAGCTTGGACCAAAAATTGATAAATTAAATTTTCGAACCGACGTGACTGTTATGTCTGTCTGTGTTTTTTTAGATCAAACCGCATCACAGGCGAGAATTGTTTACGGTGTTTTAGCTTATGAAGACCCTCGTGCAATGAATTACTCATCTGGAACTTTAGGTTCTAATTATTTTAGACGAGTTTTAGACGAGGTTGAACCAGGCCAGAGATTACATTTATGCGCTCGCACTTATTTGCGGAATTATGCAGACTTTGCTGACATGTTAACACTTGACGTGTTAAAAATCATGAAGGAAGCCAGAGTCTTGCATCAATCATCTACAAATCAAAATCAAGATTATCAATCTGCAGAAACTGCTGCAGCTTAAACGAGGAAAAATAAAAATGATGTACAAAAATTTTATGGGATTCACAGTATTGATTGCTAGTGTAGCTGCAGTTTTATCGAGTGGGTGTATTCCTAAACCTCAACTTTTGAAGGGTGAAGCAGTGATTAGTGTTGGTAGTTATGATCGTAGCAATGGAACAACTACTGATTACAAAATGACGGATAGTGCAATAAGGGGATTAATGGCTGTAACAGGAATTCTCCAAGGAGATGTTTATGTTAATTGTAGTGATGGAGATTTTTCAGGAGCTTTTATAGGTAATGAAATTGGAAGTCCTGAGTTTTATAATGCATATACTTTTGCAGACGCTGATGGAAATGGAATTGTTGATACTTCTGAAGTTGAAAGTGCTATAGATAGAGCAGTACGACAACATTGTGATCAGAAAAGTAAATAATTTTTTTTTTAAAAATATTTTCAAAATAAAAATCAAATAAAACTGAGGTAAAAATAAAATGTCAAAACCATTTACATTAAATCTTTGCATTAAAGATATAGTAACTGAATTAACTAGAGATGCTCCTGATGATAAACATCTTCGCGCAGGTTTTTTAACTGGAGAAGGTAATGTTATCGACGGCGTTGTTGTTCCTGATCAAGTTTCTTCAACTGCATATATTCAGTTAGATATGGGTCAAGCAATTATTGATTTAAAGCACAAAGGAATTAAAATCATTGGTCTTGTTCAATATAATGGTATGTTTCCTGCTTTTGAAAGTGCTGCAACTCAACAAACTAGAGTTATAATGTCTGGTTTAACTGGTAATGATACGTATGGTTTGATTGTTAATATGCGAGGAGAAACTTACAGATTAGATAAAATTTAATTAAAATTAATTGAGGTAAAATAAAATGAATAAAGATGTAACACAATTTTTAGATGAACTACAACCTGAACTATCTGAAGAACGACCTAGTGGCGATACTGATGATTTAACTGTGCGTTTAGATCTTGAATCAAGAAATCTTACAAGTTTTTTAGCTGGAAAACAAGATAAAAGATTATCTTATTTGACAGGTTTTGAAAGAGCATTAGGACGTATTCCTTTGTTTGGTTCTACATTACAAAGTTATGCTTTTAAAACTCGTGCAACAAAAGTTATGGCTCAAGATTATGATCAAAGATATGGTTGTTTATTGAATAGATAATTTAAAAATAAAACAAAGAGGTAAAATAAAATGAATTATGATGAAAATGCAAAACATGCTGCAATTACAGGAGGCGTTGTAGTTGGTGCTTTAACAATTGCAAGTGTAGCTTTTTTAGTATATAATGCGCCTGCTGAAGAAGAGCTTAGAGCTGATGTTCATCAAGCTGCACAATCGCAAGGTCAATTAGATTATGATTGCGGTAGAGATACATCTTGTGCTATTACTGCACCTGATGATACAACTCTTACTGTCGAGATGAATCCATCTTTGGATGTGGGATTTAAAAAACCAAAAATCTCTAAAAAATTACTAACTCTTCGTGGAGCAGCAGGATCAGTTTTTGGTCGTGCAACTGTAAGAGATGTTTTAGTAGACATTGGCGCTGATGGTGTTGATTGTAAAGATTATCTTTTTACAAGAACAAGGAAAGGAACTAGTATTGACGGAGAGCTAATTCATTCAAGCGAAGCAAAGAGTATTTGTGATTTTGGAACAGATACGATTAATAGAGTTAGAACAACATATAATCGAACTATTGACGTAGTTCATGATGAATATAAACTATAAATTAAACAAATTAACGAGGTAAATAAAAATGAAAAATGAAACTAATTTTGTAAACGATGTTTATGTTTTAAAAAACAAAAATGGAAAACTAGCGGTCGGTTCTAAACTAGAGCAAGGCTTAAGTTCAGTTTCAGTAACTGAAAAAAATTCATATCCTGGAATGGATCCTTTAGTAGATTATGCTGCTACTGTAGAAGTCGATGTTGCTTGTGTTGTTTATGACGAAAAAAGAGTTAGACCTTCGGGAGATGTTTTCATTACTACTCTTGTTAGAGAAGATGATCATCGAGTTATAGTAAAAACTGATGAAGATCTTTTTAACAAAGTTGTAAAAAGCGCACAAACTTTACTTGAGAAAGAAAAAGAAAGACTAGGAGTTTTAGGAGTTGATTCTTTGATTGCAGTTGTTGATTTAGATAGTTTGAGTCATAGCATCACAATGGAAGGTACTTGCCAAGATGTTGGTGTTGATTTTACTTACAAAGGTTCGGCTAAAGTTTACTTAGCAAGAATGGAAGGTAATTAAAATGAAAACTGCAATTATTTTAACAACTTTGGCGGCGTTTCTTGCAACTGCAGGATGTGCTGCTCCTAAGGATGGTACTGATTTAGAAACAGAAGAATTTGTTCAAGAATCTGGTAATTTAGACAATTATATTTGTTATAGTTCTAGTCCTCTTGATTCAGAAAGGGTTCTTTGCAAGGTTACATTTACAGGTAGTGATGGAACACAGAAAATATTAGCCTATGCACCGTCTAGATTTTCAACTAGAGATTCTCTTAACGAACTAGAAACAATTTCAAAGTATGAAGGTAGAGAAGTAATTTCTTTTAATCGTTTGAAAGAATCTGGAGATGTTAGTGCCTGTAGTTTTCCTAATTTAAGAGAAACAAATATTTGTACAGGAGATGAAAAAGTAATTGAGAATGTAGCTGGAGTTATGCTTGCTATTGGTGCAGATTACAATTTATAATTAAATTAAAATAGAATAATAATTAAAACAAAATAATGAGGAAAATTAAAATGAAATTATATTCGAATGAAGGATTATTAGGACATGCAACAAAAGCTGTTGCTAGAAAGCATTCTTTTTATACTTATAAAAATCCGTCACAAATTTGTAAAGGAATAGAAATGATGATTGCAGCTATTGATTGTGCAGTTAATAGTGAGGTCAATCCACGTCCACTTACTGAAGTGGGTCATGGATTAATTCCTTATAGTGCGGGTGAATATTTGTTAAGAGCAGTTCCTTTTGTTGGTGGTGAATTGAGAGATTCAGCTTATACAAACAGGATTAACAGACTAAAAGGAATAGTTCAGGACAAAAGAATGGAAAAAACTAGGAGTTGTTATTAAACTGAAATTTTTAGACGAGGTGAAATAAAAATGAAACAAGATAAAATGAGTTTTGGAGTTGGTATGAACACGTTAACAGAAAAGTTAACTCAAGGTGATAAAACTAAAGAAGCTTTTGGTCTTTACATTGGTAAGGGTGGTGTTGTCGACGATGTTTTAGTTGTTGATGAGAGTTATGCTTCTCAAGAGCGAGGAGTAGATGAAATAACGCAGAAAGTTACAGAGCAAGGTAAACAAGTTTTGGGTTTTGTTAGGTATAAACCAGGTCAAGAAGCGCCTGAAAGTGAACAAGAATCTAGTTTTGGTTCTGATCTTGCAGTAAGATTAGGTAGTGGTGTTAATTGTTTGACTGTTGATGCTGACGGAGATGTTGTTGGTGTGGGTTTATTTTCAGCAGATCCTTCTGTAAAACTTGATTCTATAATTCAAAGATATGGTGCAGTTAAAGCAGGTGTGGAAGAATTTTTGGAAGAAGCAAAAGCACACTGCGATGAGATGAAGAAAAGATTTTGATTATCTGGACTAATTTTTTTTATAATAATTAAAAACAAAACGAGGAAATTAAAAATGAAATATGATTTAATTAAACGATTTGGAAGAATTGTCAAAGCGCATTGTGTTCTGTCTGTATCTTTTGAAAGTTATAGTTCAAGTTATACTAGGGAAGAATTAATGGCTGATTCTGAAACTAGGCAAAAAATGCACGATGCAAGACTTGCTTATGTGGGAAAAAGAGGAATTGGTATTGCTAATGAAACTCCCAGAGTTCCAAGCGTAGAACTTTTTTTTGATGCTTGTGAAAAATTAATGTCTAAAGATAATCGTTCAGGAGAAAATTTTGGTGGCAGCATGGCTGTGTACACGATAGAAGAAAAACTTGCGCCAATGGATGTTAAACATAAACTGTATAAGGCAAGAGTTGCTAGTGTTATGGATTCTATGTCTGATGAAGAACTTAAAGTGCAGTCTGGCGGTGTACCTGGTAGATTTTTAGGAAAGATTGGAGCATCTCATATTCCTGACTCTTCAACTAAACAGGGAGTGCAGCTTGAAGATGCTGTTGGAAAATTAGCAAAACAATTAGATCCTGAGCAGGATTCTCGAGAAAGAATTCATGGATTGGATACTTATAGTTTTGGCGAAAGAATGTTAGGACGCATTCCTTTTGTAGGGAGACAATTAAAAAATAATGCATATAAATTTCGTGTTAAAAAAGTTATGCGAGATTATAAAAACAAAAAGAATGAAAGTAGATATGATTTTTTATTGGAATAAATTAATTTAATACAAGGTAAATTAAAAATGAAACAAGATGAATTAAAATTTGGAGTGACTCCGAGATTAATTTTTTTATTGTTATTCATTCACTTTATATGGTGTGTATAATTGACTAATGCTGAGTTGGATTCGAAACTTGATCAAAAAGATAGGATCAAAAAGTTAACTAGAGAGTTTGGTAGTAAATCTGCAAATATTATTTTTATTTCCGAAAAAAGATCATTGACTCCTATAGCTCCTTATGTTGCTGTTGCTGTTGGAGAAGAATGGATTAGTAGATTAAGCGAGATTAAAAAATTAGGTGATTGTAAAGTTAGAAGTAGTTCTCCTTTAGAAGATAGATTGGGTTTTAGTTTTGCAGGATTATTCAGAACTGAGAATTATGAAGGTCCACTTTATGTTGATTCTGTTTTAAGGTCTGCAAAGACTGGGCGTGTTCAAAAATACAAAGAAAGATATTCTATTTCAGGTTCTGATGATATGGCTTTGCTATTTCATAAAACTGTTGAAGGAATTACTTGGCATATTTTGCGACACCCTCATAGAACAAATGTTTTAATTGTACAAAGCGATCTTTCTGATGATGATTACGTTTATAATTGTGAGGATGAGAAATTATATAACTCAAGGTCGATGGGTAATAATTTAGTAAGGAATCTTGTTGAATGTAGTGATTGTGCTTTGGACGAAGCAATTGCTCATTATTTAGATATTGAAAAATTATATTCTGGTAAAAATACTTATCATATGGAGTGTAAACTTTCTCCATTTTCTTTATTGCAGTGGCGTCCAGCTTTTAAAATTACGACTGCAAATTGGGTTCATGAAAAATCTAATACTGATTTTTGTATGGGAATTTCTGATAAAGAAGGTTTTGATGCGCCTGTTTTTGTTTTTGATGGCAAAGTAGGATTGGATAAAGCAGCATTGGATGATTTTAATAATTCTAGAATTAAATCTTGTTCAGAACAAGGTGTTGTTTATGTTGAAAAATTGGATAATTATTTGTTAAATTATGGAGTTCCTTTAGATTTTATGTTTGACAAATCTTGTACTTTGATCACTGATTCTTATTCTGGAATTCTTAGGCATGATGGTTTAAGATCTATGCAGCATTTTAAACATTTGATGGTCGGAACTAAATTATATGTTAAAACTGGAGATGTATTGCGTGTGAGAACAGATGGTTGTTATGGTTCTGTTAAATCTATTAATTAATTTCCCCATTTTATTTTATAACAATTTAATTCTGGTTCTGTTGGTTCGTAAAGTAGTTCATTTAATTTTGATCTTAGAATTATGTGTGGACTTCCGTCTGTTTGAGTAGTAGTTGTGTCGACGACGTATTCTTGTTTTTCGATCACCAATTTATTCCATGCATGTCTAGAATAAATATTTCCTTTAAACTTATTGCCTTTTACTATTGTCGAATCCAATCCTGCGGTTTGTGCCATCATTTGAAACCAGATTGCCATTTGTCTGCATACTCCGTAGAATCCATCCTCTCTTTTGTATGAATCCATCACTACTGTTTCTGCTCCTGCGCGTATGTCGTGTCTGTCGACTTCATAATTGTCATATTTCACATTTTTTTTTATCCAACAAAAAATTTGTTCTGACACCTTTATTTGATCAATTGTTGGTTCAAATCCAAATCCTTTTTCAACAGATTCTTTTTTTGCATAAATGAGTCCTTGTGAAAGTTCTTTTGATTTTTTATCAAATCTTATTTTTGCTTGTCCTTTTCTGTATAAATTATTTTCATTGTGACCCATGTCTGTATATCCATCAGGTAAATATGATGGAATTCCTTTAGAAACAGTATCTCCTGTTGAAGGAAATAATAGGTGTTCTATGATTAATTCTAATTCTAGTGCTGCATTTACATATCTGTTTCTTCGCGAATTTGAATGTATCCAGCTTATTGCGCTATTCATTCTTCTAATTAGCGAGTGTGGTTCGTTAGAAAGTAGGTTTACAAAAACATTTAGTTGTTCATCTGTGGGTTTTGGAGCAATTTTTTTATCGCCATCTTGTTTGTAATGGTTTAGAATGTGTGGTTTTCCTTCTGCTGCACTAACTATTAATCCTTGTTGTTGAGGTGATAATAATTCTGTTGTATTGTCCATAATTTTATTAATTATGTATGTAGTTCTTTTAAACTTTTCTATTTTAAACTACTGAATCATAGTAAAAATAAGAAAGAAATTATAAAAAATTTTAGATTTTATCAAACATTATCTGCATCACATAATCTTTTACTTTGACTTCTTTTTTATTTTTGTGATCTTTTGCAGCATCTTGATCTGAAATTGTTAATGCCTCTGCTCCAACTTTATCTTTTATTTGGTCTTTCCACTTTTCAATGTTATTTTTCAAATCAGTTGCAACTTTTACAAATAATGTGATTCTATCTTGTTTTTGTAGTCCTGCTTCTTTTCTCAGTACTTGCACTCTTCGCATTAATTCTCGAGCATATCCTTCGCCGTCTAGTTCTTCATTTCGAGTAGTATCTGTGTAAACAAATCCTCCTCTGAAATCAGTGTCTACATAATTACTTGGAACATCTCTTGTAACCATTAAATGATCTTTTGTAATCTCGTAAGGTTCTGCATTTACTTTAACTACAAACTTTCCATCTGCTTCAATTTTATTCATTATACTTTCTGGACTTTGCATTGCAAGTTGTGCAATGATTCCTGGACTTTTATCTCCAAATTCAGGGCCGAGTTTTGAATAATCTGCTTTTACTCCGACTTTAACTTTGTCAAATTCTTCTTTTACAACAATTGATTTAACATTTGTTTGTGTCTTAATAAGTTCTCCAAGTTTTTCAACTGCAGTTTTTACTTCTGGTTTTGTCGATTCAATAATTACTTCTTTTATTGGCCATCGTACGCCCAGACTTGCTCTTTCTCGAGTATTCAAAATAGCTTGTATTGTTGATTTTGCAATTTCAAATTCTTCTTCAAGTAATGAGTCAATTAATTTTTCATCTGCATCAGGCCATTCTAACATATGAACACTTTCTTGTTCTAAACCAAATTCTGTTTTTAGATTTTGATATATTTTTTCACATACAAATGGTGCTACTGTTGAAAATATTTTTACATTTTCCATTAAACAATAATATATTGTATTAAATACTGTTTTTTTCTCAGCATCACTGCCAGAACTTTTATTTCGGGTTAACTGAATATATGTTCTACTTAATTCTAAAAACAAGTTTGTCATTAATGGAATTAGTTCATCTAATTTATATGTTTCATAATAGGCACTAACTTTTTTTATTGTGGAATTAACTTTTGAAATTATGTATTTTTCTTCATCGCCAATTTCAATACTGTCGAGACCTTCTGGTTTAAATCCATTTAACCTCGACATTTCAATCATGTATTTATGTACATTCCAAAGAACAATCAAATTTCTGTGACGTAGTTTTGCCTCATCCCAACTAAAACTTATATCTTCTCCAGCACTTGTTTCACAAAGATAATTTCTCATAGTATCTGTTCCGTGTTTGTCAATAAGTTCGTATGGAGAAATTACATTTCCAATGCTTTTACTCATCTTTACTCCTTCAACATCTGTGAGCATTCCGTGCATGTATACTGATTTAAAGCAAGGTTTGTCAAATGCGAGAAATGATGCAACATGTAATAGGTTAAACCATCCTCTGATTTGTTCTTTTGCTTCTAAAATAAAATCTGCAGGATATAATTTTTCAAATAATTCTTTATTTTTAGGATAATCTAGTATGTTCCAACTTAGTGTTCCTGCATCAATCCACACGTCGAGAATATCAGGGAGTCTTTTCTTAAATCCTCCACATTTGCAGCTTATTTCTACTTCATCAATCCATGGTTTGTGTAGATTGTCTGGAACTGTTCCTGCTTTTTCTTTTAGTTCAAGCGCACTTCCAATAACATCGTAGTCTCCACAGTCAGAACATTTCCAAATTGGTACGGGTGTTCCCCAAAATCTTTGTTTTGTAATTGAATTATCTCTTAGGTTATCAAGCCATGAGTGGAATGCATTTTGTCCTGCTTTTGGAACCCATTTTATTTTTTGATTTGCGTCTTTCATTTGTTCTTTCAAATCTTCTACTTTGAAGAACCATTGTTTTGTTGTTCTAAAAACTACTGGGCTGCTACATCTTTCACAGTGAGCATAATCGTGTTCTACTTTTGTTGACGCAATTAGTATTCCTTCTTTATCAAGTTCTTCAATAAACTTTTTATCATCTTTTTTCGCTTGAAGTCCTGAAAACATTCCCATTGTGTCTGGGAAAATTCCATCTTCTCTTAAATTATTAAATGGGGGTACATTTTCTCGTCGACCAACTTCATAATCTTCTGGTCCGCATCCTGGTGCACAGTGTACTAGTCCTGTTCCTGCACTTAGGTTTACATATTCTGATGATAATATAATTGTGTGAACTTTTGGATGTTTTGTTTTTAGTTCTCCATAATATTTTATGTGTTTTGACCAAGGATGTTCATAATTGAGTCCTTCTAAGTCTTTTCCAGGAAACTCATCGAGAATTTCTAATTTATGTTCTGTAAAGTTTTGGATTACTGGTGCTGCCAGTCCCTTTGCAAGTATCCATATTTCATCTCCTACTTTTGCTTTTACATAAGGTAGGTCGGGATGTACCATTACAGCTAGATTGTAACAAATGGTCCAGGGTGTTGTCGTCCATATTACTACATATTCATTTTCTTTTCCAGCAACAGGGAATTTTACAAAAATAGAATCTTCCTCAACTTCTTTATAATTGCATTCGTGTTTTGCCATTGCTGTTTGACAACTTGAACACCAACAGAGTGTTCTTAGTCCTTCGTACAGACGTCCTTTTTCATGTGCTTTTTTAATTAAGAACCATTCACCTTCAATATAACTATTATCTATTGGTAAGCATGCATTTTCATAATCCATCCAAACTCCCATTCGCCATAAGTCTATATTCATAAGTTCTGCATTTTCTTTTGAAAATTCCATGCATCGATTAATGAATTTTTCAACTCCGTATTCTTCAATTTCTTCTTTTGTTTTTAGCTTAAGTTCTGCCATTACTTTTCGTGCAGTTGGAAGTCCGTGCATGTCATATGCTGCGCGGTCAAATACATCTAGTCCTTTCATTCTTTTGTATCTTAAAACCATATCTTTGAGACTATTATTCCATGCGTGTCCCATGTGAAGTCGTCCAGAAGTATAAGGTGGACCTTGGATAAAGAAGAATGGTTTTTTTCCTGCTAAGCTTTTTTTGATTTTTGCATAAATATCTTTTTCTGCCCATAAGTCTAGTACGTCTTGTTCTACTTGGTTAAAATCAAAAGTTCCTATTTTTTCAGCTTGATTGTCAGTTGATTGTTTTGGTTCAGTTTCAGTCATATTTATCTTTCTCCTTTTTTTCTTCTTATGATTGTATTCTTCTTGTGATTGTATACTAGCTTCTTATAGTATATTATTATAGTATATTAGTTTATTATTAGTATGATGTAATTGCGTAGTCTAATTCGACCACTATTTATAAATTATATAGATAGTTTTGATTAACCTTCCAATCTGTAAATTTAGTTGCTCAAGACATCGAAATCAAAACTCTCTTTGATAACTTTAAGTAAATTTATAAGATAATTAAAGTTATCTATAGCCTAAATTAGAAAGTACTATAAAAATATTATGGATTTTATAAATAAAAAGAATAAAAATAAGGATTTTAGGGTTTAAGCAGGTTTAAACTTCACTTCTGGCTAAAATTAGATTTAATAAACTCTATCATAATACTATTTCCTGCTAATTTGTAGACTTCATATGCTGTGCTTACGAGTCCTTGCTTGATACATTCATCTCCTAGTTTGGAAAGTTTGTCTCTATCTTCTGCAAGTTCGTATGCCTTTGCTGCATAATTAAAGAATGGGTGTTTGAAGCATTTGTCTCCTAGCTCAACGAGTTTTTGTTTGTCGTCTATTGTTTTGTAAATTTCGAGTGCACTATCCCATTTTTCTCGTCTTACACATTCATCGCCTACTAGGCGTAATTTGTCGTGATTTTTTGCTGCTTTAAATGCTCTTATAGCGTCTGCAAATTTTGCATCTTTTGCACATCTCTCGCCGAGAATATTGAGCGCATCTACATTTTGTGCTAGTGCATATACATCGATTGCATTTGAGAATAGGCCTACTGTTTCATAATTTTTTCCTATTGCGGTTAGTTTGTCTTTGTTTTGTACAAACATGAATGCTTTGATTGCTTCTGCCATTTTTCCTTTTTTCAAACATTCATCTCCTACTTCATTTAGGAGTTTGGTTCGTGTAGCATCGTCAAACATTGAAAGATCTATGCTGTCTATTCCTTTTTCTATTAGCGTTGGAACTAATTTTCCAAATTTGGCTGTTTCGTGGGGTGTAGGGTTTTTTTGTTTATCCATTAGTTTTCTATTTTTATCTACAATTTCAGAAACCATTTTATCCATTACTTTTTCACCTACAGTATCAGAAGAATTTATTTCACTCATTTTTTTAACCTCTCCGCGTTTTTTCGTTATTGTGCTAATTTTAACTCAGCAGCTATTGTCTCGATGCCTCTTTTTTTATCTATTCTAAAGTAAAAAGTAGTTTATTAATCTTTCGAATCGCTTTATATTGCAAAAAAAATCGCATCACTTTTCAAGGTGAGGTTTATAAATCATTTTTGTTGTTGTAATGACTACTGCGGACTTTAGTCTGTAGTTTTTTAATCTATTTTCAGAAATGGGCGATTCTGCCAACTCAACTGCTTAATCATTACTCGAAAGTCATAAAAAAAACAAAAATTTTATAAATAACTGCTATTTTTCTATTATATTATAGGTGGGTGGGAGATTTAAACAACAAATTATTAGTTAGATTGTTTAATGCAATTATCAACAAGTAATAAGTTGAGTTTCTAAAAAAATTGAGGTTGATTAGGGAGATAGATCTATGGCTAAGAAAGGTAGTGGGAAGAAGAATGGCGAAAGTGAAGGTAAAAGTAAGGGTAATAGTAATGGTAATGGCAATAACAATTCTGCTAATGAACAATCTGAATTAAAATCATATTCATTAAAACTTACAGGACCAATTAAAGGGCAAAAAGGAGTTCCAATGAATTTAATTAGAACAATTCGCGGAGCTGCAATAAATCTTGGTTATGCAATTCAAGGAAGTATTATTTCTGATAAAGAAGTTGAATTAAAAAGTGATGCACCAGTTGACCTGATAACTAGTTGGATTGAAACTGGGAAAAAAAAACATAGAACAATTAAAAATTTTTTATTAGGTGAAATTAAAATCGACAAACAACCAGAGGTAAAAAATATGGCTAACAAATCTGATTCAAAAAAACAAATTCCAAAACAAAATCTTTCAAATCAGTCTGTTGAAGATATTATTCGAGCAACTGAAAAAACAAAAAAGCGTTTGCAAACAGAACTTGAAAGACTTCAACAAGAAAATCGTGAATATCTTTTTAGTAATGAAAAATTGGTAACAGACCTTGATGCTGCTAAAGAACAAGTTAGTGGTTTTGATGCTATGTATTCAGTATTAGAGTCAGAACGAAATTCATTGGCAAAAAAAGCAGCTGATTTTGAAGAAAATTATGCTGGCCAAGTTTCAAAAAATAATGAATTAGAAACTAAATTGTCTACTGCTGAGGGTTCGTTGAAAACAACAACAAAGCTTATTGAAACTCAAGGAAAAAAGTTAGAAAATTTAACTAAACAACAAAAAGAATTAAAAGAAAAGTTAGAAAAGAAAACAAATGCTCTTAAAGCTGCTAAGTCTGGTTCAGGAGTTGATTTAGAAGAACATTCTTCTATAGCCGCAACATTAGAAAAAATGAACCAAGATGTTGATGCTGCTAAAAAATTAGTGGCAGTTTCAAATAGTCAAGCAGATGAATATAAAGCAGAACTTGGAGAGTTAAAAAAATCATATGAACAATTAGAAAAAAGAACTCTTGGAGAGGCAGATAATGCTCTTAATATTTTAGATGGATTTTTTCCAGGTTACTCGTCGGCAATTCTCGCATTTGGTAAGTTGGTAGATGGTAATGATCCTCTTAAAGTTAAAACACCTGAATTCAAAAGTCTTCGTATGATTGTATCTTATCTTAATGGTATTTTTGGTGATGAAGCTGGCAATGCTGCATTTTATCAATATTTTTTAGACGAAAATGGAACTCAACGTGATGGTTTTAATCTTATTGATAGAGCATCTGCTTTGAAAAGAGAAAATAATGATTTAGAAAGACAATTAGAAAATGCGAGAAAAAGTAGTGCTGCCGTGGAGTATAAAAAAACAATCAAACAATTAAAAGATCAATTAGGTAAAAATGCTGTAAATCTTAGCAGTTTAGAAAATGAATTAAGATCTAAAGACTCATATATTTCAAGTCTTGAATCTGAAAAACAAGTGATGGAAGATTCAATTGATGAAGCTCAAACAGCAACAGATCAAGCAATAAAAGAATCTAAATTAATTGCAGACCGTATTTCTGATACAAAAGAACAGTATGCAAAACTTCAACAAGAATTAGACCTTGCAAAGAAACGTGTTGATTTAACAGAAAAATCTTTAGAAAGTGCTTTAGGTTTATACTTATATACTCAACTTCCTGCAGTTAATCAAATTGCAAAAGATTATGGATCTCTTGATGATGCAAATTTTGAAGCTTTGAAAAATTATGCAGGTAGAGGATTTAAGTCAGTGATTGAGTTAATCGAACCTGATCTTGAAAAAGCTGGAATTAAAACTAGGGATTTGGATGAATTAAAAAATTCAGTTGCGGAGTTTTCAAAACCGTTTGAACAAACAAAACAGTATGAAGAATTATCTGGTGCTGCAAATATTGCAGAGCAAAGAATAGCTTACAGAGATTCAAAAGTTGTTGAATTAGAAACTCTTCCTGATTTTGTTCCTGCAGATTCAAAAGCTGCTCTTGAAATGGTTATTGAAGCAATTAATGTTGATCAAGAAAATGCTGCAATATCTGCTTCAAAAGAGGCTAAGGAAAAATATGAATTATCTGCAAAGGTTTACCAAGATATTAGTGAAAAATTAAATGCAGTCGAGAATGGATCCGTTCTTACGCAAGATCAAAAAGATGTGGTTCAATTTTTAAAATCTAAACAAGCATCAATTCCAGGTATTGTGTTAAACAGTCAAGATAAAAATAATTATATTGTTGAGTTGCTTGTTCCTGCGGATGATGATTCTAAAAATTCAAGTTTGTTTAATGAATTTCAAGACACAATAAACTTGTCTAAATATAATCCTGAAATTTCTTTTGAACCTGATTTTTTCAAAGCAAGATATTTAGTTCCAAAAGGAGATGATAATTCAAAATCCAGAGAACATACTGGAGTTGATGTAATTTCAGAAATTGGAAAAGTTTATTCACAGTCTAAATCTTATTTGGCAGGTGTGGGTCTTGATTTATTGAGTTTAGAAAGAGTTGTTTTTGATGGTAGTGATGGAGATTATTTAAAATCAGAAACACCTGAAGATAAAACTCCTCCGCCTTTGACATCAAGCAAAACCTCTGCAGATTCAGAATCAACAGTAGCGCTAGACCCGAAAACAAAATTTTGCGCACTTGTTGAAAATAATGATGTAGCTGCACTTTGTAATATCTTACAATTAAATGGGCTTGATTTAACTGAAAATTATTTTGGTTATGAGAAATCAATTGGTGATTTAGCAGAATCTCTTTGCAAAGGTGCTGATGAAGTTGGTTTAGTTTTCGATTTGAATAAGTATAAATTCCAGAGGCCTGAAGGGTGGTATGGTGCATTAGCGTGGATGGCAATTGAGTTAGAAGTTGCTAAAGAAAAAGATTTTTCACCGCGTACTGTGTCGTATAGCCGTGTTATTGATTGGTTCCCTGGGTTTGAATCATCTGGCAAACAAAAACTAACTCTTGTGTTTGATAACGGGTATAGACGACTTGCAAAAAGAGGAGTTCTCGACGTAAAAATAGAAAATAAAAAAGGCAGTTATCGTCATAAAAATGCAGGAAATTTTGTAGTTTCTGATGTTCAAGATAAAAAACCTGAGCAAAAAAGGAAAACACCAAATACATCTAAAATTGAACAAAAACCTGAACAAAAACCTGAACAAAAACCTGAACAAAAACCCGACCAAAAACCTGTTAAAAATTTAGAAGAATTAACAGAGTTGTATAATTTACTAGAACAAACAGGAGTAAATCTTGAAAAAAGATATATGTATTCTAAGTCTAAGGCGAAGAATTTAGCAAAGTCTGTTTTTAATGAAGCACAAAAACTTGGTTTAACACTTGACGTTTCAGTTTATAATACTAGAATTAGAGAACGTGTGTTGTCTTTAATGATGGCGGAAGTTGAGTTGGCTAAGTCTAGTAAAAAAGAATTTGTTCCTAGATCAGACGCATATCAAAATTTTAAAAGTTGTTTTACAGACGTGAAAGCAAAAGACAGTGTTGCTAAAAGAGATAGGTTTATTTCAAATACATTTCGTGATTTAGTTTTATGGGGTGTGATTGAAAAAGCAGATGATCCTAATAAAGAAGGTAGGAAAGTTTATCGGATAAATTTGGATAGATATTTTACTCAAGAAAAAGGTGCTTCTGATATTTTAGAGGAGAAAACAAAAAAAGCAAAACCTAAGAAAAATTATTCTTCAAAAAAACCAAAAAAGTTCATGCCGGATAAAGAACAAATAGCATATATTCCTGGTGTTCTTTCTGTTAAACGTGCAGGAGATTTACTCGAGAAGATAATTAATCTTCAGGAAACTTATAGGGGATCCAAGGTTTCTGCAGGAGAGTTATTGATTGGTGCTTGTGCTGAAGCTGCAAAGCTTAATCTGTGTATTGACCCTTCGATTTATAGAAGTTTTGAAGTTATTAAAGAAAAGGATTTAATTAAAATGCTTGTGGAAGTTGAGGTTGCAAAGTATAGGAATGTACCTAGACCTAAAAAGAAAGCAGAAGAAAATTTATTAAAACTTTTCCCCAATATTGACGACAAAGCAGATTTAGTCAGAGACATTAATAATTCATTTTTGTTATTATCTGCTATGAATTTTATAGAAAAAACCATCAGTTCTGAAAATAAAGGTATTGCACTTTACAAAACCAGTGAACTAAGAAAGATCGACAAGAAGGGCAAGAAGGTTTATGTCAGTAATTTTTATACTGGGGAGAAAAAGACTGATTTGGTAGCTAAGATAAATGGCGAAGCTGAAAAATTAGGACTAACTCTTCCAAAATCTAATAACAATATTTATGATGTTGCAAAAAATCTCGCATACATTGCTGTTGCAAAGGGTTATGATACTTCTGCAAAAGTAGAAGAGTGTCTTAAAAAGGTTTTCCCGAATGTTGGTTTTAGTGAAGCAAATGGCACACTCAAATATTTGAATAGGATGGGTTTTATTAATGGAGATACAAAGAATCGTAATAAAACATATGTAATTGTAAAAAAAGAATAATTTAATCTAATAATAATTTAAACAAATTTTAGGAGTGGTAAAATGAAAGATAAAAAATCAATAGGCAGTTCTGCACTTAGTTTATTAGTTGCAGCGTCTGTTTTAGTTGGCGCAACTCAAGAAACTAATGCTGAAACTCCAACACCAAATGAACCTTCTAAGGTAGTTGAAAAAAGTGATTTTTGGGATGAGTATGATTCTGCACCAAATTTAGATGCTCTGTATTCGGCAAACGATTTTGTTGATCCATCAGATCCTAAGCATCCAGTGCCGTTTGGAATTCATGATATATCTGAGATGTATACTGTTGCAGTTAGTGGCGGTCAGGGTTTATTTGTCTATTCTGTTTACAAAGAAGGTAATCTCGACGCAGTTCTTGTTGATTACAAGTCAAGTAATCCTGCAGATGATGAACATGGTTATTCAGATGGCAAGATTGATGAAGTATTGTTTAAGGACAGTAAACTTTTAGTTGAGAGTAAAGGAATAATTGATATTGATAAATATTCTGTAAAGCGTCCTGCAAGGCACAGATCCTATTTAGAAGTTAAAGAATACCAAGCAATTGTTGATGGTGTTAATTTCGAAATGGGTTTTTGTGAGTAAAGGTTAAATAACTCCTTTATCCCAGTGACCTTTAGTAAATTGTTTTTTTTGTTCTTTTTTTATTTCTGTTATTTTTCTGTCAAGTATATTTCTATATAATTTTGTTGTGTGGGCAATGTTTTGAGTTAAATCTAGAAATATTGTGTTAATATTTAGTTTGAATAATTCATTTATTCGTTCGAGAAGTCCTAGTTCTACACTGTTTAAAATTTGATAATAATAATTAGTATGAGTTTTTGTTCTAGTAGCTTCTTGTCTTACAGGAAATGTGTATTTTTTTTCATCGGTTAGTGTTTTTGGCAGCTTTTGATATTTTGTGTTCATTAAAACAATTCTTCCATGAACCATTACTCCAAATTTGTTGTTTTGAAATTGTTTTAAATCTTTTAAACTCAGTTCTGGAGAAATTATAGGAGTTGTGTTTTCATATTTTTTGTAATATTCTAAATCTAGATCGTTAAATACATTATTTGAATAATCAAGGTACAAATTTAACTCTTTGTTGGATTTTAAAGCAGCATATGCTCCTAAATTTCCGACGAGAATATCTTTTATTTGATGTTTTTCAATTAGTTCTATTGCTTGCTTTATTTCTTCATCATTTAGTATGATTGGAATATATGCTCCAAACTTTTCTTCAAAATCATGTTCAAATATATTATAAAATACATGATCTGCGCCTGTTTTTATTGCTTCAAGTCCATCTGTTTTAGAATGAACTCTTACAAGCAATTCTTTTTTAGAAATTGTGTTATTAGTTTCTTTGATTTCAAATATTTTTGATTTGATATCTTCAAGTTTCCTTTTTTCATTTTCAATTGGTTTATTTTTTTCAAAGTTAATTCTTTTTGGTCTTTTCAATGTTGATGTTTTGTAAATATTGGTTTCAGGGTTTGCTCGAATAAATATATTTACTGTTTCTCCTTTTTTTGCAAAGTCAACTTGTGTTCTTCTGTTTTCAATTCTTTTTATTATTGCTCCATCTATTCTATTTTTTAGCCAGATTCCAATTCCATCATCAATTTCTATATCTTCTTCAAGTTTTATTTGTCCATCTTCTCTTATTGTTCCTAAAAATAAACCTCTTGATTTTCCACTGTCTGAGGATATTATTTCTTTTTCTTTTGAATAATATCCTTGTGTAAATCCTCGATTAAATGCTAGTTCTAATTCTTTGAATAATTCGTTGTTAAGTTTGAAGTCTCTTTTGTAATATGAGTCTATTGCGCTGCGATAAAACTTTGCTGCAGCCTCGACGTAATTTATACTTCTTACTCGCCCTTCAATTTTAAGTGATACAATTCCCATTTCAATTATTTCAGGTATTTTTTTTGCAAGGCATAAGTCTTTCATACTTAGTAAATATTCTCCATTATACTTTTTTCTGCAAGGCTGAGCACATAGTCCTCGATTTCCAGATCTGCCTCCTAGACAACTTGAGAATAAACACTTCCCGCTGTAACTAAAACATTGTGCTCCGTGTATAAATATTTCTGCATCTTTTTTTCCAGATAATTTTTTAATTTCATCAGAACTCAACTCTCGAGGCAATATTATTCTATCTGCATTTTTTACTAGTTCTAAGAAATTTGTATTATTTATTCCTGCTTGTGTTGATATATGAACTTCCATTTCTGGAAAAGTTTCTTTAATTATGTTTAGTAGTGCTATATCTTGTATTATTATTGCATCTGTTCCTGCTAGATATATTTGTTTTAGTGTTTCAAAGAATTTGGTTATTTCTGAATTTTTAATTAGTATATTTAGTGTGCAGTAAACCTTGACTCCGCGCTCATGTGCATACAATACTACTTTGTCTAGTTCATCAAGTTCAAAATTATCTGCTCGTCTGCGGGCATTAAATTCCTTAACTCCTAGATAAACAGCATCTGCTCCATTGTTTATTGCAGCTTTTAGCAAATCCCAGTTTCCTGCAGGTAATAATAATTCAATTTTGTTCATTTAGCTTAGAATTTCGTTGCTCTTTTTAATATTTGTTTTAATTGTTCTCCTGGTTTTGTGTGCGAGGCAGGGTATAAAGTATGATCTCCTATTTAGTGTAGGCAAAAATTGTTCATTCTAAATGAACAATTTTATCTATTTTTATTCATTTCAAATGAAAACATTTATATACTGGTTAGTGTTATTTATAAATATGATATCGAAAGATAAGCTAAAACAGGTTCTTATAGAACAGAGAATAAGCATTCTGAATAAAGAACTAGGATTAGAACGGAATGTTTTAGATTTAGTTGGTAAAAAAATCAAATTGCCTCATGTTGTTGTAATTACTGGTCTGCGTAGAAGTGGAAAATCAACTCTTTTAAGACAAATAATAAACAAGCATTATTCTGATGAAGATTTTTATTATATTAATTTTGAAGATGAACGTTTATTTAATTTTAAAGCAGAAAATTTCAATTTAATTTATGAAACTTTAATGGAGTTGTTTGGAGATAAAAAAACTTTTTTCATTGATGAAATTCAAAATATAAACAATTTTGAGACATTTGTTAGAAGATTTTACAATTCAGGTTTTAAGTTTTTTATTACTGGTTCAAGTGCTAATTTATTGAGTAAAGAAATAGGCACAAAATTAACTGGGCGGCATGTAGATATTGTTGTTAAACCTTTTTCATTTAATGAGTTTTTAAGATTCAAAAAGTATGCTTTTAAACCTGCAGATTTATTTGAATCAAAACGACGCGTTGAATTAAAAAAACTATTTGCAGAGTTTTTAGTTTCTGGAGGGATGCCTGAATATTTAATTTATTCGGATCCTGAAGTTTTAATAAGAGTGTATGAAGATATTGTTATCAAAGATATAGCTGCGAGATATTCTCTTGATAATGTTTCACAAATAAAAGAATTATATCAATATTTGATCACTACTTTCTCCCAGAAGTTTAGTTATAATTCTCTAAAAAAATTCATTAAAATAAATAGTGTTAATACTATCAAAAAATATATTGATTTTTTAGAGAGAACTTATTTTATTGACCAAATAACTAAATTTGATTATAGCTTGAAAAAACAATTAATGAATCATAAAAAAATTTATGTTGTTGATAATTGGTTTATTAATAATATTTCTTTGAAATTCACTCATGACTTTGGTTGGTTACTTGAAAACTTGGTTTTTTTAAATTTGAAGAGTGGAGGAACTATTTTTTATTATTCAGATAAGTTCGAATGTGATTTTGTTGTTGTAGAAAAGAAAAAGGTAGTTTCAGCAATCCAAGTTTGTTGGACATTGTCTAATTCTAATAATTCTCGTGAAGTGAATGGTTTGTTGGAAGCAATGAAGAAATTTAAACTTAAAGAAGGATTTATTTTAACTAATGATCAAGAAGATGAGTTTATTGTTGATAATAAAAAAATAATTGTTAAGCCTGTGTGGAAATGGTTATTAGAATGAGTTTATTCTAGTTTCTCGGTTTAATTCATTTTTATTCTGTTTTTAATGCTATTTCTGGCGCTTTGCGGTTTATTGATATTTTGTGTCTGAGCATTATTTGTTCATTTTGTAATTTTTTGCGTATTTGTTTTATTCCCTTTGGTGTTAAGTTTTTTTTGTATGTTTAAAAATATAATATTATATCTTCAAGAATATTCTTTAATTAGATTTTACTTCTTTCTCATGTAAAAGTCAGGTTCTCTTCCGATAAACATGTCTTCTAGAGATTCTACTTTTATTTTTCCTTCAGCACCTTTTCTATGTACAAAGTTATTTTCACCTATTTTTATTGCTGTGTGTGCTGCGACGTAGCGTCCATCATTCCATATTGCAATAGATCCTACAGGTCCGGTTTCGTTTCTTTCGTATCTGTTTTTTTCACATTCTAAAAAAAACTGTTTTGGGTCAAAGTCACAATCTTGTTCAATAAACCCTAATAAATATAGTGATGTTCCTCTGCAGTTTTTTCCTAAGTTATTTTTATCAGTTATTAGTTTATATCTTTCATCTATTTCTTCTATTGTCATACGTGACCCTCTTTATCCCATTAAATATCCTTCTCTTTTTATTTCGTTTTTTGTTACAAATTCTTCTATATTTCTAATATCATATTGTTTTAGCATGGTTATCATATGGTCTAGTTCTTTTAGTTCTTTGAATACTACTTCTAGTAAAAAATCATATCCGCTATTTAGTTCATAGATTGAATTTATGTTTTGGTTGTGTACTAAATATTCTTTTACTCTTTCTTTTTGTGTTCCGCACTTGATTATCATATGCACACTATTTAGCCCTAATTTTTGAAAGTCTATTAGTGCTGTGAATTTTTTTACTGCCTCTTTTTCAAATCTCTTTACTTTATCGTGTATTGTTGATATGGGCATGTTTAGCTCTCTACCAATTACACTTAGATTTTTTCTCGCATCGCCTCGTAGATGCGATAATATTTGTATAGATTTTTCATCCATCTTATTTGTTCACCCCTCCCTTCTTCAGTTTTTATCTGGGTTCTCGATTAGAGCCCCATAAAGATAAATCTACTTGTTGATTTACGCTTATCAAATTAGTACTGCTAGTGCCCTGGCTATAATTTTTTGGTGCCAGTTAAAGTCAGAGCTTGCAGTTAGGATTTGAGATTGTACAACTAAATCTCTTTCATTATGTCAGAGCAATCCTGACATATAAAGATTATTCTCGTAATAATTCTGATTGTTTCAGAAATTCCCTGAACCATTTATAAAAGAATGCTATGGGTGTATATTTTCCGACGTTTTCCTGAAACAGAAATGTTTATATATTCCTGAACCACTACTATTTTGTAATATGCACGAAACAGAATTTGCCATTCTATCGTTGTTTAAGAAGGAGTCTAATCGTGATTTTTCTACTTCTGAGATTGTTGAGTTGACTTTTCCTGATGATTGGAAAAATGTTGAGTATGCATTTACTAATTATATTCATGATTCTGCACAAATTCTTAAGGCTAAGCGTTTGAAAGCTCAGTTGCATAGAAGGGTGTTGTATTATTTAGCTAAGCTTGTTAAAGAGGAAATTCTTAAGGTTACTAAAGAAGGATCTAAGGGCGAGAAGTTTTATAGTTTGTGTCTTGGTGAAAATGAGGAGTTTATTATTGAGAAGCATAAGCGTAAAATTGTGATTTCAAAACCTTCTATGCCTGCAATGCCTATTGAAGGTTATGAGCAAAAGGGTATTATTAAGAAATTTGAAGAGTCTACTTGGATTGAGCGGCTTAATAGTGTTTTGATTGAGTGTAGTCTTTATAGTTCTATGAAAGAGCTTAGTTCTGATATTGATAGTTTTTTTTCTAATATTAATGATTGTATTGCTCTTAATAATTTTGAGTTACTTTTGGATTTTTGTGATGACTTTTCTGAGTTTTTTAAGGAGTTGATTAATGAGTGTGAGGTTTATGGTAAAAGAATTTGTTTGATTATTGATTGTTCTAATATAGATAAGAAGAATTCTAAGAAATTACTTTCTATTTTGGAATTATATCTTAGTTTAGAAACTAAAGATATTAAGTTGATTTTTGATATTGAGATTAAAGAGCTTCAGTCTAATCGTAGTTTTTTTCGTGATGTAATTGAACTTTTTTCTAATGCTTCTCGTAAAATGTATTTTAAGAATAATGATTTAATTGACACTCCTTGTTTTATAGGTAAGGCAGGTCCTTATACATTTAATTCTGAGGAGTATTCTCATTTCAAATCTAGGTTTGGAACTTCAATTAAAAATATTGTTTGTTCTCAGTCTAGCATTATTGTTGATGTTCAAAGTTTTTTTGAAAATTATAACGGCGCATCTGCGTTTCGTTCTTTTATTATGAACATTACTAAATCTTTTTTATCAGCTAATGTTGTTCAACGTCGCGGTTCTGATGATTATTTTAAAGAGTTAGTTAATGCAAATAGTGGTTTTGAGAGGGATATTTTTTCACTTAGTCGAAACTTTATTCGTTTTTGGAATTATGGTTGGAAGCAAAAAGATATGGATCAAGAGTTTATGGTGGATTTGTTTGAAAGTGCAAAATCTGAAGTGGATCAGTTTTGTAATGCTGAAGAAACTATTTATTTAGCATGCGGTATTCCAACAAGATTTAAGGTTGCATTTTCGTCTGCTGCAAAAGAAGCTATTGGAGATGGGTTAAGTGATCCAAATTATGGCAAGCTTATAATTTCTAAGATGGAAGAGTTTCATGATGAGGATTATATTAATAGTATCAAGCCAAAGGAAAAGTTATTCAAAATATTTGATGGTGGAGATATTATTATTTTCCACAGAACAGGATTAGTAAAGCCAGAATTAGTACTTAGAGAATTAAACGTCTTACTAAGCACATTTGAGTTACCATTCTTTGCTTACGACTTAGGAGAATCACACCAAGGAGATACAAAGTTGACACATTTTTTTAAGTAAAAAGAACAAGGGAATACAAAAGGAAAAAGAGAAAGAGAAAGAAGAAGAACGCAACAAAGAAGAAAAGGAAAAGGAAAAGGAAAACAACAAAGAAGAAAAGGAAGAACAAGAAAACAACAAAGAAGAAAAGGAAAAGGAAAACAACAAAGAAGAAAAGGAAGAACAAGAAAACATAATTATAATCAAACAACAGCAAAAAAACAAAGAACAAGAAGAACAAGAAAACATAATCATTTACATCATACAACAACAGCATTACTGCCTTGGCATATAGTTAAATGCGCAGCATTTAATTTTTTCAAAACAAAGTTTTGATGATTTCAGTAACGAGTAAAACGAGTTGCTGAGTTACAGCAGAAAATGGTCTGATTTATGCAAGACCATTTTCGAAATATGAAATTCATAGAATTTCATGAACTGCCGCAGTAATGCAGAAAAAAATAAAAAACCAATAATCAACAAAAAACCACAAATTATTTAAATGTTACAATAATTATAACAATCGTTACAAAAATGATAACATTATTTAAACCTGGACTTAGAAACATTATGGGGTTATTTTACAAATCTAAAGGGATAAAACTCCATTTAAGAGAGATAGCTAGGCAAACAGAACTTCATGAACCTAGTGTTACTAGGTTTTTAGCTTATTTGGAAAAAGAGAAGGTACTCAAATCAGAAAAAGATGGAAATTTAAAGAAATTTAGTATGAACTCTAATAAATTTAATTATTTAATATTTGAATATTTTGATATTGAAAGATTTGAAAAACTCCCTAAACAAAGAAAGAATGCAATTGATTGTTTTATTAAAAATCTTCCAAAAAAACCAGTATTTATTATTTTATTTGGTTCTACTGCAAAAAATAACTATTCAACTAATTCAGATATTGATTTATTGTTGGTGACTGATGGAAAAATTTCAACAAAAGATGCAGAAAAAGAAGTTGATGCATTGCATGCCATAAAAATTAGTTCATTTCAAATGAATTTTTCGAATTTTTTAAAAGAATTAAAATTAAAAAATGATAAAGTGGTTCAGTCTGCATTGTTAAGCGGATATCCTATATTTAATCAACTTTATTTTTATGAGGTGATTTACAATGAGGGAATATGACTTAAATAAATTAATGGATAATTCTGATTTTATTGACGAAAAACTTAATAATTTTTTGTTAGATAATACTCTTAAAAAACAACCTGTAGATAAAGAAGAAATAAAAGGACATTTACAAAAAGCAAATCATAATCTAAGATTTGTAGCAGAGAATATAAAACTTGATTTTTCTGATTGGGCAATAACTGGTTGTTATTATGCTAGTTATCATGCAGCATTAGCATTAATAATGTCAAAAGGATATTCTTCTAAAAATCATCTCGCAACACTTTGTGTATTAATAAAAGAGTTTTATGAAAATGGTTTAGATAGAAAGGATATAGAAATAATTTCAACTTTTTTAGACTATAAAGATATTTTATTTTATGTTGAGTCAAAAGAAAAAAGAGAATCTGCAACCTATTCTACAAATCTTTTGTTTAATAAAAAAGATGTTGAACAATTAAGAATAAAAGCAGTATTATTTATATCTAAAATAAAAGAGATACTCGAATAACAAAATGGAAATAATTGAAAAAACAACCCTCGAAGCGTGGAAAAGTGCACTTAGATTTATCACTTCTAGTCCTGACTCTCATAAAGAACCTAAGTCTACTCGTAAATGTATTGAAATATTAAATCTTAAAGTTACAATTACAGATCCTTCTATTGATGTTACTGCTCCTATTGATATTCTTAATTCTTTACAAAAATGGGTTTATCCTTCACTATCAGAAATTTCTAATGTTGTATTTTCTAAAAATACTAATCCTGTTTATGAATATAGTTATGGACATTCTTTATTTAATTATAGAGGTTCACTTAATCAATTAGATGATTATATTATTCCTTTATTAAAATCAAATCCTTCAACAAGACGAGCAACTGCATCACTTTGGGATCCATTAATACATTCAAGTCTTAAAATCCATCAATCACCAGGACTTGTTTTCCTCGACTTCAAACTCCGTAACAACAAATTACACCTAACAGCAATAGTCAGAAGCAACGACATATTCTTCGGATGGCCTGCTAACATCTATCAAATATTCCTAATACAAGACTACGTCAGACAAAAAGTTGGATGCGAATTTGGTGAGTTGACGACCTTTTCTACTTCAGCGCATGTATTTGATGATCAAATTGAGTGGATTAAGAAGGTGTTGTGAATGGTGAATGGAATTTTAAAATGTGATGTTATTGTTGATTCTTTTTTCTTAAATCTTTTAGTCTTTTATTAGCTAATTTAATGTATTTATTGTTATTGTCGATACCTATCCACATTCTATTAATCATTTCAGCAGCTATAGCAGTAGTTCCACTACCAATAAATGGATCCATAATTATATCTCCTTTATCTGTGGCCATCTCAACTAATCGTTTAAATAACTCTAATGGTTTTTGAGTTGGGTGAGCAGACTTCCCATTATCTCCTTTAATTCTCTCAGCACCTTGGCAAAGCGAAAATTCCCAAACATCCTTTAATTGTTTTCCCTGATTATATTTTTTCATATTTTCATAATTAAATTTCCATCCTTTTCCTTTTGCAAACCAAGCAATAAATTCTGTAGAATGTGTCAAAGTTCGTCTAGTAATATTAGGCATAGGATTAGTTTTTTTCCAAGTTATTAAATTGATAAATTTATATCCTTTATCTTTTAATACAATAATTACTTCTCCAATATTATGTAAAGATCCGCAAACCATAAATGAACCATTTGGAACTAAACGTTTATCTGCTTCATCGACCCATTTTTTAGTGAAATCAAGATATTCTTTAGGAGAAAATTTATCCCATTTTTCATTTACTTTATAATAAGCTCCGCCAGTTTTATTGTTAGGCAAATTCACTCCATTTTTTGAAGCATTATAAGGAGGATCTGTTAATATTAACTGAACTTTCTCTTTAGGCATGTTTTTCATTACTTTAATACAATCTCCTTTATGATTTTTATTTAGAATATTGTTCATATTAATACCTCTAATTCCCATGCACTTATTTTTTCAAAAATTATATTTAACCAATCCGACGAATTAGAAACTTGTTTAACGTCCAAAATATTGTCATATAATTTACTTAATTTAGTATGATTCAATTTTTTATTATTTTCTTTTATTTTAACAAGTATTTCTAATAATCTAATAAATTGTTTTATTGTTAAAGGAACTATTTTTTGTTTCTCTCCTTCATATTCATATTTTATCGATTGCCAAAATGTATTTATTGTGTCTCTATGAATTTCAGGAGCAATAAATAAACAATATGCAGGTTTGTCGTTATTTTCAATTTCAAAATCTCTTAAATGCCTCATTACAGGTTGACCTTCATTAAACCATTGATTTCTGTTTTTCATAAGAGTAACTTCGCAGATAGAATTAAATTTTTCATAAAAACATTCAATATCAGGTTTTCCACCTGGAGCAGTATTTTTTGGCTCGTTATCATCGCCTACAGAATAATTTGGCTTGATTCTAAGTGCATCGTTTAGAGCATTCAATCCTGAGGTAATATATTTTTCCAACATTAAAGGTCTATTAGGTAATCCATAAATCTCGTTTAAATTTTTAATATATTCTTTTAATTTATCTAATCCTTGAGATTCAGTACGATCCTTTTGTTCAAATAATAACGATTTATATTTTCTTAAATTTTCAATATACTGATTTAACCCATCAATACTTAGTTTTTCAAGAGGTTCAAATTTAAATTCGTTTAAGTTTATTTCAGCGTCTAATATTTTAATTTCGTTTATGATTTCATTTGCTATTTTATGTAGTGTTTCTTTGGTTTCCCAGGGGAGTTTGGGCAAAGTCATATTGCCTAAATAAAAATCATATTCTGATTTAGTCTCGAAGTTTTTAATAGAAGCATTATCAGATTCCAAAAGCAGATTAATTTCTATCTCTCTACTTTTTTCTAAATCAATATAATACCCTCCCCCTCTTAAACTAATATATCCAGTTACTCTGAAATATCTAAGTGTATTATCTAGATAATCTTTAATGCAGTTTGCCATAACTTTTTTAATTTTTTGTTCATCGTCTGTTTTTAAAAATTCTTTTACATATTGAAAATGATACTTGTTATAGAAATTTTTCTTTTTCTTTTTATCTCTAATTTTAGATTTAGCTATTCTATATTCTATAATTGTTTTAGCAGTTTTAGAAATATCATTATAATTTATTAATAGATGTGCAAAAATTGAGAATTCATTTCTATGTAATCCGACAGGTTTGTTTTCACCCTTTGACCATAACAAATTTACTTTTTTTATTAAGTGTAAAATTCCTACGAACGGTTTTATATTGAATCCGTCTTTAAAACCTGTTGTCGCTTTATTAGGCAACTGCCATTTTAAAAAACTCCTAAAAAAAATTTCAGTTAAATCATAATTTTCTTTCAAAAAAGATTCACCTGATTTTGAGATTATTATTTTATTATTTTCATCTAAATAAACTAATCCAATTTTTTTTAATAAATTAAATGATTGTCGTCCTCTCATTGAAGGATCTTTATAATTTTTCTTTTCAAAAATATCTTTAGCTTTGTCAAATGTAATTTTTTTTTTCAGATTTTCAATTAATTCAATATCTTTTTTAGGAAGACCGCTATAAAATTGTAAGCTTCCAAAACCGTAACTTCTATTTTGAATTAAAATAATTTGAAATTTTGCTTGGCTTTCTTTTGTCCACTTTGTTTTTTCCATTAATTTCAAAACTTTCAAAAAGTCTCTAACTCTCTCGGGATTTCTTATTGTTGTTGAGATTGACCAAGGTTGTTTCATTATAATTCCTCTATTATTTTTTAAAAAGGGAACATATTTAAATATTATGTATTTTATGTATTTATTATGGTCAAAAAGAGGATTACTTTAAAAAAAGGGGAGTGCGTACGCATTCTTAAAAAAATGCCTGATAAATCTGTAAATATGATATTTGCAGATCCCCCTTATAATCTTTCTGGAAAAAATCATATCACTTGTATTAATGGTAGAAAAGTAAAATGTGATAAAGGAGTTTGGGATATGATTGATGATATTGACAAATTTAATTATGATTGGATACTTGAATGTATGAGGGTCTTAACTGATGATGGGACTATTTGGATTTCAGGAACATTACATAACCATCCATCTGTAGGTTTTTTACTCAAACGGATGGGATATTGGATAATTAATGATGTTGTGTGGTATAAACCAAATGCTCCGCCCCAATTACAACCAAATAGATTAGCACCTTCAATTGAAATGATTTGGTTAGCAAGTAAAACTAAAAAATATAAATTTAATTATCAAAAAGGAAAAGAATATAACAACGGAAAACAACTTAGAAATATGTGGACGATTAATGCAAAAAGACATATAACTAAACACCCTGCTGAAAAACCAGAAGATCTGCTTGAAAGAATAATTCAATTGGGGAGTAATAAAAATGATGTTGTTTTAGATCCGTTTATGGGTTCAGGAACAACAGGAGTAATTGCTAAAAGATTAAACAGGAATTTTATAGGAATAGAAATTGATGAAGAGTTTTTTAATGTGGCTAAAGAACGGATAAAAAAAACTAAAAAATTAATTAAATAAGAAATTCTTTGCAAATAATTAACATTAAAATGACACTCCTAACAAAATCCAAATTCATCTCAGCCCTTCAATGTCCTAGACTTCTTTGGCATTCTAATAAAAAACTTCTTCCTGAAGTTTCTATCGCAGACCAACATCGTTTTGACCAAGGTGCAGAATTTGAAAAATTCGCAAGACTTCTTTTTCCTGAAGGTATTAATTTAGAAAATCTAGATTTTAATAAAAATTTAGAACAAACTGAAAAATTAATAAAAAATAATGTAATTATCTTCGAAGCAAGTTTTAAAGACGATAATTTATTCATCAGATCTGATGTTCTTGAACCTGTAGACGATAAATTTAATTTATATGAAATTAAATCTACAACAGAAGTTAAACCTCAACACATTTCTGATTTAGCTTTCCAAAAATATGTATTGGAAAAATTAAATATTAAAATTAACAAGTGCTTCATTCTTCACTTAAATAAAGAATTCACAAAAAATGATGAAATTAACCCCGAAGAATTAGTAAAAAGAGAAGAAGTCACAGAACAAGTTAATGCAATCCAAGACATAGAAGAAAATACAAATAAATTTCTCAAAATACTAAACCAAGAAACATCTCCAGATATGACAATCTCAAAAAACTGCAATAAACCTTATATTTGCCCTCTAAAATCTGAGTGTTGGAGTACATTACCAAAAAACAACATAACTCAATTAACAAATTGGAGACAATATTGGAAATTATTTGAAGAAGGTATTCAAGATATTAAGGATATTCCTAAAGATACAATTCTTAAACCTAAAGATGAGGTTATTAGAGAAGCAGTAATAAAAAACAAAATTCAAATTTCTATAGAACATATTAAACATTTCTTAAATTCATTAAAATACCCTCTATTCCACTTTGATTTTGAAACTTTTGATACTGCTGTTCCTATATTTAATAAATCAAAACCTTATCAAAAGATTCCTTTTCAATATAGTTTACATATTCAACATAAAGATGGAAAATTAGAACATTTTGAATATTTAGCTACAGGAGAAGAAGATCCTAGAATAAAATTATTAGAACAATTAAAAAATGAAATTAAAGGAGAAGGAAGTGTAATAGTATTTAATAAATCATTTGAAATTTCTGTTCTTAAAAAATTAGCAGAAGATTTTCCACAACATTCTGATTGGATTCAAGATGTTCTTGATAGAATTATTGATTTAGCTATTCCTTTTCAAAATTATCATTATTATAATCCAATTCAAAAAGGTAAATATTCAATAAAGAAAGTTTTACCTGCAATAACTGGAAACGGATATGATAATTTAGAAATAAATAATGGATTAGATGCAAGTGTTCAATATTTTATCAGTCATATAAAAAACAAAACAAAAGACAATAAATTAAGAGAACATTTATTGAAATATTGTTGTTTGGATACAGAGGGAATGGTTTGGATTATTGATGAATTGGAGAAAATTATTAAATAATAAAAATTATACTTTTTTATCTTTTAAAATTAGATAATGTTTCTATTAATTCAAAACAGATGACAAAAGGAGTTGCAATACCAGAAATAACCCATGCTGTTAGGAGTAGGGGAATAACATTTGGCATTTGAGGAAGAACTTTTGATATTTCTTGCACTATTAAGATTAAAAAAATAAATAAAAAAGCAATTGAAAATTCTCCAAGTATTATTTTAATAAGTTTTTCCATTTTTATTTCTCCTTATTATTTAAATAAATTAAAAATATGATTATCAAACCAATAATTAATGCAGGATTTATGGTTTCAATAAACCCTATTATTTCTTGAATCGTTTGGTTTGTTATTTGCACAATATTTTCAATGAACAATAATATTTCTGCAGAGCCAATTATTACAGTGAGTATAATTAAAATTGTTGATATTCTTTTATTTTCATCACTATTTTTTTTAGCTTGGGTAAGTAATTCATCATTTTGTAATATTTTATAACAATCGTTACAGATTCCATTATTAAGGTTTAAATGAATTGGAAATTCATTATAACATTTAATACATAATTGTACTTGTGTACCTCCTGCTTTTTCTACAATGTATTTATTCATGCTATAAATCACGCATAACCACTATATAAATTTTTGTTAACAGATTTAAAAAGACTTGATTTCCTCGGACAAATCCAATCATTATTTTCTATTCTCAAACATCGAAATATTTATATAGTACATAGTACATACTAACTGTACGTACAAAAAACAACACAAGGTGATATACATGAAACTTGAAGATGTTAAAAGAATGCCTTTGCGAGAAAGAAGAACTTGCAGAGCAAATATAAGACTTTATCCATCACAAATGAAGTTCATAGATGATCATGGACTTTCTGTTCAGTTAATATTTGATAAAGTTCTTAACGAATTAGGCCATATTACTCCTGCACTGGAAGATATAGAATCTATAGCTAAATTATATGGTCCTAGAATTTCTAGAGGTCGTGGTAGGGGTGGTAAAGGTAATGTGCGGCGTCAAAAAATTAGCGCAAGAACTAGGAGGAAATATTAAAATGGCAAAAACATATTTGAATAAAAATGGATACAGATGTTTTTCTAATAGTGGAAAACAAGTATCAAGATGGGCTGCTGAGAAAAAGATAGGTAGAAGATTAAAATCTGGTGAAGTTGTCCATCGTGGTTTTAGGGGAAAGCGATGTAATGATTCTGATAATCTTTGGGTTTTTAAGAATCAATCGCAACATATGAAAAAAGCACATACTAAAAAGAAGAGTTGGTTTTAATAAATGTCTGATGAACTAAATTTACCGGAAGAAAAAAAAGTAGTATTAAACGATACTAAAAATAACATAAAAGTAGTTGCAGGACCTGGTAGCGGTAAAACTACATTAATAATCGAAAAAATCAAAAGATTAGTCGATAATGGCGTAAAACCTAATAAGATTCTCGTAATTACATATACTAATAAGGCGGCAGAAGATCTAGAACGAAAGATTCAAGAAATGATGCCTGAACAGAAAGGATTCTATATTTCTACTATTCATGGTTTTTGCACCCAATTTATTAGAGAAAATTCTCAATTTTTTCAGGAATACAGAGAATTTACAGTTTTGGATGAATTAGGTCAATTTTTATTTATTGTAAAAAATATTCAGTTTATTAAAACTGAAGATCTTCCGTTCATGCAAAATTTAGTATATGCTCTTAAAAATTATTTTGGGAGAATAAAAGATAATTATTCTATTAAAGAACTTGAATCCAAGGATCATATAATAAAGAAAGCATATTTAAATTATTGTAGTCAATTACATTCTGAAAAAAAATTTGATTTTGGCGATTTAATTAATGTGGTAATAAAATCTATAAATTCAAATGATAAATTAAAAGAAATAGTAAACAGCAAGTTTGAATATTTATTTATTGATGAATATCAAGACATAAACAGAACTCAAGAAAAGCTAATTAAATTATTTCATAATTTAAATAATAAAGTTATGATTGTTGGTGATGTTAATCAAAGTATTTATGGGTTTAGGGGGGCAGATGTTACAATTTTTCAAAATTTTAATACTTCTTTTAATAAATATCATAAAGTAGAAGAATATAAATTAAAAATAAATTTTCGTTCAACAGAAAATATTATTAATATTTCAAATAAATTTCTTAACTTACCCACAGATGAACAAATTATTGGAAATAAAGATGAATTAATTAGTGAAATAACTGAAAAAGGAGTAAAACCCAAATTATTTATTTATGAGGATAAAAATCAAGAAGCGAGAGAACTTTCTAAATATATTAAGAAATTACATACGGATAAAATTATTAAGAAATATTCTGATGTCGCAATTTTATTTAGAAGTGTGAAAAAAGATGCAAAAAGATTTATGGAAGAGTTAGATAATGAAAAAATAAAATATGAAATAATGGGTGATGGAAGTTTATTTAATCTTAATTATATTATCGCTTTACTAGATTGTTATGAACTCCTTGCTAAATCAGAAGATATTAAAAATGACTTTTTAGATATAAACATAAAAAAGGAATCTGAATTGTATAATAAATTAATTGATAGTAAACCTCTTTCCATATTATTTAAATTATTAGAATCTTCTAATTATATAAAAAAAGTAATTGAAAATAATGATGAATTAGTTATGTTCAATATTGCAAAACTTTCCGAAATTATCGACCAACAACAACAAATGTTTTCGAGTAAAGACATTGAAAAATTCATATATGGTTTGAAAAAATTAGATAAGTCATTTTTAGATACGGAACAACCAATTCATTCAAATATTGATTCAGTAAAGATCATGACTATTCATAAATCTAAAGGTCTCGAATATCCAGTTATAATTATGCCGGGATTAACAAAAGATAATTATAAGCTCATGAATAAAGATCACATAGCAGAATTATTTTCTGAATATGATGAATCGGAAGATGCTAAACGAGCTTTTTATGTAGGTATAACTAGATCGATGCAACTGCTTGTCTTAAGCTATTTCCAAAATAAAAATAATTACGTAGATATTCTACAAAAAACAAATTTAGTTAACATTGAAAAATGGGGTCATGGTGAAGGTTTGAATAAATTTTTATCTCAAAGCGAGGGTGAAGAATTGAAGGAGATTAAAACATTGAAATCGAAAAAAGAAATGCTTAACATGACATACTATAAATTAATAGAATACTGGAGATGTAAATATGCGTACAAATTAAGATTTCATTATAATATGATAGTTCCATACAAAGGAGAATTAGGTTACGGTTCAAAAATCCACACGTTGTTATATCATATTAATTTAGTTCTTTTAGAAAACAAAAACCTTTCTTGGGAGGGAATAATAGAAAAAATATCAGATAAATACTCTGCCAACATGAATGAATATAAACAAAAATTAATGAGGTATTTGTCTAAATTTAAAATAGAATTAAAATCAATTGTTAAACCTGAAATGCCATTTCATTTTACTTTTAATAATTTGATTATAACGGGTAGAATTGACTTACTAGTTAAAAACAAGGATGGCACATACACTATGATTGAGTTTAAATCAGGAACCTACAAAAAGGGGATTTTTAAAAAAAAGAAAGATCAATTAAACTCTGCAAAGGAACAGATTGAACTATATGCTCTCGCAATAAAGAAAAATTATAATGTAACCAAAGGCATTGTTTTCTTTTTTGGTGATGGTCACAAAGAAGTTTTTAACATAGATGGTAAACATATGCGTTTGGAATTATTTAAATTGATTGAGGACATTAATGATTCTAATTTTGAACCTACTCAGGACAAGGAGATGTGTCGATCATGTGTTTTTTCTGAATATAAAATTTGTCCTCATAATAAAAATAAAAGTAAGGAATTAAAGATTAATAAAGATTTTGAAGAAGATTGCCATAGGGATTGTTGTAATTTTCTTTTTTAGAAACCTTTAAATTATTTTATAAAAAACAAAAAAAGGTAAATAATTATTCCCAAAGCTCATTAAAAAAACCAAAACAATTCTAATTAATAATTAGATATGATTGTGTAAATAATTTATATTTTTC
>Ga0209045_1000678_pt1 | contig 37645 bp, 19 predicted proteins | sample SaaInlLV_10m_DNA_4_FD_184664 | JGI IMG/M metagenome (GOLD analysis project Ga0209045, IMG submission 184664) | Marine microbial communities from expanding oxygen minimum zones in the Saanich Inlet - Saanich Inlet SI072_LV_200m_DNA (SPAdes) (version 2) | ecosystem: Environmental > Aquatic >...
CTGGGCGAAGATCGCATCATCAATGGAACGGTGGACATGGGGGCCCTCGAATGTACGTACGAGGATCAGCCCGGGGCGTTCGAGGAGCCGGATTTCGTGGTTCGTCGGATCATCCTGGATCCGCGGCGTCCCGCCCCGGGCAGCACGTTCACCGCCTACGTTCAGGTCAAGAACATGGGGCGCAAGCCATTGGCTCCCGGCTGGATCGGGGTCCAGACGGGCTCCGGGGGTGGGGTCAGTGAGGGTTGGTTCCGGTTGAGGACGTTGCAGGTTGGTGAGAGCCAGACTGCCACTTTTCCGCAGCTGACAGCCGGGGCGCACCCGGAACGCGTGACCATCTTTCTGGACACCGGGGATGAGACCGAGGAAGAGAGCGAACTGAACAACACGTTCAGTGTTCCCTATCCCCGGTAGAGAGCGTGACGTTCCCAGCTACTTTGGGCGCAGGGGGAGAATGTGCCGAGCTGGAACTCGGCGTTCCCAGGCGGGCCAACTAGCTGGCACCAAACGTCTTCTCACTAAGCGTTTATCACCGACTCAGTTCCGCGACAAAGGCGTCGTAGTCGGTGCTTGTGTTGAGGTTGTGCAGCTGCAGACTGGGCGGGAGTGGCACTTGCCGGGCCCGGCAGTGGTCGCACAGTGCCGAGGCTCGCCTGACGCCTCGGGCCAGGAGGCCATTGGCGATGGGCAACGCCGTGTCGCGGTATACCGCAAACAGCGGCTCCAGGTAGCCATCAGCGGTTCGGGGAACGACGCAATCGTAGTCGTCCGATTCGGAGAGCATGGTGGCGATGAATGGATGGTCAATGACCGGGATGTCACAGGCCACGACGAGGTTATGCCGACATCCGGAGGCTGTGATCGCGGAAGCGATGCCCATGAGGGGGCCACGGTCGGGGACGCGGTCCGGAACGATCTGACAGTCGAGGAAGGGGTAGCGGTCGGGGTCGTTGGCACTGACAATGACCCGGGGCAACACCAAACGAAGCTGTTCCAGAATGTGCTGGAGGAGCGGGATGCCGTTCACCGGGAGCAGCGCCTTGTCACTCCCCATGCGCCCGCTCCTTCCCCCCGCCAGGACGATTGCTGCGGTGTCTTTCGCGTGTTTCATAGGGCCCATTCAGAGGACGTCACTCGGGCGTCTCTGTCGGAGAGGGCGCCTTGGAGACAGTGCAGCGCAGGTATTCGCCCTTGAGCGGCCAGCCGCCGGAGAGCGGGTCGCACATGTCTGGATCATCGTCCGTCGTGACGTTGATATTGGACTGCCACAGCCCGTGTAGACAGGGAGCGGCGCCGTCCTGCTCGGGGAACCACCATGCATGTTGGGTGACGACGCATTTCGGGTCGAAAGCCGTGCTCAATCGGGCCCGTTGACGGACACGTCCACGAGGGCTCTCGATCCATACCCAGTCTCCGTCGTTGATGCCTTTGCGCCGCGCCAGATCGACATGCAGCTCGACGATCGGGTCGCGCTGCTGCCGACGGAATCCTTCGACGTGTCGGAACTCACTGTGATGATAGGGCATTACCCGGACCCCGGAGATGTTGAGGAGGGGGTACTTCCGCGACACCTCGGCGGGGATATCCGGCTCCACATAGTTGGGGAGAGGGTCGTACCCCAGATCTTCCAGGATCGAGGACCACAGCTCGATCTTTCCGCTCGGCGTTCCAAGACCCCCTTTGGCTGCACAATGGCCGGGAGTCGGCGGATGCACCACCCAGCGACGTTTCTCTATGAATTCCTCGAAGCTGTCGTATCCGCACTCGTCGAGAATCTCCTGGATTCGGTATTCCCACAGGTCCTCGAATGTCTCCCAAGGCCAGTGGTCGGCCTGTCCGAGGCGCAGGCCGAGGGCGCGCCAGAAGTCATAGTCGTTGAGCCGTTCGTAGCGTCCCGGCACAACGGCTGGGACGGCGGCTTCTCCGAGTTGCACCAGAGGGTATCCCCCGACGCTGGCGAAGTTGCCCATGTCCGGGCGTTCCATCCAGCAGGCTGCCGGCAGGACATAGTCCGAGATTTGCGCCGTCGGCGTCCATGTAATGTCGAAAGTCACCAGCAGGTCGGTCGCCATCAGGGCGTCATGGACAAGGTGCGTGTTCGCATAGGAGAGCAGTGGATTGCTGCATGACACCAATGCTGCTTTGATCGGATAGGGCTTTCCGGTCAGCATCGCCCGGAAGACGGTCGGGGCATGGGCACAAGAGTGCAGATTGACGGCTGCCGAATGTCGTTCACCCCACTTCCGTCGCATGTTCTTCTCGATCAGCTCCCAGCCCGGGTAACCAAGGAACCGGAATCGGTCACTTCCGAGCTGTTTGGCCCGTTGTTCCGCGGTCAGGAGTTCGTTGGCCTCCAGGACAACGTCCGGAAGGAACCCGGGGCAGGGGCTGCTGATCAGGTCACCTCCCGGCACATCGACTGTCCCGCAGATCGCCCGGAGCAGATTGATGGCTCGCACCGCCTGTATGCCGTTGGGGGCCGAATGCTCGGTGGCGACCCCGATCACGGTTGTGGAGGGTTGGTTTGCCGCGAAGAAACGGGCGACCTCCCGAAGACGGGTGGGACTCAGACCGATTCTCTCGCTGACGGCTTCGGGCGTGAATTGCAGCAGACGTGAGCGTAGCTGCTCAAAACCCACTGTATGCGACTCGATGAACGCCTTGTCGTACAGATCTTCCTCAACGATGACCTGCATCATGGTCATCGCCAGGAGCAGGTCTGATCCGGGCCGGAGCTGCACCCAGCAATCTGCCTGTCGGGCCGGCTCTGAACAGCGCGGGTCCACGACCATGGTACGCATGCCGGCAGCTTTTGCCTTCAGAAAGCTGTTCCAACTCGAGCGTCCACCTTCGTGGGCGTTGCGGCCCCACTGCACGTTCAGCTTGGTCGTCCCAGGCCGGACATCAGGAACAAGGTGGCCCCCAAAGGTGGCGAACCAGACCATCGCCCGCGGCGCGTAGCAGATGCTGATCACGCCGAACCTATTCGGGCTCCCGAACAGGTTCATGAATCGTGTCTTCGCGAACTCTGCGGCGCCACGACCTGTTCCGGAACTTGTCGCCACCGCCTCGGGACCGTATTCCTCCCGGATGGCGGCCAGCTTGGCAGAGATCTCGTTCAGCGCTTGATCCCAACTGATCTGTTCCCATTGGTCAGCGCCGCGTGGCCCACGGCGTTTCATCGGGAAGCTCAGGCGGAACGGGTGCTCTTGGTACTCTTTTGCCAGTGTCGGGCGAACACAGAAGGTGCCCGGGCCCACCGGCGCATCTGTATCAACCACGACACGCTGCACCTGATCGTTCTCGACGTGCACCTTCATGGCGCAGCCTTTGCTGGTGCAGAAATAACAGCTGGCGTGTTTGACGTCCACCTTGGGCTGACCTCATGGGTAGAGATTAGGGAGGCCACGGGCTTGCCATGTGCGGCCTTGCAGTCGAAGACCTGCCTACGGGACGGGGCCGCTGCCTTCCCGTTTGCAGATTGAGCAGGAATGCTTGTCGTGTTTTCGCGGAGGGGCTATGCCTTGGCCAGGGCAGTCATCTGCTCCAGGACTGGGATGCCGACATCCGGCGTTTCGTTCTGCCAGACCACCCAGTCTTTGAGTTTTGCATAGGCTCGGCCGTCTGCCAGGGCTTCCCTGGCCATGTTGAATCCGTCCTGGAGGTTCTCCGCGTCGCCGGTGACGTACATGAGAGGCGCTGCATTCATGCAGACGATGTCCCGGCGCGGACCCTCATCCAGGCCGAGCAGTACACGCAGTAGGGCAATGGCATCATGCTGCACGTCCCGGGTCGAGGCGATCTGGTCGTAGGTCGTGCGTGACAGACCAAAGTCTTCGGGGGTAATGGTGTAGGTCTCGATGTTACCTGATGCGTCCAGTTCGGCGACCTCGGTTGGGCCGAGGAGTGAGATTTCGTCCATACCCTTGTCGCTGCTATCGTCCAGACCATGCATAACGAATGCCCGTTCGAAGCCGAGCTCTCGCAGTGTTTTGACCTCGATGTCGATGAAGGCGGGGCTGGGGACGCCCATCACTTTGAAGGTCGGCTTGGTTGGGTTGAGCAGTGGTCCGACCAGATTGATTGCCGAGCCAAAACGGATCTGGGACAAGACTCGTGCCAAGGTCTTGGGGTGGACGGTCGGGAGGAACGCATTCCAGGCGCAGATGCCGGCATTCTCAATGCTCTTCTTGGGCAATTCCGGGGCGGACTCAACGTTCACACCGAGGGCTTCCACCACATCGATTGCCCCGCAATTGGAGGATATGGCGCGTGCTGCGTGCCGAACGACGTACAGGCCCAGTGCGGCTGCGACGATTGCCGCGCCCGTGCTGATGTTGAATGTCTTCAGGGTGTCCGCGCCCGTACCGCAGTTATCAATCAGCGGTTTTGGGGTGTTGACGGTGACCTTGAGCGTATCGTGCTCGTAGAGGGCTTCAAAAGTCCCCGCCACCTCTTCCGGCGTTTCCGGCTTCGATTTGAGGGCCCCGATGAATGCTCCCTGTTGCAGGTCGGACTGTTCCTCTTCACAGACCTGGCGCCAGCACTCACATGCCTCTTCACGAGTAATGTCTTCACCACGCGTCAGTCGCGCCACAATCGCGCCAAACTCCCGCCAGCGTGTTTCCTGATCGATCATGTCATTGTCTCCCTTTGCATACAGGTCTGTTTCACTACCGTCGGTTCATCGTTTTGATGTCAGCACACGGCCTTTGGGGCGCGCTGCGTAGGGTCACGGCCCATGCCTCAGTTTTTCACGTGGTTGGTATGTCACATAGAGGTAATCGCCGACCACCTCTGAATCAGTCAACGCGAACGTCGGGACCGCTCCTCCTGGCCAAAATGCTCCTCGCTGAACCGGTGTCACTGACTCAGCTCCGCCGATGACGAACGGACAGATGATGAGCTGCAGTTCGTCGTAGAGTTGATCCGCGATCATCGATCGGTGGACCATTCCCCCGCCCTCGACTATGAGCCGCTTGATCCCGAAATCCTCTCTGAGTGTCGCCATGAGGAGTGTGAGGTCGACAAAACGGCCGTTGTCGCCGGCAACAACAATGTCAGCTCCGCGTTGACGCAGTTCAGCAACTCGATCAGCGGGGGCCTGTTCTGTCACTGCCACAACCGTCGGTGTGTTGCTGCAGTCCAGGATGCGTGCAGAGGGAGGCATTTCCGCAAGACCGTCGAGCACAACTCGGGTAGGGTTGGTTCCGGCACCGGCTCTCAGGGTGAGTCTCGAGTCGTCCAGCAGGATGCAGTTGAGCCCGACCATGATTCCGTCGACACCGGCGCGCTGGGCATTGTGGAGTTCCATGATCTCCGGGGCGATCAGCTCGGGGCCTATGGGATTCGTTTGGCCCGGTTGTCGACGAGGCGAGATCTTGCCGTCAAGGCTAACAGCAACGAGCATGATGGTGTAAGGGCGACTCACGCTGCGCTGCCTCCTGATTGGGCTCCGCGAACGGCGGCGACAAAGGCGTTCATGAGGCAGGCGTCCTTGACCCCCGCCCGTTCCTCGATACCGCTGATCACGTCCACCGCGAACGGGCGAACCTGTTCCACGGCGTCACCGACGTTTGCCGGATTGAGGCCACCTGCCAGGATGAAGGGGATGGCGAGAGTTTCCGCCACACGCAGGACGAGGTCCCGGTCCAGTGGAACTCCGGTGCCTGCCGGCCGTGTGGACGTCTTTGAGTCAATCACCAATGCTGCTATCCCGGCCGTGGCCAGGGCGGAAGCCGCTCCGACGGGATCCGGGTCGCTGAACTGCGCCAGCCCTGTGTCGATGTCGATTCGTAGTGCTTTGATCACCTTTATCCCATCCGGGACCAAAGCTGCGCACACTTCACGCACTTCGTCGACCGTTTCGTCCCCGTGCAACTGAAGGACATCCGGGCGCACATGTCGGGCGATGGCCACCATGTTGGCCACACTTCCCCCGACAACGGCCGTGGTCGTGACGAACGGTGGGGCCTGTGCGATCAGGTGGCGAGACACGTCCTGGTCCAGATTCCACGGCACTGGGATTGGGTACTCGGTGACAAAGCCCAAGGCGTCCGCACCGGCCCCAACAGCCATGGCCACGTCACTTGGGTTCATGAGTCCACAGATCTTTACCCGGGTCATGAGGATGTTTCTCCCGGGTGGGGCTGGCCGGTCGCGCCCACAAGTTCTCGGATTCGGGCGCTGGGGTCGGGGGCCTGCAGCAATGCGGTTCCGACGAGAACGGCGTCTGCTCCCGCTCCCAGAGCCCGGGCAACGTCTGCGGGGGCAAGCAGGGAGCTTTCTGAGATGGTGAGGATTCCGGGCGGCACGAGTGGGGCCAGACCTTCGGTCACAGCCACATCGCCGTCGTCGGTCTCCAGCTGCAGCAGATCCCGGTTGTTAATGCCGACAATGGCTGGTTTGAGAGCCAGGGCACGCTTCAGCTCTTCCTGAGTGTGGATCTCGACCACTGCGTCGATGCCCAGGGCGCACACGCGCTCGTACAGCTTGGTCGTCAGATCAGGCGAGAGGGTACAGAGGGTCAGCAGAACGGCACGTGCTCCGGCCGAGACTGACTCGTTGACCTGATCTGGGTGGCTGAAAAAGTCTTTCCTGAGAATTGGCAAATCCACCGCATCGGCGACCTCACGGAGTACGGCCAGATTTCCTCCGAAGTGTTCCTGTGCCGTCACGACGGAGAGCGCGCACGCGCCAGCCGACTCAAGCGTTCGCGCCAGGTCCGCCGGTGCGCGCCCTCTGAGTAACGAGCCGTCACGCGGCGAGACGGGTTTTATGTCGGCAATAACCGGCAGACACCCATGCGTTCGAGCGTTGCGAATGGCTTCAGCAAAAGACGAAGACACAGTTACTCACCATCCCCAATGAACTCGCCCCAGACGCGTTCCATGTTCTGCTTGCAGTAGCATCGAAACGCCATGTTTGTGCGTGTGCTGGTGATGCCGTCAATGGCGGCAATTCCCTCGGTAACGGTTGTTGCCAGGTCGTCGTATTCCTTGACTCGAACCATGGCCATGATGTCGAACTCTCCTGAGATGGAGTAGACTTCGGCGATGCCGGGGCAGGCAACAAGTTCCTCGGCGACGGTGTGTACCTTCCCTACCTCACAGCTCAGCGTCACGATCGCGGTGATCATAGTCCCTGTCCTCCTGGGGTTGACGTTACTCTCCATGACGGTCGATTTGGAATTTAGCAGTGGAAACCGAACATGCATACCCACGGTGGTGCACTGTCGTTGCTCGCCGGATAGGACCCGCTCGAGCTGAGCCGGGCACATCGTGAACGCCCCTCTCGCGTTGATCAGGGCTCTGACGGACAGCCGCTTCGCTGAATCGCGGGGAGGATCAGGGCGGGGTATATTCTCTTTTTGACTCGAGATACTCCGTCCTCGGAGATATGCATCCATGTTTGCATCCTCTATTTGGGAGAAAATGATGAACCCAACACCTTCTTTGCCATGGCCGAGCCTTCCTGCGATGGCTTCACGCGTGCTCGTTCTGGGGCTTGCGGTGTTCGCATTGGTGAGTGTGGCTCAACCTGTTTCGCGCGACGGGCTTCTCGCGTCGTGGTCGTTCGACGAGTTTGACGATGAGGAACTCACGACTCCAGATGGCTCTGAGTGCGGCAATGTCATGAAAGTGAACAACATCGAGGTGGTGAAAGGCGTTTCCGGGGCGGCGATGAGTTTCGACCTCAGAGGTGGTTGGGGGATGTCGACGGACATGTTCCCGGTGGATGAGGGCCTAACCGTCGAGGTGTGGTTTCGCCCTGGGGTCGCGCGTCCATCTGGCTTCGCCGCGATCGCCCGGAAGGAAGGCGCGTATGCCTTGCGTTTCGGTGAGCTCGGTAAACTCGGTTTTCTCGTTTGGGTTAAGGGGGCGCCAAAGTATGTCCATACGGAGGTCTCGGAGTGGGATACATCTGCCTGGTATCACGCAGTTGGCACGTACGACGGGAAGCAGATGCGGCTCTTCGTGAACGGCGAAGAGGACCCACGTTCGCCGTTGGCACAGGAGGGATTTGTTTCGGATGGCGGTTCCCCGATCGGCATCGGCTCTTGCCGCGGCCGGTATGCATTCACGGGAGCGATTGATGAGGTCCGTGTCTACAGTCGGGCGATCACACCGGCCGAAGTCCGGGCATCTCACAGAGCAGGGATTCAGGCGATGACCGAACAGGCCAACCTGACTGTGGAACCCCGGAAGCTCGGCCGGAGCAACGCAGAGTTCCGGAAGCCTCTTCGTCCGGTTGGGATGGTCAAGCCGGGATTCGTTTGGATCGATGCGGAGGATTTTGCCTCGTACGGCGGGTGGACTCTGGACACGCAGTTCGTCCACCTGATGGGATCCGGATACCTGCTTGCCACAGGGGTCGGGACGCCGGTCGACGACGCGACCACAGAGTTTGAGCTCAAGAAGAGCGGCACTTACCGTGTGTGGGTGCGGGGCCGGAACTGGGTGAAGGAGCATGCCCCCGGACGGTTCCGGATCGTGGTCAACGGTCGTGGCCTGGAGAAGGAGTTCGGGGCTGCAGAGTCGGACAAGTGGGTGTGGGAGAGTGCTGGTGACGTGGCGTTGGCGGCGGGGAAGGTGTCCCTGGCATTGCGTGACACGACCGGTTACTACGGTCGCTGCGACGCCATTGTCTTGACGACAGACAAGACCTATGTCCCTCCTGCGGAGCGGGCTGAGATCTGCGCCGAACGGGCGCGTTTGACCGGGCTCTCCCTGACTCCCGAGTTTGCGGGCGAGTTTGACGTGATCGTTGTGGGGGCCGGCACCGGGGGATGTCCGGCCGCCATCGCGGCAGCTCGTACCGGTGCGAAGACCGCACTTATACAGAACCGCCCGGTTCTGGGCGGCAATGCCTCTGACGAGTGTGGTGTGCCCATGAATGGGGCCGCCAGCCACCACCCGAACGCCAGGGAGACCGGCATCCCCGAGGATGTCCATCGGACCAAAGCGTTTTACGGCGCCCGGGCTTACAGCGAGCCGTTTGCTGTCTTGTGCAAAGCAGAGCCGAACCTGACGGTCTTTCTGAATCAGCATGTGTTTGATGTTGAGATGAAGGATGCCTCCACGATTGCTACGGCGAAGGCCGTCGACACCCTGACCGGGGGCATCACGGTCTATCGCGCGAAGCAGTTTGTCGACTGCACCGGGGATGGATGGGTCGGTTACTTCGCCAAAGCGACGTTCCGGAAAGGGCGAGAGGCCAGTTCGGAGTTTGGTGAGAGCCTGGCTCCAGCCAAAGCTGACGGTATCACCATGAGCGGGTGTCTGATGGGGAATGGTCTGGGTTTCCGAGCGGCCGGCATGGGCAGGGAAATGCCTTTTACGCGTCCTCCGTGGGCCCATGATATCCCCAAACTGGATGGTTTTGGGCGGCGTGTGCGCCGGATCACCGGGGGCGAGTGGTGGAATGAACACCCCGGAACAATTGACGACATCTGGGAAGCTGAGATGGCCCGGGATGAGCTCATTCGGATCATTTTCGGTTACTGGGATTACATCAAGAACAAGTCCCGTTTTCAGGCGGAAGCATCGACTTACGGGTTGATCCATATTCCGCACATGGACGCCAAACGCGAGTCGCGTCGCCTGGAAGGTGATTACCTGCTCAACCAGAACGATTGCGAGAACGGCCGTGTCTTCAAGGACGCTATTTCCTACGGCGGTTGGCCGATGGATGTGCACCACCCCAAAGGTATGTTCTCCGGGAGTGAGGGCTCCTTTGACTGCAATAAGCACGTTCCCATCTACACCATCCCCTATCGGTCGCTGTACTCGAAGAATATTGACAACCTTCTGTTCGCCGGGCGTTGCGCAAGTGTGACGCACATCGCTCTGGGCACGATTCGGGTCGAGAGTACCCTGGCGACGATGGGGCAGGCGGCGGGAACGGCCGCTGCGTGGTGCGCCCGGAAGAGCATCACCCCGCGAGAGATCTACGAGCGCTACATGAAGGCGTTTCAGCAGAAGCTGTTGAAAGACGACCAGACGATCCCGGGGATTGTGAATGAGGACGCGGCGGATTTGGCCCGAACTGCGACGGTCAGTGCTTCCAGTACGGCAGCGTTTCGGTACTTTTCTCAGAAGAACGTCCGCAAGGACCGCTCTCATCCGATGGATCATGATCGCGGGATGATCTTCCGTGCGACTCCCGGAATGCTGAGCGAGATCCGCGTTCTACTGGGCTCAACGAACCCCAAAGCAACCGAGATCACGCTTCACGTGCGTGGAGCCAAAGACAAGGAGAACACGTCGTCGACCACTGACCTGGTAACGGCGACGGCATCCGTTCCCGCCCGTGGCGAAACATGGGTTACGTTCTCCGTCGGCAAGACAGTGGCGAGTCCCTGTCTGTGGTTTTGGCTACCCAAGACCGAAGGGATCTCCTGGCGTCTGATGACCGGGGCACCCCATGGAACCAGCCGGATGTATGGTGCGGCTTCCTCCAACACGTGGACGCTGCGTAACGGCGAGTTCTACGCGTTTGCCGCCGATCCCCCACTGCAGACACCGACCACCTACCACGCCGACAATGTGGTCAATGGGAAGATCCGGATGTGGGATGGGGAGACCAACATGTGGGCATCGGATCCACGCGAGCCCTTCCCACAGTGGATTGAGCTCGATTTCGGGGCTGCGAAGGATGTGAGTTCAGTCTATCTGACGTTCGATACGAATATGGCTCCCCGTATCCCCACGGCGGCTCGTCCTCCCGAGTGTGTTGCAGACTATGAGGTTTCCTACTTGGACGGGGCCAAATGGAAGACGGTCGCCACGGCCAAGGGGAACTGGCTGAGGCGCCGGATCCACCGGTTCGATACGGTGAAGGCCAGGAAGGTCCGACTCACTGTAAAACGGACCAACGGCGAGAAGTCGGCGCGAGTCTTTGAAATCCGGGCCTACCACGAGTAGAGGGGGACTTTGTACTCGCGTGACGGAGGCGCCTTTGTACGCCGCACGGCCCCCCGGGCGGCATCTTCTCTTGGCGATCGGAGGGCCGCTCGCCGTACAAGCGAAATCAGTCGCCGCACGGAGGCGCCTTTGTACACCGCACGGCCCCCCGGGCGGCATTTTCTCTTGGCGATCGGAGGGCCGCTCGCCGTACAAGCGAAATCAGTCGCCGCACGGAGGCGCCTCCCACGTTGGGGGAGGAAGACCCCTCCCGTTCGTCGCGGCTCTGACAGGCAGGAGCGTCTCAGTCGGGGCGCGGCACATAACTCCAGAGGTCAAAGGCGTCTTCGATGCCCCTCCCGTCATGCTCGACGCGCCACTTTTTTGCGTGTGGGTGCGTTGCGAACCAACGTTTGACGAACGGCGCTTCGGCTTCGGCCAGCCACTTGGCCAATTTCAGTCGCAGGTCGCGCTTCACGTCCTCGAGCCCCTCTTCTCCGATCAGGTTATGCAGTTGGTGGGGATCCCTCTGGCGGTCGTAGAGACACCACTCGCGTTCGCCTTCCTTGTCCCAGTGCTTCCAGGCGTCACGGTTGCCGATGTGTGTCTTGCCCTTGACTGAGTACATGTAGCGCTTGGTGATCACCGTGCGCTGGACGGGGCACGCGGGTGACTTGTTGTTCATGTTAGACGGGTGGCAGACGAAGACGGATGCGGGATCGGGTGCGTCCTCTGCCCCGGTTACGTTGCGACTATGGTCCACACCTGGACATGCAGTGAGGTAGTTCAGGCTGGCGTCGGCGTCGCGGTTCTTGAGCCGGGGTGCCAAGGCGGCCAGATGACAGACGGTCGGGAAGATATCGATCGTTGAGAACAAGGTCTGGACATCCCGGGCACGCTTTGCCTGAGGGATGCCTTGCCACTCGACCAGGAAAGGGACGCGGGTCGATTCATCGTGGGGCCAGCGCTTCTGACCGCCAGCCTGTCCTTGAGCCCCGCCAAGTCCCCCGTGGTCGGACGAGTAGACCAGAATCGTGTTGTCAGCGATTCCCAATTCCTGAAGCTTGGCACGAATGCGCCCGAGTTGTTCGTCCACGGCAGTGACGGACTCATGGTAGTCCTGCATGAAATTGGTGTCTTTGCGGCGATCGTTGTCGCGGAGTGGGATGCGTGGCTGTGCTGCGTACTTTGCACGGATGTGGGGTGGGGCGAGCGGCTTGCCTTTCTTGCGCAATGGGCCGTGCGGATTCTGCAGTGACAGCATGAGGAAGAGGGGTTGCTTGGGGGCCGTTTTCGTGTGGCCGTCGATCAGCATTAGAGCGTGGTCTGTTTCCCCGACGATTTTGTAAGGGAACGTGGGGTGTCCGGGCACGCCGGTATAGCGTGGGTCCTTGTCCCAGGGCTTTTTGCCGCGGGCAAACGGGTTGGCTGAGCCGACTGGTCTGTAGTCGAGGCTGCTGTGGTTCTCATTGTTCCACAGTGTTGCGGTCCCGAACCCGTAGTCCAACGCCCGTTGGCCATTGCCGAGGTGCCACTTGCCGACGTAGTGAGTTGCGTAGCCCGCATCCCTGAACATCCAGCCCAGCGTCGTGTGCTTGGCCGTCGTCACGTCCGGACGATGCTCGAGGGACATGTGGTTGGCAATGAAGCCCTGCTGCCAGGGCCACCGACCGGTCATCAGGATGGCACGGTACGGGGAGCAGATTGGGAGCGTGCTGTAGCAGTTCGAGAAGGAGACGCCCCCTTCGCGCATGGCCGCCATATTGGGGGTGATGGCCAACGGGGTCTCGGTGAAGCTCATGCTGCACCAGCGGTGAGTGTCGCTGAACACATAGATCACATTTGGTGCGGGATCACCACCTGGCATGGATTTCTCCTGGGCGTTCCCCCTGGGCATGGCCGTTCCCAATGCCCCGGCCGCCGTCAGTTTCACGAACTCTCTTCGGCTTATCATCGCGTCTGTCTCCTGAAGTGTGAATGACGATAGCGTTGGAAGGGGGAAGGGGCAACTGATGGAGTGAGGGCTGGCACCAGGTTAACGAGGAGCGGGCGTAACGCCTCAGTCTCGTGAGGCGGCTTATGTTCTCCCCCACGTAACTTTTGCGAATGGGCTCAAGGGATTCTCACCCCCCACCGGAGAGCTTGTCCGGAAGGGGGAGGCGCTCTACGTTCCCATTTGGAGCTGCGCCTCGACAATGGTCTCGATTGTGAGCAGGAGTTTGAAGATGGTGATCTGCCGGATCCAAACCGGGATGTCGATGCTGGTTGTCGTCCTTTTCGTCGTGGCGTTGAGTGTGTCGGGTGCCCCCGCCCCCAATTTGGTAAGCAACGGGGAGTTCGGGTTGGATGTGGACGGGAACGGGGTTCCAGACGATTGGCAGGTTTCCGGGGGCAAGGGAGTCCTCCAGGAACTGTCTCTGGACGTTGGGCGTGACGGTGGGAGAAGTGCTCGCATCCACTGCTCCGAATTCGCTCCTGATGGTGGTGCCCCCCACGTCATGCTCTGCCAAATGGGCAAAGTGGCCGTGCAGCGGGGGAAGACCTACCGATTGACTTTCTGGGCTCGGCAGCGCGGACTCCGCAGTCCGGTCGTCTCGATTGCGTTGAGGGACACCAACGGCTGGCACGACTGTGGACTCAGCGGAATGTTCTCTTTGGTGGCTGATTTGGGAGAGGAGTGGCAATCGTTTTCCTTCCTGTTCAGTGCGACTCGCGATTGCTCGGAGACGAGTCGCCTGCAGTTCTGGCACGCTCAGGTTGGGACGCTGTGGATCGATGACGTGACGTTGGTGAAAATGGACGGGATGGTCTACAGACCCGGGAACCTGGTGACGACGGAGGCGGAGAGCAACCTGGTTCCCAACAGCAGCTTTGAGTGCGGCGGCGATCAGTGGGGGTCGGTGTCGCCCACGCGTCTGCCCTGGGGTGGTATTGATGAACTGGTCGGGACGATTGACCAGAAGCAGGCCTACCACGGGAAAAGCAGCCTCAGGATCAGCCTCAGTCCGGAGACATTCCCTGTCTACGATTTCGACTACTTCGACATCACACACGCGGTTGTCAAGGCGCCGTTGGCAGGTTCGCGTGGTTGGGTCGCTCTCAAGCGGGGACGCCCACACACGCTGTCGGTTTACGTCAAGGCCGGAGACGATGGGACGCCTGTGCGGCTGGGGTTGTGTGAGTTCCCCAGCGGACGTTTCCGAACGGAGTTGGTTTCTGCGCGTTCCTCGTGGGAGCGGCGCACTGTCACGATTACGCCCAATTCTCACTACGGGTACGTCGTGGTCGGGCCTGATCTCAGGGAGGGGGGCACCGACTCGTGCGTCCTCTGGGTGGATGCGGTTCAGCTCGAGGAAGGTACGGTAGCTGGTGATTACGTGTCTGGACGGCCTGTTGAGTTAGGTGTCGACACAGGCCGGGTTGGGAATGTGTTCACGCAGGGCGATTCGGTGACGCTGAATGCTCACGTCGCCAACGTCGGATTGACACCTGTCGATCTGCAGATTGCGGTCATCCTCACCGATTTTCGGGACGTGGAAGTGGTTCGAAAGAGCCTTTCGCGGCGAGTGGAAGCAGGGGACACACTGCATGAGTCCATTGACGTCGATCCTGGGCGCTTGGGGTTCTTCCGGCTTCAGGCGACGCTCGTGACGGGAGAGACGACGCTTGAGCGTACCTTGCGTATGGCAGTTATTCCCGGATTCTCGGCCTCCGACTCTTTTCTTGGTGTCAACCATGCCCATGGCCGCCCGCACATCCTCAAGCTGTGTCGCGTAGCGGGGCTGACGTGGTTCAGAGACTGGTCGTTGAAGTGGCGTGATGTAGAGCCTGAACCCGGGCGCTGGGACTTCTCGCGCACGGACCGTGAGATCGACCGGATTCTCGCCGAGGACGTCAATGTGTTGGCCATGTTGCCGTTTCCCTCAAACGAGCGGAACACGACTGCTCCAGTTGATCTCGCGGCCGACAACAGCTACATGAAACAGCGCCTGAGAGTGGCCTTCGCGCCTCGGGAGAAGGCGGAGTTCCGGGCGTACGTCAGAGAGACGATCGCCCACTACAAGGGCCGTGTTTCCACCTGGCAGATCTTCAATGAACCGCTCACGACGAGTTACTCATTGCCGCGTGAGCATGGCTACGAGTCCAAGGACTACGCGTACTGGCTTCACGAAGCGTGGGACGTGGCGAAGGCGACCGACCCGGGGTGCCGGGTGCTGATCGGTTTTGCCGGGCTTGGGCCACGGATCATCAAGGAGTTCGAGGGGATCTTTGCGGAGGGCGCGTTGGCGTGGTGCGATGCGGTTACCGTTCACAGCTACCCGCGCGTTACGCCTCCCGAAGAGAACGAGAAGCACTTGCAGGCCATCCTTGGCTTGATGGATAGGCACGGAGGGAAGAAGCCGATCCTGATGACCGAACACGGGTACTACTGTGACGATGACCCGGAAGTCCTCCCCAGGAAGGACAGCAAGCATCTGGTTCCCCTCCCTAACGAGGCCTTGCATGCTGCCTACGCGATGCGTTCCGTCATCGTGCAGTTGGCCAATGGTGTCGAGCGGGTGTTCTTCCACTCAGGCCGTTGTACACGGTTGAACCAGGACAACGCCGAGGGGATCTTTCTTGAGTACGGTGGCGCCCCGAGACAGATCTACGCCGCCGCCGCGGGGTTGACGCACATACTCCCGGCCGGGGCTGTGTTCCGACGGAAGCTGGAGCTTGGGGATGGTGTCTGGGCCTATCTCTTTCGCGATGGATCTACGCATGTCCTTGCGGCTTGGAACCGATCGGGGAAGGACACGCAGGTGTTACTGGGTAGCAATGCTCTGAATGGACATGATATGATGGGGAATCGCTTGGACCAGCGGACCATCGCTCTGACGTGGTCGCCGCTCTATGTGGTTGCGGCGGGCGTGGATGAAGGCACGTTTCTGGATGCTGTTTCCGTGAGCTCGGAACAGAGGTGACTGGACTGGCTGGATGAGTTCGACGCTGGCCCTGAGACCGCCAACACGTCCTCAACTTGGCCTGAGCTTCGGGGCATTCGGAGGTATCCCCGTGGCACGCCGTAGCGATTCTCCAGGGGCGCCTCCCGGTCCCAACAGGACGAGAAACCGGCCGCATGCGGAGATGCGGCGCCTCCATTGCGTGTCCGCCTAAAGAAAAGACCTCCCTGGAGGAGCCGGTTTTCCGTAACCGGCCTGCTTGTTTCAGGAGAGCCTTCGCGAAGGCGGCTGCCTCCCACTGAATCACCGGGCAGGGATGCCCGGTGCCACCTCGAGGCAACCGTCTCGTTGACGCCACGCTTCTTCAGTTTCGCTTCATTCGGGCTATAGGTAGTTTTTCCCGTTGATGCTGTGGAGACGCTCCGGGTTGAGTTTACCGTCTTGGGCGACCGTGCATTTGTAGCGTGTGGTGTGCTGGGCGTCCTTGGGCTGGTCCTTGAGTCCGAGCGTGGTCACGGGGCGGGTGGTGGTGACGAGCCAGTCCAGCAGGTCCTTGGTCATCTCGGCAACGACGCCTTGGTGGTCCGGGCTGAAGTAGAGATTGGTCATCTCCCAGGGATCTGTTTCCAGGTCGTAGAGCTCACCAAAGCCTTGCGGATATTCGTCTTCGAACATTCCTTTGGGGTAGCTCACCAGGCGGTATTTGCCTTTGCGGACGCTGCGACTCCAGGCGAACTCGGTCACCGCAACGGTTCGAACGTTACCTGATTCTCCCCTGAGTAGATGCGAAATGTCTTTGCCGTCGGAGGTGGCCATCGCCGGGGCGCCAGCCAGCGCGCAGACGGTGGTTGGCAGGTCTATTGCTTCGACCAACTCGTCGGCAACGTGTCCCTCGCAGATGTGCCCCGGCCAGCGCCAAATATGCGGGATGCGGGTGATGGCATCACTGCAGATTCCGGGTGCCTTTTCCATGATGCCGTGCTCGCAGGCATAGTCGCCATGGTCGGCGGTGTAGATCACGATCGTGGTCTCGGCCAGCCCGTTCGCTTCCAGCCAGTCCACCATCTGCCCGACGGCATGATCGACCTGACTGATTGCCCCCAGGTAGCCCTGCATCTTCCGCTTCCGTCCTGCCTCGAAACTGTGCGGCTCTATCAGCGTCCATTCACCTTTGCGCCACCGGATTGCACTGTTTCTCATATGTGGCGCCTTGCCGGCCAGGTCGTGATCGGCGTTCGGTGGCATGGTGAGGTCCTTGCCGTCGTACATGGACCAGAACGGCTCGCTGGGGGCCGTACACTGATGCGGACGCGGGAGGCTCGTCTGTACGACAAAGGGCTTGCCCTCCCTGACGCTGTCCTGCATGAACTCGATTGCGGTTGCGGCGATCCAGCCTTCCTGGGACTCCTCGTAGGTAAGCGGAGAGGGCCGTCCCTCCATGCTCTGCTGACCCCGTTTGCCGAACTCGGCCATTCGGCCATGGTCTTCGAGCTCCAGCTTCCCACGGTCTCGCAGGAAGTCCGCGTATGCTGTGGAGCGTCCACCAATGCTGCACTCGCAGGTTTCGTGGAAGACATCGCAATCATCCTCGACCCAGTACTCTGGACAGTGGATCTTGCCGATGGCTGCGGATGCATAGCCATGTCGTCGGAGGTGTCCGAACAGCGTGGGAAGATTGGCCGGGCGCGGGCCGCTGAGTCCGTAGTACCCGTGGTTGTGGCAGTATTGGCCGGAGAGATAGCTCACCCGGCTCGGTGTGCAGATGGGGTTCTGCGTGATGGCGTTCTCGAACCTGACTCCGGACGCGGCCAAACGGTCCAGGTTGGGGGTCTGGACATCCGGGTGCCCCTTGCAGCCTAGGACTTTGGCGTTGTGCTGATCGGAGATAATGAAGAGAACATTGGGGTAAGCCATCGCGGTGTTTCCCTGGTCGTGGTGAAATCCTGTGGACGACACCAATTATGGACCGTGAACACCGCGACGGCAACCCGTCCCGGAGGGAGGTCAGCCGATCTTGAGGACGCTGTCCAAGCTGACGAAGAGAGGGCGTTTGGCTGCAGCGGCGATGGCAATCGCGTGCATTGTGTGGACGCGAACAAGCTCAGTTCGATCCTCGGCGTGGATGACCAGTGCCCCGGTCTCCCGTTCCCCGTCTCCGTGTGGGTTGGGAAGGACGGCGGCAACGAGGTTGAGTCCAGCCGCCTCCAGAGCATCCCCAACCGTCCCCGGAAGGGAGCCTTCCGGTTCCTCGATCAAACCGACTCCTGGCCACAGCATCGTGTCACTGTTCGAGACAGAGATTGGGAGGGACACCGCCCCGGCCGATGTTTCCACCTGAAGGGTCTCCAACCGGGATGTGATCCGGCTGGCGAAGCGCAGACGTTTGGCACAGACGAACTCGTGTGTAGGCAAGGCGGAAGCGACGATGTTGATGCTCTGTGGAGCGGGCGTGGTCAGCTCCACGATGAAGGGGTCTTCGGGGGAGGAGCCGTCCTCTTGATGACTGCTACCGAACAGGATTGTCAAGAACTGGGGTAGGTCCAAGACATAGCGCATGTGCTCGTTTGGCTTGCCAACGATCTCTTCGTATCTGGGATCGTCCCAGAGGTCGCGGAGATTGCCGTAGTTCGTGATGTAAGAGCAGGTTTTCAGTTTGGGGTGGTTTCGGAGCAACCGGAAAGCGTCGTCCTTCCGGCCGGTCAGCGCGTAGGCTCGGGCAAGATCCGTTGCGGGGCGGACGTACTCCGGGGTGAGCTCGCAGGCTTGCTCGAGGTAGGGAAGGGCCTCTTCAGGCTGGTCGCTCCAGAGAAATACGGCTCCAGCGAGCGCCGTTGCGGTGAGTTCATGTTCGGTTCCTCGGCAACGCTCTACCCATGCCTTGACGGCCGCCATGCCTCCGCTGCGGTCCTTGACGGTGACCATTCGTGCCGGGAGACCCACGTCCGGTGGCCAGGCTGCCTGCCGAAGGGCTGAACGGGCTTCTGTGTTTCCCGGCTCGGCCTCGATGGCCTGGAATACGTCGTCGAGTGTGGCGAACGTTCGGCTGTCACGGGCCTCGGTTTCGCGCGAGTGTCTCCGCACACTTCGCCAGGCACCGCGTGGAGTACAGGGTTCATCATCCTTGCGCCGGATCATCATGGCCGTGATGAGTTCTTCGTCGATTCTCAACGTAGCACCGGAGGCGACGGCGAGAGGGACTGCGTCGTCGATATTGCAGCTGATTGAAACCGTGCCATTCAGGCCGGTCACGTCCATTGTGGTTATGAATTCCACTCCTCTATGGCCATGTATGATGGCTTCCACGATCCGGCATCCGAACAGGGAGAGTGTCTGGGTGAGAACCCGGCGGATGTCCAGTGGCTCGAGGGCCTCGACACCGCGCCGGTAGAACGGGTCAAGCACGAGCGCTTCGTCCTCCGAGACGCCGACGAAGAACGATCGCTGCTGCTCGCCGGTCAACATGACCAAGTTGGCGGCCTGTTTGCCCAGCGAGATACGAATGCTGTTGATCCGAACGGTGTGTGGATCTTTGCTCTTGGCCATGGGATCAACTCCTTCCGCAGTTCCTGGTTCGGCGCGCGGGGACTCGCTGCCGTGTTATGTCGGTGCGGGCCCCGCCTCCGCCAAACCTACGGCGCGGCACACGCCCCGATCCACTGAGCGAGATTGGCGCTATAGTCCATCCATCCTGCAGTCATTATAGCAAAGGGCGTTCTGTCAATGCCAATCCGTTCTTGTCTCCTGTTCAGCCTGCTCCTAGTCCAGTCGCTGTTCGCCGTGGATGCAGAGGTCCGTGATGTGGGTGGTCTACCCGCATTGTGCCTGGATGGCGAGGCTGTTCCTCCACTCTTGTGTGTGACGGTGGATCCGAGTGCCTATTCCGTCGTGCGGGATGGCGCTCTGCACATGGGCTCGAACTCGCTCTATGCCGGCATCGGCATTGAGACGCTGCAGAATCTCCCGGCTGACTGTGATATTGAGGCGGAGCTCGCATTTGACAGCCAGGTGGGTGGCGACGCCAGTTTCGGTTTTGCCTTCAAACGTGGCGGCGGCGAGTTTACCTGCAATCTGGCCCACTATCCGGAACGGAATCGGCTGAAATTCTGGGACCGGAATGCGGCTGGGCGAGGATTGATCCGTTGGGATGAGCCGTTGGACTGGGAATCGGGCCGGTTTTACCGAGTCCGCCTCGAGGTCCGCGGACGTTCCGTCAAGGCATTCGTGGAGGGCAAGCTGGTGAAGAGCGAGGAAAGCCCGGCCGATTCCCAGCCACGGTGTCTGCGGATCGGCTGCTACCGTGGCGAAGGCCGTTGTCGGCGCATTCGAGTGACTCAGTCCGACGGGATGGTCATTCTTGAGGAGACATTCGCGGATCCGGCCCTGCCTCTCTGGAATGCCCGAGCCGGCTCTGACCGTGATCTGTTGATCAAGGCTGCTGAGAACGGCATTCATCTGTTCCAGGTCGGGCTCCACCTGCCGGAGTTCTGGAGGGGACCCGATCGCTTCGACCTCAGCATGTTCGTCGGACGCATGCGCGCGGCCCTGGAGGCCGATCCCCAAGCGCACATCATTGTTCGACTCCGTCTTAATCCGCCGCCTTTCTGGGACAAGGCACACCCCGGCGAGCGAGTTCAAGCCAAGAATCTGGACGGGAGCGACTGGGGGCCTCACCGCTGGGTGAACTTCGCATCGTCCGTTTGGCGGACCGATCTCAAGCGCGTGTTGGCGGAACTGGTCCGACAGATTGACAGGGAGGACTGGGCCGGGCGCCTGATCGGCTTCCAGGTCATGGCGGCTGATGGTGGGGAGTGGGTCTACGGTTTCAACCGTGTCATCTTCCACGACTACTCGCCAGCTCAACAACGTGAGTTCCGGGTGTGGTTGCGGGAGCGTTATACGACGGATGCCGCTCTCCGGGCGGCCTGGGAGGACCCCGATCTCACGATTGACAATGCCGAGATCCCGCTTCCTGCTGCGCGGGTCCATCGGGCCGTTTGGCCGGAGTTCTCGAGCCGATCCCCGGCAAGGCCTCCTTCTCACCGCACCAATCGAGTCTTTCTGGACCCCGGCAGGGATCAAGCGTTGTTGGACTACAAACGGTTCCACAACCGGGCGATCACCACCACGATTCTCCTCGCGGCCGGGGTCCTGAAGTCGGCGAGTGAGCAGAAGCGGGTGGTTGGCGTGTACTATGGATATCACGTGCCGACTACGGGGTCTATCCACAACAAGGGGCACAGTGACATAGCCCACTTCCTGGCGTCTCCTTTGGTGGACATCGTGGCGTGCCCCCTGAACTACGATCAGCGGGACGCCGGAGGGACGACGCTGCCCCAGTTGGCACCCGCATCCGTCCGGGCTAATGGGAAGCTCTTCTGGATCGAGGACGACTCCCGCACGGTCTATTCGCGAGAAGGGATTCGCTGGCGCATTGCCACGCTCTCCGCTACTGAAGAGGTGATGAAGCGCACGTTTGCTTACGCATTGACCAAAGGGGGAGGGGACTGGTGGCTGGATTTCGGGAACCGCTGGTTTGCCCACCCCCCGTTGCTCTCTCTCTACAAGCAGTTTGCTCGGACCATGGCTGGGGCCACCCCACGGGATAGGACGTCAGCAGCCCAGATTGTCGTACTCCTGCAGGAACAGACCTACCTGCGGCTGTTGCGCAATCCTGCGTTTTCCGAACCGCTTGTCTATCGACAGCTTCTCGAGGAGTGCAGCCGCATTGGGGCGCCCTTCGACATCGCCATGCTCTCCGACCTCGAGCGTCTGCCGCCGTACCGGCTCTACATTCTCCCGGATGCCTTCTACGTGTCGACGGAGGAGAAGCAGATGCTGAAACGCATCTTGCGCTGCGATGGGCGAACCGCTCTGTGGATCTACGCACCAGGGCTGTGGACCGACGCGGGGCTCTCCGACGAGGCGGCGACCGAACTCACCGGAATTCAGCTGCGCCAGGCGGAAGTCTCCGCGCTGCCGGATTTGCGTTTGACCACCTTCGACACACCTTGGACTCAAGGCGTGAGTCCCGCTTTTCGGCACGTTGCGCCGGCGCGCGTCGACCCGGTCGTCTACGTGGATGACCCCGAGGCAACCGAGCTCGGTCGGATGGTCATGCGTTTTCCTTTGAACGAACGTGGCTGGGGCGCTCAGGTTCAGCGGCGCGAAGTTGGCCTGGCGGCACGTCGCTTCGGGAACTGGACGTCCGTGTTCTGCGCCGTGCCCTGTCTGCCTGCTGAACTGCTGCGTTCGGTGGCCCGTGGTGCAGGCGTGCACCTGCATGGGGAAGGAGGGGACACGATTTATGCTTCGCAGGGCTTCCTCGCGATTCACACAGGCCATGCCGGAGAGCGTGTCCTGCGATTACCGGATGGTGTCCGGGAGTTGCGCGAAGTTTTCGACGGAACTCACCTTCCCGTTGAGGACGGCAAGGTACGTGTGATGCTTGACACCGGACAGACCCGACTGTGGCGCCTGGGGCGATCACGACAGTGAGGTCGAGATGGTTATGGTGCTAAGGTACGGGACACATCACGCCTGGAGTGATTCCGGGCTCAGCATGCGTGGAGGCCCCAAATGAAGCAGTTCCTTATATCCGCTATCGTCGCTCTGTCTGCCGGTTCCGCGTTCGCGCGCGACCCCGTCTGGGTCTTTAACAATGGCCCGGACGGGAAGCTGATTTCCCTCGGCCAGGGACAGCTCTGTCGCGAGGTCGGACTTACGCGGTTACTGCCGACCGGAACCGACTTGACCCTGACCGTCCCGATGGGCGCCGATGATGCTTTCCCCGCCAACGAGCGTCCGTTCTTTGGTGTCCGCTACAGGTACAAGACGACCATCAACCGTGCAGGCCTGTTCTTCACGACCGATGTCCTGACGAAGCTTTCAGACAAGAGTTACTCGGCGTTTCCCGTGGTCGGCGACAATACGTGGCGGACAACGATCGTCGACATGCGTGCGTTCGACCACCGGAATTGGGCAGGCATGATCACGTCGTTCCGGTTCGACCCAACGAATCCGAGCGACAGGGACTCCACGTACCAGGTTTCGCGATTTGGCTTCTTTCCATCGGAGGTGGAGGCGCAACGCTTTCTGGATACCGCCGTCGATGCCCCCGATTACTCGGAACCGACACACTTCATCGCCCCATTGCAGCGGGTGTTGGTACCCGGGGGGTGTCTGTTCGATGGCTTCGATCGAGGCGACTTTGTGCTTCGGTCAACGGGCATCGACAGTCCGTCGCACGTGACCGTCGTCCGGTTCCAGCCCCAAGGGGACCCGGGCGAGGGAACCGTTGTCCCCGTCTGCGAGACGAATGGGCGCGGGTTCACCCGCTTCATCGCGAAGAAGCCCGGGAACTACAGCCTCGTCAATGCGCCCTTCCTTCTGGACGACCTCGCCGGTCTCGGTGCGAGAGCCCGGCTGGCGGTTCAGTTCGTCGCGGCACGGGAGCTGCTCGGCGGCGCTGAAGCCCGGATGTTCCGCCCCGGCGACCGGCTCCTGGACGCTCACTGGCAAGAGGCGGTCGAGAAGCTTGGCCATTGCGACATCGATCTGACGGCGCGTACCAAGCCCGCAACCCGCGCCGAAGCAGCTGCTGTGCTGAAGACGGCCATTCAGGTCGCGCTAGGGGCTGCCATCGACTCCCCGCACACGAGTGACCATTTGACTCGGGACCGAATTCGCATCGGGGCGTGGGTTAACGCGCGTCGAGAGGCAATCGGAGAGGATTTCATTGAGACGTATAGCTCCGCCGGGTTCGACTGGATCATTGCCAATGGTGCTTTGGCGGGCGATTACAGGGACATGCTGTTGCGGGACTGCGACCGGCACGGCGTTGAACTGATTCTGGGGGATGGTGCATACGCGGATCCTGCCGTGGCAACCGCGGGATATTTTGACCATCCTTGCTTCGCCGGGACGTATGTCACCGATGAACCGGGAACAGACCAGTACGGCAAACTGGCCGGGATCTGTAATACGTACTACCGGGAGACCGATGGCAAGCTGCCATACATCAACCTACTGCCGATGTACGCCAATGCGGCACAGTTGAGGTATGGGGCCGGGGCCGCCGCGATTGAGTACTACGATGCCGACCCAGACCTGTACAGGAAATACTGCGACGCCTTCTGTCGTGAGTTCGATGCGCCCTATATCTGCACCGACATCTATCCTCTCAACTGGCGCCACGGCAAGCGGGTCACGTACAAGGACTACTGCGAGTCGATCAATGTTATTGCGGCATCCGCCCGGCAACACGAAAAGGTGTTCTGGTGCTGTATCCAGACGTTCGCCTGGACGCCCAGTAAACGCACTCCAACGGAATCGGAGTTCCGTTGGCAGTCGTACTGCATGCTGTCGTTCGGCTGCAGAGGACTGCTTTGCTGGACGTACGCGGGACTCAAGCCTGAGAGTCCGTCCCTGATAGCGATTGATGGGAAACGGACCAATGCCTGGTACGATGCCGCAACGGTGTTCAAGGAGATACGCAATCTGTCTGACGCTATCATCCGGTACAGGAATCTGGGGGCGTTGGCCCACAACTGCACGGACGATACGCCGTATCTGAAGTTCAGCAATCCGGTCCGGACCTTTCCAACGATCCGGCAGATCCAGTGCGACGACCCGCTGCTGATCGGCTGCTTCGCAGATGACGAGGGCTCCGGAAGCGCGTTCACCGTCGTCAATATGAGCGAGTTGGAAGCAGTCAAGACGACCCATGTCAAGCTGGACCTCGTCGGCTCGAAGGTTGTCGCCTGGCCTCGCGGCGAACGCACCGTGCTGACACCCGACGCCCGTGGATTCTACCATCTCACACTCCCGCCAGGGGAGGGCATCCTTGTCGAGGTCGAGTGACCAGTGAGATCGAGCGTCCGCGTAGCGTTGACTCCGAGCCCCCAACGTGCACCCTCTGTTGAGGGTGGAACTATCGACGCAACTGTACTTGATCTCGTGTGCTTCTACCGAACGGTGCCTTCCTGACACGCCTGAACCAGAGTGTAGAAGAGCAGCTCCTATATCCAGGGGACGTCGATGTCGCTGACGCGGAGCACTTCTTGTTGCTGGACACGGTTCTGACGTCGCTATCAGAGCACCCGCTTCGCATACTCGTCCATTCGATCCCAGATTGCGCCTGCGTCACGCCAGGCAGTGTCCTTTGGCAGCGCCGACAGTTCCTTCTTCAGACCGGATCGAAGCGGCATGAAGCCGGCTTGCTTAAGCCCCGTCACCTGCAGGACTTTTGAGTTGTCGACGACTCGCTCAAAGAGCCGGTCATAGGCGAGCTGGTACCCCGCTCCAGCGGATCCGCCCATGATCTGCAGGTAGTCCTCGGTATCCGCGGGCAGATACTCCAGGCCGATGATCTCTTTGTAGTATTCGGCTATTTCGCCCCACGTCCGGTGTTCGGCAGTGGCCAGCGTAAAGCGCTCCTGGTAGGCGGCTGGATTCAGGATGAGACCGGAGAACAGTTTGGCCACGTCACCCGCCCAGCTCATGGTAGCCTGTACGGAAAGCGCTTCTCTTGGAAGAACGACAGGCAGCCCCTTCAAAGCTCTGGCCACCACAATGTGCGCCTCCAACGTCACGAGCTGGAAACGGCGTTTTGAGTAGGTGATGGCCGGTCTGACAATCGTCCAATTGTCATATCCCGAGCTCTGAACGATGTCCTCCTGGCGGGCCTTTGTCAGGGAATAGTCCTCGGTTGCCAGGAACTCCTGATTCGGGGACGCGTCCAGCAATCTTGGGGAGTTCTCCGTGATCGGAACATCTCCCCCGTCATAGACGCGATAGGATGAGAGGAAGATGTAGTGGTCGGTGTTCCGGAGCAGTAGGTCATGTCTCTCCCTGAACTGCTCCGTTGAGTAGAGCATGAAGTCGACGATGACATCGAACCGCTTCTTCAGGAGCTCTGTCAGGTAGTCAATGTTCTTCGCATCCGCCTTTACGTAGGAAATGCCCGGATGGTCAGACACAACATCGTCCAGGGACACCACTTGGACGTCGTATCCCAGACTGGCGAGCTCTGGCACGAGATATACGCCCATCGCCCCTGTACCGCCAAGCACCAATGCCTTCTTACCACTCACCAGCGTACTCCTTGTCTTTGTGATGAAATGTTACCGTCCGTTCCGGCAGTCCGTTGCCGAGCGCGACGGCAGGCCGAGCTGCTCCTGAAGCTGGACCACGTCGACCTGGTCCACATCGCGACGGCAATGTACAGCCTGCGCTGCCGCAAGACCTGCCGCGTGCCCGATCTGAATCATCGTTCGCTGTAAACGGCAACTTGAGGCCGCAAGGTGGCTGAAACTGGCGCCACGACAGGCCACAAGCAGGTTGCGCCAGCCGCCCTTCGGGACCAGGCACCGGTACGGAATACCGTAGGGAGTCGCGACCTCACTCAGCCCCCCTCCCGAGCCATGCGTATCCATCGGGTGATCGGCGATCGCGATGATGTCCGGGTGCTTCCGCTCGGAGACGTTGATGGCCAGGTCACGTTCGGTCAGCACGTACTCACCAGCGATCCGGTAACTCTCCCGAATGGCGAGCATCGGTGAGAAACGGTCGAACTCAAACTCCTTGTATCGCGTCTTTTGCATCGTGTGCCAATGTGCCAGCGCCCGGCGTTTCGCCTCTGCCATCGCCCCGTCGTACCCGAGGGCAAGCAGTTTCCAACCGGGCATCAGTCCGCCACAGCTGTTGACAAACCGGTCCCCGTTCGGAAGCCCACACGCGTAACCGCCTCGGCGCGCCGCCATGCCTTCGGGCAGCGCCTGCGGCGTCGGCGACTCAGCACGGCGGATGCGATAGATGATCTCGAGCGCATTCAGAATTTCCGCGGGGTTCTCCGGCGCCGACGGTTCGTTGAAATGCTCCCGTGGTTCGGCTCCCAGCATGGTCTCGCAGCCTGCCGCCTGGCAGAGGTAGCCGCCGCCTGTGGAGTCGATGAACACACCCGCCCGAATGGGGTACGTGCCTCCGCTGTCCGAGACTGCCCGAATCGAGTCCACACGCCCGCCCACGCGATCGACCGAAGCGGCGACGAAACTGGTTTGCAGCATGACACGGCACCGTCCCGTCTCGCTCAGCATCGCCGTGACCACCTTGCTGAATACCTCGGGGTCGTAGGGAACGCCGCGCCCCATTGCTCGTGTGAGAGTCTTTTCGTATACAACGTTCGGCGACACTCCGCCCGGGATCCTCTGCAGACGTTCGACAATCTCGCGGGCAATCGCACAGCCCGGTCCGGGTTCCCAGCTACTGACGCCCCCCGACGTGCTGGTGCCCCCAAGTCGGTCTTCACGTTCGACCAAAATCACGCTTACCCCGGCACGGGCCGCTGCCACCGCTGCACCGATTCCGCCGCTGCCGCCGCCGACCACACACACGTCGCAGTGGAGTTCCTCCTGGGCGTCCGCCTCGATTTCGGATGTGTCCAACTGCGTCGCACGGGGCCCAACCTTCACACCTGCGATCTTCAGGATGTCGTCCGTTTCCAGGCCGTCGGTGTCCTTTGCTCCCACCGTTGTGAATGCCCATGTTTCGCCGGTGACCGTCTGTTCGCCGTACGTCTCGTCTATCCTCCAGTAGTATCGGCGGCCGCGAGCCAGGGGGCCAATCGGGAACCGCGACGGGGCGAGATCATGTGCGCGAACGGTGAGCGACTCAGGAGACGTTCCGAGCAACACAGTGTGTGAGGCGCCTTGAGCACCTGGACTCCAGAGCAGGTTCGTCTCCAAGGGAATTCTCCTCGCAAATCGAACCGGCCCGGGTTCCCGCGCCCGACCGGAGGCTGTCGTGAAGCGCCAGAGCTTTCCGGGCACGATATCGTGACCGTGTACCGAATCCACACGCCAGTGGTATGTCGTCGCGAGGGAGAGATTCTCGGCGAGCCATTCGCCGTCCGCCTCCTCGGTTTCCACCCGTACCAGCGATTCCGGGGAGTCGCCGATGTAGAGCCGATAACTGTCCGCGCCAGGCACCCCTGCCCACGAAAGGAGCGCGGGCAGGCGGACTTCCTTCGCGCCGTCCCACGGCCAGGGGAATGAAGTCGCCCCATCCCGAACCCGGAAGTTCCACACATCGCTTCGGACGATTCCGGCTCCGGTCACCGATTCCACACACCAATGGGACGTTCGGGAGAAAGGCAGTGACTCAAGCCTGTATGAACGTCCCGTGACGTTGCGTGCAACGAGGCGGAGAGCATCGGCGTCCGGGCCGGTGTAGACGTGGAACGCCTTCACCTTTGCCGGGGCCTCCCACGAAACAGTCACATTATGCGGCAGATCGTCCGTGCCGATGGCGGGCACGGGGTGGAATGCCGCCGATGCATGGGACACCGGCGTGATCTCGATGCCGTTCAAGGACACGTAAACATGATCCGCCACGGGAACACGGGCCGTGATCACGATGTCTGCCAGACCGTCAGATTCGACCTCGAACGCGACGCGTGAAGCTTGAGCGGAGTCCGCGGCACCCGTCTGGGGATGCGCGGCAACGGCCTCGCGGTCGGCTCCTGCTGCATCTGTGACCAGCAAGGCCAGGTCTGGGCGCACATACCCACGCGAATCGTTGTGCCAGGTGATCACACGGTACCGTCCGGCTGCCAGTCCAGATAGCGCCACGGTCATGGGGCGGTCTGACCAGGAGAACAGGTTCTCAGTGATCACCGAAGCGTAGCCCCCCGTGCAGGGCGGTCCCGAACGGAATCCCAGGCCCTCGTCGGGCCCAAGCTCAACCTGGAAGCCGTCCGGGTCGAAAGACGTTCCTCCCAATGCAAGCCGGAACGGGCCGCGGCGGTTCCAGTGCTTTCCAGCTGACACTGCCCACGCGATCCACCCCGGTTGCACCGGTGAACCATGCACGCCGATGTCGATGGCGATGTGCTTGGATTTGGTCAATCCCGACACGTCGCCTCGGGCGGAGCACGTCCCGAAGCAGAACACGACGGTCAGACCGATGGTACCGAAGCCGCGCGGAAGCAGTTTCCTCAAAATGCTGTCTCCTTGAGCAATGCCAATCTTGCGTGAAGGTCCGCAGGCCCTGCCGCAGGGAGCAGCTCACTACCCCGCATTTCTCATGGGCAGGACATTGTGGCGTTTGTTTCTCGCTTTGGCAGAGACCATTGAGAATCAGTGGTCGGTCCTCGGGCGAGACACTGTGTTTCCGAGACCAGAAGGCAATGCCCACCCGTTGGGTGAACCTGGGGCACGCCGAGCCTCGCTCTCACCGCACGGGGCAGTGGTCACCACAGCACCCGCTTGCGAAAACAAGGCTCGACGCACCCCAGGTCCATGAGAAATGCGGGCTAATCGCTGCCGGATATCACGTTCACGTCTCTGAACATGACGGGATTGTCGCTCAGCCGCAGGGGCTTGCCGCTGGCGGCGGTTACGTTTTTCAAGACGACTTCCCTGGTCTTGGTGTATGGGTATTTCTCCACGTAGGAATCGTCGTCGAAACGCCGGTTGAAGTTCGCGAAGATGGCGGGACCACGGTAGCCGTCAGGGTGCCTTGTGTCGTCGATGCGGAGTGTGTCAACGGTGATGCATTCCGGCATGTAGCAGGGGTAGCCGAAATCGTGCTGCCCGGAATAGGAGCCGCCGATCAGACTGGCGCTGACCGGTCTTCCGCACGCAGGCACAAAAACGCAGTTCCGGAAGACGAACTCGCCCTGCCAGGTACTGCCGTAATCCGGCCGCAGGTTGATGAAGGTCCTGCCATAGACAGTGGTGTTCTCCACGGTAAACGTTCCGCTGCCGATGGCGTTGATTCCCGCATGCCCCAGCGTCGAATTGCGGATCGTGGCATTGGCAACCCCTTTGTGGGCATCGAACCGCGAGAACGTACACGTGTCGAGAAGAAGATTCTTGCAGTAGTTCGAGCCCATGATCCCCCAGTACTTGCCATTCTTGATGTCATTGGTCTGGCTGCAGTTCACGAACGACACGTTCAAGGCCCGGCCGATTGAGATGTCGTAGGTGCCCATGGAAACGGGTCTCCCTGCCGAGCCGATGGTCCTGTATGTCTTGTGTCCCGTCAGGATTGTGTTCTTCACCGTCACATTGGCGCAGTTGGCGATGTTGATGAACCCACTGTAGGGCGCGCCGTGGTCTCCCTCCCCGGTGATGCGATGCTGCAGTCCGTCAATCACGACATTGGAGCGGCGTATGGCGATTCCGCGCCCGTAGTAAGCGTACCGCGATTCAGCGGCGTTGGCGATGGTGGAGAAACGTCCTCCGGTGATGGTCAACCGTGCCCTATCCATGGGTTGGGCGGTGATGTCAGTGATCTGGTCGAAATCCCAGATGATCGGCGCATTCATGTCGACATTGCCATCGTTGTCAGCAATGAAGATGTCTGTCTGTGCGGAGCCCTTGTTCTGGTTCGCGCCGTACCTGATGTAGTGCTTGATGTGGGAATTCGTGACGCTGATCAGGCACGTGTGAGACAGCAAGACACTGATCTTCGGCTGATTCCGCTTGAGGGTGGAAATGCCCTGCAGTTTGAACGATTTCAGCTCCGATCGGACCTCGAAGATGTTCGTCCTGTGGTTTTCGACATCAGTGTCGTCAATGATGAACTTGGCTGAGCCGAAATCGGTGTCGGTCTGTATGACGGCGGTCCTCTTCTTGCCGCCGATCACGTATGTTGCTCCGTCATCGGCCCTCACAGGGAGACCGTGTTCGTTAGCAAACTCATGGGCCTTGGCAATGGCGTCGATGTCGTCCGTCTCACCATCACCCCGAGCTCCGAATGTCTCATATCGGACCACGTCCATCGGCTTCTTTCCTCCGTCTGCAGCGGGTTCTTCACACCGGGCCGACGGGCATTGCCTGCAGAGGCCGAGAAACGCTACGGTAAGCGCCCCAAGCCATGCTCCCATCGCACCACATCGTGGCGTGCAGACTCGGTGTCGGCTCGCGCCACTTCGAATTGTCGTCAACATATGTGTTGTCTCCGTGATGTCTGTCCGGTCTTCTCCATTCCTGCGCTCAACATAACAGCAGCGCTTCAGAGTACATCTTCTTTGGTTTCAGGCGAGACGAGACAGCCGTCCTCTGGGCGGAGTTGCCTGGCTTTTGGCACAGGCTATTGAGGAGGATTTTATCAACAGACAAGGCGAGGTCATCGGGGCCCTCCGCAGAGCGGTTCTCGAGTCCTCTGTAACGTCTGCCGTTGCGCTCGCGGCCTCCTCTTGTGCCGCTATTGTGACTGTCGGTGAAGCAGCCTTGGGCTATGAGCCCACTGTGGTTTTGGTACGGCCACCACCCATGCGGAGATCTGCCGTGAGAACGGCCCTGCTGACATTACTCCTGGGGATGCTGAGTGGAGACTTGCTGTGCGATGCATCCGTCTCGACCGGTCCGCCTGGGGGAGTTCACGAGATCCGGGTTGAGTGGTACAGTCCCAACGGGCGCTGGGACATCCCCCTGGTCTGCTTCGAGGTGATGCGGCAGGATCCCTCGATTCTCTGCACGGAGTTCTCTCCTCTTAAGGTGCAGGGGGGGATGGGGTACCAGTCGGGGAAGATCATGGCCTTTGCCACGGGGGCCGGGCCCGATGTGTTCAACATGTGGACGTACGAGATTGCCAGCTACGTTGAACAGGGCTTCCTGCTCCCGCTGACCGAGTTTGTCGGCGCTGATGGCGTACTTGCGGATGGTACGGCAAAACAGCGTCCTGACGGGAGTCCGGATCGCAATGGCCGGATCGACGATGACGAGGCGACGTGGGAGTACTGGAAGCAGCTAGACCCGATCGTGCGCAAGATTGCCACGCATGATGGGGTCGTCTACACCATCCCGGCGCGCCGCAGTGACTACGTCGGGCTCGTGTACCGCAAGGACCTTCTGCGTGAGAGCGGTATCCCCGAGACGCCTCCAGCCGATTGGCAGGAGTTCTGGCGTCGGATGCAGATTCTGACCCGGCCCGAGATCAAGATCCCCGGGGCACGTAAACACTTCGGCCGGCATGGCCTCTACCTCCATCGCTACCATATCTACCTCTATCCGTGGGTTTGGGCCAGCGGAGGGAATTTCGTTCTGGAGGGGAAAACGAACCCGCGAACGGGCGACGTTCACTGGTGGCCGAAGGAGGAATTGGCGTTCGCAGATCCCGAGACGGGCGAGAGCCTGGCCGCGCAGCCGAGTCGCTGGAAGGTGACCCTCAACACCCCCGAAGTCCTCGCTGCTTATGACTTTCTCTGGAAACTCCTGCACGGGCCGTGGATTCGTGACCCCGAAACACAGCTGCCATTGGACGTGACTGCGGAGGATATTGCCGTCGGAGCCGTCCAGCGCCCTGGCGGCGGCGTTGTCCGCTTTGTTCCCGGCGACATCATCCGTGGCGTCGCCCGAACGTATTCCTCTGAGGACAATGCTGGGAAGCAGGAGTTGTTCGAGCGTGGAGAGGTCGCCTGTTTCCAATCGAGTGTGGGGACTGAGGACGCGACCAGCAAGCTTGAGATGCGTCCGGATCAGATGGGATTCTGGGCCGTTCCCCCTCGCTCGTCCGAGCTTTCACCTAATCTGTATATCAGCTCGCATTGGCTGGGGTTGAGCCCATCCCTCGCCGGCGACAAGGGGCAGATAAGACGGGGGAAAGCCTGGAAGATAGCCTCCAGCCTCGGCAGTGACCTGGGGAAACGGATGTACATCCAGTACATGGTGCAGCAGGGCATGGCGATGTTCATGACGCCGGAGAAACTCAAACTGGCCGGCCTCGAGGAGTACATCGAGGAGATTCCGGAACACTGGCGTCGCGAATATGCCCGGCTTTTCCAGTTCCGCCGGTTTGAGCCGTTCAATGCGAACTGGCTGCAGGTAGCGCGCAATGATCTCGCTGCCGTCTTCGATGAGTTGGCGCAGGACCCGGAGTTCGACTACCGATTGGCGCTGAACGCGGTTGAGCGCCGGGCCAACACCTACATCATGAGTTCTCGCCCGGAAGCCGACATGCGCCGATACCGGCGGACTGCCTGGCTCGTCTTAGGAGGGGCAATTCTCGTGGTGTCGGTCTTTGTCACACTGTTCGTTCGGGCGCTGCGCGAAAAGGCGGCGGCATCCATACGGGAGGTCGGGGGTGTCGGTACGACACACAGCGTGCATCGCCGTTGGCTGCCTTGGGTGTTGCTTGCCCCAGCCCTTCTCTCGATCACATTGTGGGCTTATTACCCGCTGATCCGCGGGACGGCAATGGCGTTCATGGACTACCGTCTGATGGGCGAGAGGACATGGGTTGGGATCGACAATTTCATCAATGTCTTCCTTGACCACCAGTTCCAGCAGTCGGTGTTGGCGACACTGCGGTACGTTGTTGTGGCCTTGAGCATGACCTTCCTCGTCCCGATCGTGCTGGCCATACTGCTCAACGAGATTCCCTGGTTCAAGCAGAGCTACCGCACGCTCTTCTTTCTTCCCCAAGTCTGTTCCGGGGTTGTCATCATGTTACTGTGGAAACAGATGTATGAGGGCAGTGCGCGTGGCTATCTCAACCAGATTCTGCTCCGTGCGGCTGGTCTGATTGGGGTCGATATGCAGCCGATCGACTGGTTGGGAAGCACGTTCTGGGCGCCGATTTGCGTGGTGTTGCCCGGGCTCTGGGCTGGTGCAGGAATGGGGAGTTTGATCTACCTTGCCGCCCTGAAGAGCGTTCCGGATGACCTGTACGAGGCGGCGGACCTGGACGGGGCCGGGCTCTGGCAGAAGATACGGTCCATCACCATACCAACGCTCTACCCGCTCATTGTCATCAACTTTGTTGGCGCCTTCATCGGGACGTTCCACCAGATGCAGAACATTTTTGTGATGACTGGCGGGGGATCCGGGACACGTGTACTCAGCTTGCACATCTGGCTCACGGCCTACGCGGATCTGAAGTTCGGCCCGGCGACCGCAACGGCCTGGGTGCTCGGGAGCATGCTTATCGGGTTCACGGTGTGGCAGTTGCAGATTCTCAAGAAAGTTGAGTTCCGGCGAGCATTGGAGAACTGATGGCGGTTGTAACAAAAGTCGGCAGGCAGAGCTGGCCGGTGGCTACGTTTCTGACGTTCAGCTATCTGGTGCTCACGGCGGGGGGGATCTCGATGGTCGTTCCCTTCCTGATCATGCTCACCAGTGCCGTCTCCAATTCCTGGGACTACGAACAGTTCCACCCGCTCCCGACGTATCTGTGGAATCGTGAAGAACGATACATGAAGTTCCTGGCCGAGAAGTACCTGGACATCGCGGCTCCGCGCGTCCGCGTCTCCCGCGACTTCCGCCTCTTCTCTGCCGCGTATCACCCGAGGTCTGAATGGCAATCGTTTCGGAACATGCGGGAAGATGAGGCGTTTTTCGAGACGCCGCCCTTCTGTTTCGGCTCGGAGAACGGCCGCCAGAAACAGCTTGAGACCCAGCTTGCGGACTACCGTGATTGGCTCACACAGTATGATCGTCCACTGCTCACGTTGCCCATGTTTGCCCGTTTCACGCGTGTTCGCTATCAGACCACCATGCGCGAGTTCTACGAGCGTGAGTATTTGGCGCGGGAGGGCCTCGACCGAGCCGCTCTCTCCGGGCGAGCCCTCGAGGAGGGCGGACTCGCGGTGTTGGCCGATCGCTGGCAGGAAGCGAAGTTCAAACACTTCTTCTTCCTGGAGTTGATGGTCGAGGGTTCGTACCCATACCACTTGCGCTCCTGGCTGCCCCCGCTGGATGAGAAGCGCTGGCAAGACTATTGCCGGTTCGTGCGCGAGTTGCCGGCGGAATGGAAAACACCAATCACGGCACAGCATCTCTGGCTGCGGTTCCTTGAGAATGCCGTCAGCGATCTGGACGCGTTCAGAGCGCGGACCGGGCTGAACGTGTCAGGTCTCCACGACGTGCCTTTTCCGGAGACGGAGCCGACCAATCCCCGCCTCCAGCAGCTCTGGCAGACGTTTGTTCAAGAGAAGTGGCCGATCTGGATGGTTGAGCTTCCACCTGAACGGGCTTCAGGCTACCGCGCCTATCTACGTGAACGAACGGGCAGCATTGAGCGCTACAACCGGATGGTCAAAGCTGATCACGCGGATTGGGAGAGTGTCCCCTGGACCGGGCGCCCGCCGCGCGCTCCACTCGCTCGCAATTTCTGGCGGGACTACTTGCTGCAACTGCCCCCAGCGGAACTGGCAAACTACCGCGTGTCCCCTGAGATGTCGTACCGGGAGTTCTTGCAGACGCGCTACGGGGACGTGGGACATTTGAATCGCGCCTACGGCTGGGACGCCACCGAGTTTGCTTCCGTGCAGATCCCCGTTGCGGATATCGACTACGCACAGTTCCTCGCGCAGGAGGGCTGGGTGATGAGGACGTTTCTCACCTTCAATCTGCACCAGGTGTTCCGATACATGGCTGTCCAGGGGCGAGCCCTGCTCAACACCGCAATTCTGGTCGGCCTGAGCATACTGACGTGTCTGACGGTGAATCCTCTGGCTGCCTATGCACTGAGTCGGTTCCACATGCGTCAGACGCAGAAGATCCTGCTCTTCCTGCTTGCCACGATGGCCTTTCCACACGAGGTATCGATGATCCCGAACTTTCTTCTGTTGCGTGAGTTCGGGTTGCTGAATACGTACGCGGCACTTGTCCTGCCGAGGCTGGCCAACGGATTCGGGATTTTCCTGCTCAAGGGGTTCTTCGACAGCCTCCCGGCCGAGCTCTATGAAGCAGCGACGATCGATGGGGCAGGGGAGTTCGTCATGTTCTCGCGGATCACCCTGCCGCTCTGCAAACCCATTCTTGCGTACCAGGCCCTCCTGACCTTCATCGCGACGTACGGCGGGTTCATGTGGGCATTTCTTGTCTGCCAGGACTCACGGATGTGGACGGTGATGGTGTGGATCTACCAGTACCAGCAGACGGCGCAGGCATTCCCCTACATGGTCATGGCCGCCTTTGTGTTGGCTTCCATCCCGACCTTGATCGTCTTTCTCTTCTGTCAGAAGATCATTCTCCGCGGCATCATCATCCCAACGATGAAGTGAGTTGCTCTCGGCGGCCCCAGGGGATCCGGCGGTCGGGGACGACACGCCTTCCAGCGAACGGTGCCCGAGCGGAGCGTCTTTGGAGGGTCGATGTCCACAGCGACCGTCTCACAGGCCGGGGGCAGAAGGCACGGCGGTCGGGGACGATCCCCGCCGCTTCCCGTGCTCAAAGCCCATCCCAAATCACCACTATCTTGTTGATCTCGTACCGTTTACGTACCGACGATTCTTCCGTTTTCCGGCGACGACCCCACCCTCGCGAAAGTACCCGTGACTGTCGGGCTTTCAAGGGGTGTTGTTAGCGCCGTGAGCAAGCCTCCGAAGCGTCCCTCGGGGGCTCCTCATCGCATGGCGATGCCCGCGACCCACTGGGGGCCGGTCGTCGGGGAAGTCGGCCTGATCCATGCCACGTGGGCCATGGGAATGGCGTCGGCACAGCCGGCGGCCTGTCTAGCCATGTGATAAGGCCGATCACTCCGCTACCCCGCGGAAAGAGTCCAGGAACAGGCCGACCTACTGTCAACCCGGGGCTCCGACGGCCCTCAATCTATGCTTACGCGGAACAGGACGGATTTAAGGTAGTCCTCTTTCACCAGCGGAGATTGGGCACCGTTCCCTTCCAAACGGTGTTCCCGACCGTCAGACGGGGGGCATGTGGCCATTTGGGCTGTGTGTCCTGTGCCGTCCCGAACAGCTCTACGGGGATGGACTCGGTGCTACCGTGAAGAGAGGGCTGGTTCAAGGCCATCCTTGGGGCTGAGGGATTGAAGACAGGGTTCTCACCGCGGGAAGGCAATCTCACGGGCACACGCAGGTGGCTTGCTACAGTCGCGGGGGCTCCATCGCAGGCATAACTCGAACGGTACGCCGCTCGAGTAACACCTGCTCCTCAGCCCCCGCAACCATAGCAAGTGACGAGGCGTTCCGTGTCCCCAAGACATTACTTTCCCCGGTCACCGCCTCCGACCATGAGCACCAAGATTGGATATGGGATCGTCACCTGCGACCGGGAGGACTTCTTCCGCCAGGGCGACAAGGACCGCATCACCGATCACGTCGATCACTTTGTTGTCGTCAACGACGGCCGGGAGGAGTACGCCGCCTCGTCCTACGGCAGGGCCCCAGTGGTCATCACCCACCACGGCACTCCCTACCAAGGGGTGGGCGCATCCAAGAACGAGGCCCTGCAGCGCCTACTCAACGATGGCTGCGACTACCTCTTCCTCCAGGAGGACGACGTGATCGTCGATCCGGTTGTCCTCGAGGAGTACATCAAGGCCTTCGAGGTCTCCGGCATCCACCACTTCAACTTCCCCCTGCACGGCGTAGCCAACAAGACCCCGGCCGGCGTCCCCATCGTGAAGGCGATCGTCCCGTACATGCACAGCGGGCAGCCACTGAACCTCACCTTCTCCACGTGGTGTGTCGGGGCCTTCAGCTTCTACACCCGTCACGCCCTCGAGACCGTGGGACTGATGGACGAGCAGTTCTACAACGCCGTCGAACACTGCGAGCACACCTACCGGATCTGCCGGGCCGGCCTCCACCCGCCCTATCACTGGTTTGCGGATGTGCAGGGCTCCGAGCGATACATCGAGGAGATCGAGTTCTCCAACGAATCCAGCGTCATCCGGCGGGACGCCGAGGCCTTCGACAAGGTTGTTCTGGACGGCATGAAGGCCTTCAAAGCAAAGTACGGGTTCGAGACCTCCGCCATCCCGTCCGTGCCGCAGACCTCCTTCCTCCCGGTCCTACGCCGTATTGCCGAAGGGATCCACCTCCCCTCGGAC
>Ga0209045_1000683_pt1 | contig 37468 bp, 39 predicted proteins | sample SaaInlLV_10m_DNA_4_FD_184664 | JGI IMG/M metagenome (GOLD analysis project Ga0209045, IMG submission 184664) | Marine microbial communities from expanding oxygen minimum zones in the Saanich Inlet - Saanich Inlet SI072_LV_200m_DNA (SPAdes) (version 2) | ecosystem: Environmental > Aquatic >...
ACTGAATTTGGCCATATTTCCCCATCCTTTTCGTTAAATAGTGGAACTATTCGCCTCAAATGATGACAAAATCTGTCTCAAATCAGCTTCCCCTCGCTACGACTTCTATTCTCGGACAACCACCTAGGATCACCATGCAAAACTACAAAAAGGATTTTCTCGATTTCGCCATTGCTGCCGACGTACTTCGCTTCGGGGAGTTCACCCTCAAGTCGGGCCGTATCAGCCCCTACTTCTTCAATGCCGGGCTATTCAACACCGGTGCGCAGATGGCTCGCCTTGGCAAGTATTATGCTGCTGCCATTGTCGAGAGTGGTATCGAGTTTGACTTGATCTATGGCCCTGCCTACAAGGGTATTCCGCTGGCTGCAGTCACCGCTGTATACCTCGCGGAGGAGCATGGACGTGATCTGCCTTTTGCCTTCAACCGTAAGGAGGCGAAGGATCACGGCGAAGGCGGGATGATCGTCGGTGCGCCACTAGAGGGAAGGATTCTGGTGATTGATGATGTGATCTCTGCCGGCACTTCGGTACGTGAATCAGTCGATATCATCCACAATCACAACGCCAAATTTGCCGGTGTGGTGATCTCTCTGGACCGTCAGGAGCGTGGACAGGGTGAACAGTCCGCAATCCAGGAGGTCGAGTCACAATATGGTGTGCAGGTTGCCAGCATTGTGGGGCTCACTGACTTGGTCACTTATCTACAGGAGAAGGCTGAGATGGGTGAATCTCTGCAGAGGGTCCAGCAGTATCGCGAACAGTATGGCGCATAGCGATGTTCTCGCCCCTCTAAACAGAATCTCTAAGCAGAATCTCTAAACGAAAAAAACCGGAGCAGATGTTCCGGTTTTTTCTATTTAGATCACTCTACAAGATCATTCAGCTTTATTCAGCGCACCTCTCAAAACAGCATTACAAGAGGTTCTGCTGAAAGACCGGCAATGCAGTACCAATACACCCATCACTGCAACTACCCCAAAACCCAGAAAAACTAATGTTCCATCCATGGTCAATACTCCATTTTGCTGATTGTGGTCACTCAAGGCCTATTCTAAAAAATAAACGTGCCTCTTAAAAATATAATTTTACAAGGTACCTATAAAAATTATCCATCTGTCTTCTTCAATAACGCATCCATACCGTAACGCTGTGCAATCATTGCCAGCTGTTTTCGATAGTACATCACAGCGCTGTTGTTATTCGCCGCGACATCGTAGATCTTCCAACCCTTTTCTGTGGGATGAAAACGAAAGGTAATTTTTAGTGGAAACCCACGTGGGTGTGTAATGCGTGCCGCTACACTCACCTCTTTGCCAAAACGTGAACGCTTCGCAGGATAGAAGGTAACGCGATGGTTGGTATAGGCATAGGTGGCAATCTGCTGACCCAGTGCCGCCATAAACATCTCTTCCAGCTTTTTAGAAAGCTTTTTGAGCTGCTCTTCATCCAGCTCTTTAGACATCTTTCCGGCAGCCAGACGTGTCATATGGTCAAAATCAAAATAGGGACCCAACTCCTTATTCACAAAATCGAGAACATTGGAGAGATCTGTACTGCCAGTACGACGCAGATAGGAGAAGGTCTGCTCTACCCCCTGACGCAATAACTGATCGGGTGTTGCCTGACGAATCGGCTGATAGCGCGGCATCGGTGCAGGTGGCTTATAAGGTGAACCATAGTTTGGTGTATTACTACGATAACCATAGCGATTGTAGTCTTGAGCCTCTGCAACAGGAATGACTAATAACATTCCCAACAGGGCAACCCATACTTTTTGAACTATTCTCAGTTTCATTTCTGCTTCCTATGAGCTTGAAGGCTCATTATCAACCACATTTACTTTCGCCACAATTAAGACAAGTCATGCACCCATCCATTTTTATGACCGCTTTGGTACTACATTTAGCACAGAGCTGAGCACCGGCTGGAAAGCTACTGCTCTCCACCTCTTCACTCTTGGAGCCGCAGGCAATTTTATCCTGTTTTTTGCTCTTATCCTCAAACTCCGCCCGCTTTTTATCTAAAAAATCCTTCTGATGGTCATCCATGCAATCTCCACCAATCATCCCGATATACTTTAGATGACACTCAATGCAGTCACCAATCTCTGCCACCAATGAAGGCATATATTTGCCTCCCTTCTTAAAGTAGCCTCCACGGGGATCAAATACGGAGCGCAACTCTTCAACCAGGAAGGTGACATCCCCCCCTTTACGGAAGATTGCCGAGATAATCCGGGTCAGTGCCACAATCCATTGGAAGTGATCCATATTTTTGGAGTTAATGAAGACCTCAAAGGGACGACGCTGCTCATGCTCCGTATCCTCATTAAGGATAATATCATTGACCGTCACATAAAGAGCATGTTCCGAGAGTGGTGTCTTGATCTTGTAGGTTGACCCTACCAGATGGTCCGGGCGCTCCAACTTCTCATGCATCTGAATCACATTGGAGAATGAGTCCTCTGCCGTCTCGGCTACAGTCTCTTCAGGTGCCGTATCCTCTATCTGTTCACCGACACTATAGCCGACGATCTTCTTTTCAATTTTAATACTCATAAATCTATTTCCTGACTGTCGGCACTCAAAACTTGCCGTAGTAGCCTTCCTTCAAGGCATCATAAAGATTCGCTGCCGTATGAATCTCACCATCATACTCAATCTCTTCGTTCCCCTTCACTTCGACTGTTGAGCCATCCTCCAGTTCAAACTGATAGGTAGTATTCTCCAGATCCTGCTCCTTCACCAGCACTCCCTGGAATACCTCAGGATTGAAGCGGAAGGTGGTACACCCCTTCAATCCCTGCTCATAGGCGTAGAGGTAGACATCCTTGAATGCCTCATAGTCAAAATCGGTGGGGATATTGACCGTTTTAGAGATTGATGAATCAATCCACTTCTGTGCTGCTGCCTGTACATCGACATGCGCCTTTGGGTCAATATTCTCGGAGGAGATAAAGTAGTCCGGGAGCTGGTTCTCAGCCTGCTCCGCAGAGGGAGATGCCTCTATATTAACCAGCTCACGATAGGCCAGCAACTCATAAGAGAAGACATCAACCTTCTCTTTACTCTTTTTTCCTTCACGAATCACGTTGCGAGAATACATATGTGAAAAGCTTGGCTCAATCCCATTACTGGCGTTATTGGCCAATGAGAGAGAGATGGTCCCGGTCGGTGCAATTGAGCTATGGTGGGTAAAACGGCACCCCTTTTCTACCATGGCCGCAACCAACGCAGGGTCCTCTGCTGCCACCTGCTGCATGTAGCGGCTATATTTTGCGTGAAGCACCTTGCCGAGAATCTTGTCTCCCACAGACCAGCCATCCGCAATCATCTCCGGACGCTGGCGCACCATATCTTGAGTCACATCAAACTCCTGATTGAGTACCGGTGCGCTCCCCTTCTCTTCAGCCAAATCCAGTCCGGTTCTCCAGCCGGTGATTGCCAATTCACGCGTCACCTGCTCGGTAAACTCCAGTGAATCCTCATCTCCGTAGACCATTCCCAACATAGTCATGGTTGACCCTAAACCGAGATAACCCATACCGTGACGGCGCTTGTTCATAATCTCTTCACGCTGTTTCTCTAATGGCAGACCATTGATCTCTACCACGTTATCCAACATACGGGTGAAGGTGGCGACCACTCTGCGATAGCTGTCCCAGTCAAAGGTGGCATTCTCGGTAAAGGGTTCCAGAACGAAGCGAGTCAAATTGACCGAACCCAGCAGACAAGCGCCATACGGCGGCAGAGGCTGTTCGCCGCATGGATTGGTCGCACGTACCACCTCATCAAACCAGTTGTTATTCATCTCATTCACCTTATCGATGAGGATGAAACCCGGTTCTGCATAATCGTAAGTGGAGGACATAATCGTGTCCCACAGGCGTTGGGCACGAATAGTCTTGTAGACCTTACAGGCCACCAGCCCCTCACTGTTTTTCACATTGCCGTCAGACTCTGACCATTCACGCCATACAATATGGCTTGGATTATTGATATCCAGAGATTCACCATCAATCACCTGTTGGCTGACCGGGAAGGCGAGCGGCCAATCTGCATCGCTACGAACCGCCTCCATAAACTCTTTGGTCACCAACAGGGAGAGGTTGAATTGGCGCAACACTCCATCCTCACGCTTGGCACGGATAAAGTCCATCACATCCGGGTGGCCCACATCGAATGTGGCCATCTGTGCACCACGACGACCTCCAGCCGAGGAGACGGTGAAACACATCTTGTCATAGATATCCATGAAAGAGAGTGGCCCTGAGGTGTAAGCACCCGCACCTGCCACAAAGGCACCTTTAGGACGCAGTGTAGAGAACTCATAACCGATACCACAACCTGCACGCAGGGTCAGACCTGCCTCATGCACTTTCTCCAAAATACCATTCATTGAATCCTCAACCGTTCCAGAGACGGTGCAGTTAATAGTTGAGGTCGCAGGCTTATGCTCTTGTGCGCCCGCATTCGAGGTGATACGGCCCGCAGGAATGGCTCCATTCTGCAGCGCCCAGAGAAACTCTTCATACCACTGCTCTTTCAGTTCTGGGCTCTCTTCAACATCTGCCAACGCACGCGCAACACGACTATAGGTCGCATCAATCGTCTTATCGATAACCTCGCCCTCTTTACTCTTGAGACGATATTTTTTATCCCAGATATCCAGCGAAGCTGGCTGAAATGGAACTGCTGTGTCTGGCCGTGCGACTGGTGGCACGGTGCGTAGTTGGACCGTTTTGCTCATAATGAAGCGTTCTCCCCCTTTTGGTGAACGAAACAAGCGACTTCTCCGTATCAGGAGAAACACAAGATGTAGTAGTGAATCCAGATAAGAGTATCAGCTATAAAAATGGTGTCAATCCCTTACAATCTATTATAGAATACGTATAACCAATTGTTTTAATTAATATTCAACCGTTCACTTCTAAAGGAGAATAGTTGACTTTCAGTCAGATAGAGAAATAATACTTTTTTTCAAAAACACTATATATTGTGTCTAACAACATCTTATACACAGACTTATCCACATCCGGCACTGCAATCAACAAAATCCAGGATAATAGAGGACACACTATTCAAACAATGACACACTCACAATTATGGAATACCACGACTACTATAAAACACTGGAACTCAAGCGGGATGATCCTCAGGATGAGGTGAAAAAACAGTACCGACGACTTGCGCGAAAATACCATCCCGATGTGAGTAAAGAACCCAACGCCGAGCAACGCTTTAAAGAGATTGCCGAGGCCTATGAAGTCCTCAAAGACCCTGAGAAACGGCGCTCCTATGATCAGCTGGGTGCTAACTGGAAAGCGGGCCAGGAGTTCCGCCCCCCACCCGATTGGGAGCAGGCATTCGGAGGCAGAGGCGCCCACTTTGGTGGCGGCAACTTCAATGGGGCAGGAGCAGGTGGCTTCAGTGATTTTTTTGAATCCGTATTTGGTGGTAACCCCCAGAACATGAGGGGCGGTGGCTTTCATCGCCAGCCGCAACCACCCCCCAGCCAGACACTCAAAATCACCATACAGCTACAGGAGTCCTACCAAGGGGGAAGACGCACCATTCAAATCCCTAAAATTGCTGCCAACGGGCAAGCCACCGGAGAGCGAAAAAAGCTGGATATCCGCATTCCAAAGGGGATTCAGACTGGACAGAAAATCCGTCTGGCAGGTCAGGGGCGCTCTGCCATGCCCGGAGGACCTCAAGGGGATCTGCTGCTGGAGGTTCAATTTGAAACAGATTCCCGGTTTGAGCTGGAAGGTCACAACATTCGCATGACACTCCCTATCGCCCCATGGGAGGCAGCCCTGGGAGGGCGTGTTACCGTACCAACACTGGGTGGCAATGTTGAGCTCAAGATAGCCGCCGGCTCACAAAGCGGCCAGAAAATGCGCCTCAAAGGTCGTGGTTTACCGGGAAAACCCAATGGCGACCAGTTTATTACCCTGCAGATCCAGACACCACCTGCAGAGAACGAGACCTTGAAACAGATCTATCAAACGCTGCAACAGGAGAGCCATTTCAATCCGCGAAGTGATTTTGAATCCAACCCCTGAGTCCATTCGTGTAACATGGCCCATACGGGGAACAATAATGAAGGATACGAGGATTCCAAGATCATGAAACAGATGCTGCGGCGATGGATCGCCCTACTGCTCATATTACTGGCACTGCCACTGCAGGCCGGAATCTCTCCACTCGCCTTTGGTAGCCGGGGAGGGGTTCCAACACTTGCTCCGATGCTGGAACAGGTAATCCCCGCTGTAGTCTCCATCTCAGCCATTCTGGAATCCCCCACTGAAGCACCCTCCCCGCCCCCCTTGGTGGATGACTTCAACTTCCAACCTTCTAAAGGTTTTCCACAGATCCAACACAACCCATCCGGGCTGGGTTCAGGCGTAATTATCAACCACCACCTCGGTACCATTGTGACCAACCACCACCTGATTGATGGTGCCAAGGAGATCGAAGTCACGCTGGAAGATGGTCGCACCTTTAATGCTGAATCAATCGGCTCAGACAAAGAGACCGACATCGCCCTGCTACGTATTCAGGCCTCCAGCCTTAAATCGGTCTCTCTAGGGGACTCCTCTTCACTACGGGTGGGTGATTTCGTGATCGCGGTCGGTAACCCATTTGGTCTTGGTAATACCGCTACCTCGGGTATCGTCAGCGCTCTGGGACGCTCCAATCTGGGTCTGGAACGCTATGAAGAGTTTATCCAGACGGATGCCTCCATCAATGTAGGGAACTCTGGAGGGGCACTGGTCAATCTCAACGGTGAACTGGTTGGAATCAACACAGCCATTCTGGCACCCAACGGCGGTAGTGTCGGAATCGGCTTTGCCATCCCCATCAACATGGTGCGAGAAATCATCAACCAACTGATCCAGCATGGCAGCGTTCAGCGAGGCTATCTGGGGGTCACCACCAAAGAGATCTCTGCCACCATGGCACGTAGCATGCGTCTCACTCAGGAGAACGGAGTCATCATCTCATCTATTATATCGGGGTCACCGGCTGAGCGGGCACGACTCCACAAAGGGGATGCAATCACCACAATCAATGGTCACCCGATCAATAGCCCTTCACAACTACAGAATGTGATCGGTCTCTTTCCTGTGGGTAAAGAGGTCAAGATCTCACTCCTGCGAGGCGGGCATCCGCGCACTCTGTTTGCCACTATTCAGAAGATGGCCCAGCAGGAGCTCCAAGGAAAACAGTTGAGCAGTAATCTGGCGGGAGCCACACTACATCCACTGACTGCCGATGAGAAGACGCTCTACCGGACAGGGGGCATCGGAGTCCACAGTGTAGCAGCCGAAAGCCGCAGTTGGGTGGTTGGATTACGCCCCGGTGATGTAATCCACTCAATCAACCGACAGCCTGTCACTTCACTCTCAGAGGCAGAAAACGCCGCTGCACTTTCCAACAAGACGGTTATTCTCCGTATCTATCGCGGTGAGAAGATTCTTGAGATGATTATGCGTTGAGTGCAGCCACTCTGAACACGAATAAAACGAGATCCAATATAATGCCCAAGGCTTCTGAATTAAAACGGGGAGTGATCGTTGAGATCAACAATACCCCGCACGCTGTTAAAACTGTAGAGGCCAAAAGCCCCAGCTCCAGAGGCGCCTCTACCCTCTACAAAATTCGCTTCACCAACCTGCAGACCGGCCAGAAACTGGATGAGTCTTATAAGGGGGATGACCTGCTGAAAGAGGCCTACTGCCAGAGAAGACAGGTGCAGTACTCCTACAATGATGGCGAGCACTATGTGTTTATGGATCAGGAGGATTACAGTCAGTATGAGGTACGTGGTGATGAGCTGACCGAGGAGGCCGGATACCTGACCGAAGGGCTGGATGGAATCATCGCCCTGCTCTCTGATGAGAAATTGCTTGGTATTGAACTACCGCAAACTGTTTCATTGGCCATCACTGAGACCGCCCCCGGTATCAAGGGTGCCACTGCAACCGGTCGCACTAAACCTGCAACACTCTCCACAGGGATTGAGGTGCAAGTTCCTGAATATCTTGAACCGGGCGAAGAGATCAAGATACACACCGGTACCGGTAAATTTATCTCCCGCGCAAAATAACCTGCTATCGAAAGATAAGGAACCTCTGATCAAGTCTGGGTAATTTGAATTACGTCCATAGCGCCCAAGATCAAGGCGAAGATCGCAGCCAATAGCAGGCTATTAGCAAGGTTTTCAACGAAGATATTGGGCGCTATGGGCGTTAGGCATTTACACATGACTTATTCAGGGGTTCCATAAACACTAACCTATCCATTTCCCTGCGTAATCTGCGCATAGAGACGTGGCAACCTCAACGGCAACTCTTCAGGTTTACGGATGACGATATAACCGGATGGACCAAAAATGTGTGGCAGGTATTCCCCCCCCTCTTCATCAATAGTGACACAGAAGGGGTAGAGACCCACCCGCTTTGCCTCAAAGATCGCCTCACGGGTATCTTCAATGCCATAACGCCCCTCATATTTATCGAGGTCATTGGGTTTTCCATCGGTCAGTAGCAACAGTATTCTTCGGCTTGCCGGTTGTTTGACCAGCAGGCTGGTGGCATGGCGTATTGCTGCCCCCATACGGGTGTAGTATCCCGGCTTTACCGCCTCGATCCGCCCCCGTATGGTGTCGCTGAATGGCTCTTCAAAGGTTTTGATCTGATGAAAGCGGACATGATCCCGATTCAAGGATGAAAAGCCATAGAGCGAGAAGCGGTCACCGGTTCGGGAAAGCGCATCAGAGAATAGATGCAGACTCTCACGAATCACATCGACCACCCGCGAATGGTTATTGACCCAACTATCGGTAGAGAGGGAGAGATCTGCCAGCAGCAGGGTTGCCAGATCACGATTACCTCTACGGAAATCACGATAAAGACTCGGCTCTTCCCCATGGTATTTTCCCAACTGGTCTGCTGCAAATTCGATGTAGGACTCTAGATCAAGCTCTGCCCCATCGGCCTCCCCTCGAAACCAGGTACGGCTGGGTATCAATGCCTCAAACTGTCGTCGCACCTTTCTTGCCGGCATCCGTAGCGCATCTGGCAGACCACAAGACTCTGCCCGGACTGCCAGCAGCGGGATTACCGAGCACTGATCCTTAACCAGCTGATGTGTTTTGTAGTTCCACTCGGGATAAAGTACCCCTTCACTGAGTGGCATATCATCATATTCTGCCGCTGGCAGGTCGAGATCAAACTTTACTTTAGGGCCAGAGGTCTGTTGGTCACGCGCAATCGAGAGGTGGTCAAGATCCTCTGCCCGCTCCTCTGCATTCTCATCTTCATCATCATCGGTAGTTCGGTCAACTTTTACATATTCGGCCCAACTGAAGATGGTCTCCATACGCAGTGCCAACAGTCCGCTCTTACCATCCGGATTCTCAGTACGCTCCGCTTTACGACGCTTCTTGTTCTTTGGCTCCTTCGTGGGGCTCTTCTCATTTGAGTCCGGCGGAGGGGCACCGTTCTCCTCTTGAGAAAGTTGTACACCGAGCTGGTCTGGTGGGAGCACCAACCACAGTGGAATCGGTTGAATGTGCCCCACCTTGTAGTCCAGCGGAAATGGAGGAGCACTATCAGGGTGCAGTATCACCTCTTGTATCGCCTGTTCCGTTATTCGCTGTGACAGAGAGACTTTCTCAACCGGAGGGCGTAGTGCAATAACCGCCTCAGCCAAATGCTGATAACGCTGCCTCAGCCCCGGAAAGCGCTGCAGTGTTTGTACTGTATTATTTCTATTCTGCTCAATCCAGTGCTGTTCTCCAGCCTCAACCGGTGTCGCTGCGAGCATCGCTAACCAGATATAGAGGTCACGATTTAATCCGGGGTCCGCAAAAAGGTCAACCAGTGGTGGCAGCAGCAGTGCCCGTTCATCACGCCAACTGTTATTGACCCGCTTATCAGACCCTGCAATACGTTGCAGCAAGGTACGTTGTCCAAAATGGTCTGTGGCGTAACTGGCCTCCACCTTGAGGCCTCCATCACCACCCAGTGCCCGGAAGATCACCCCAAGACTTTTTTGTATATCCTCCAGCAACACCGCCGCCTCAGGATGGCGCTGGCTTGCCGTATGGGTGACCCAGCGGTGCCAGAAGGCACCTACCTGCTCTTCCATCGCTTATTTTCCAAAGGTGGCGCGGGCAATTTCCATCAGTGCTTCTGCCGTTTCCAAATCATCGGTTAGCGGTTCAACCAGGGAACAGCGGCACGATTCTACCGGATCAAAACCACTCTTGATGAGACGTGCCGCATAGATCAGCAGGCGAGTCGATGCAGCCTCTTCCAGATCATGATCTTTCAGGCTACGTAGTGCATTTCCCAACGAGACCAACCGTTTCACCACATCCTCCGAAGCGCCACTCTCATTACTGAGAATCTGCTGCTCCAGCTTCACAGCAGGAAAGTCAAAACGGATCGAGATAAAGCGTTGCCGGGTACTCGGCTTCATCCCTTTCAAAAAGTTCTGATAGCCCGGATTATAAGAGACCACCAGCATAAAGTTGTCCGGTGCCTCTAACACCTCACCGGTACGATCCAGCGGTAAGATACGACGGTCATCCGAGAGCGGGTGTAGTACCACCGTAGTATCTTTACGAGCCTCAATCACCTCATCCAGATAACAGATCCCCCCTTCCCGCACAGAACGGGTCAGAGGGCCGTCATTCCAGTAGGTTGCTCCATCACCAATCAGGTGACGCCCCACCAGATCCGCTGCCGTCAAATCATCATGGCAGGCCACGGTATTCAGCGGAATTCCCAACTTGGCCGCCATATGGGTAATAAAACGGGTTTTTCCACAACCGGTTGGCCCCTTGATCAGCACCGGAAGCTGATTGTTATAGGCGTACTCAAACAGCTCCACCTCATTGGCGTGTGGTTGATAATAGGGAAGCGAAGATTCCATCTACAATTTTCCTGAATTGATTAATAAGTACATGTCGGGGCGTCAATAATTAAACGCCATCACCAACAACACAAGAGTAAGCCATATTGTAGGCACATAACGCCATCGTGTCTTGGCATGACGCATCTCCATAAAGTAGCCAATCACCAACTGCCCCTTGATCAGGGCGGCGCCCAATAGAATGGTCACCGCATCGGTACCACTCAAACCGTTCTGGCCCACCCAATATCCCATCAAGGTCAAAGCCACCAAGACCACCCACACAATTGCCGCTGACACTGATTCACTCATCGTTCCACCCCCTTATCGTAATAGATAAACCAATGGAAAGAGAACAATCCATACCAGATCCACCATGTGCCAGTAGGAGGCAGCCGTCTCCACTCCCGTATACTCCTCACCGTTGTAGCTTCCTTTACGGGTATTGAACAACACCACCGAGAGAATCACCATCCCCAGAATAACGTGAAGAAAATGGAAAAAAGTGAGTGACAAATAAAACATGTAGAAGGCGTTGGTACTGAGGGTAATTCCTTCGACTGACTTGCTATAGAACTCAAACAGCTTAATCATGACAAAGAGTCCACCCAACAGAATCGCACCACTCAGCCATCGTGCGCAGAGTGCCTCTTTTCCTGCTTTAATGGCATGCACTGCATTCACCACAAACCAACTGCTGGTGATCAACACAACCGTATTGGCCATTCCGGCCGTGCGGTCGAGCAGCAGTTGAGACTCATTAAATAGCTCAATATTGTTACTGCGCGTCACGGCATAAGAGATAAAGAAGATGCCAAAGACCAGTAATTCTGCATAGATAAAGATCCAGATTGCAAAGTCACCGGGCAGGATTTTCTTAATAGTTTGAGTCATGAATATTGCCTATTCCAATAAAAACCCCCACCGAAAACGATGGGGGTTATTAAGTACAACATTTACTACTGAGCGTTAAGCGGCCTCATCATCACCAACGAAGAAGCTCATGATGTAGATGATTAATCCGATCAGGAAGACTACACCGGCAATCTCACGCATCCAGTAGAACAGCGCAAGCTGATCCTGAGTCGCCATGAAGGTCATGGGGGTCTCAGAGATTCGCTGCAACCAAGTCTGCAGGATACCTGCCGCGGTCAGGAACAGGGTGATGAAGGTGATTGAGACTGTCATCAGCCAGAAGGACCACATCTCCATAACCTGTGCCTTGTTGGAGTTGGCGGCACGTCCACGGATGATGGGCATCGCGTAGGAGATGATCGCCAGCACTACCATCGCATAGGCTCCGTAGAAGGCCATATGACCATGGGCTGCGGTGATCTGCGTTCCATGTGTGAAGTAGTTCACCGGAGCCAGGGTGTGGAGGAAGCCCCATACACCAGCACCTAAGAAGGCCATTACACCGGTGCCCAATGCCCACAATACTGCGGCTTTGTTGGGGTGCTCACGCTTACGCTTGTTGACCATGGTGAAGGCAAATACGGTCATCATGAAGAATGGTATGGGTTCCATTGCGGAGAAGATCGATCCCCACCACTGCCAGTACTCAGGGGTACCAATCCAGTAGTAGTGGTGTCCTGTTCCGATTATGCCGGTGATCAGGGTCATGGCGATGATGATATACAACCATTTCTCGATCACTTCACGGTCTACACCGGTGGTCTTGATCAGGACGAAGGCCAGAATTGCACCCAGAATCAGCTCCCAAACACCCTCTACCCACAGATGCACGGTCCACCACCACCAGAATTTATCCTGTACCAGGTTGGTTGGGTTGTAGAACGAGAAGAGGAAGAAGACGGCAAGGCCGATCAGACCGATCATCAATACCAGGTTGATGACGGTTTTACGCCCTTGTAGTACGGTCATTCCGACATTGAAGATGAAGGCGAGGGCGACTACGACTATACCCAGTTTGGTTATGGTCGGCTGTTCGAGAAATTCTCGTCCCATGGTGGGCAGCAGATCATTCATGGTGAGGTCTGCGAGGGTCGAGTAGGGGACCAGCAGGTAACCGAGAATGGTCAGTGCGCCTGCGACCAGGAAGATCCAGAACATGAGGATCGCCAGACCGGGGCTGTAGAGTTCACGCTCCGCTTCCTCGGGTATGAGGTAGTAGGAGGCACCCATGAAGCCAAAGAGTAACCAGACGATCAACAGGTTGGTGTGGACCATACGGGCTACGTTAAAGGGGATCTCAGGGAAGAGAAAGTCGCCAACAACATACTGTAGGCCGATGATCAGTCCAAATAGGATCTGACCGACGAACAGGCCGATGGCTGCGGTGAAGTAGTATTTAGCTACTGCTTGTGATTGATATTCCATTTTATGAATGCTCCTTTAACCCATCTTGTTGGGTGGCCAACCTGCAGTGTTGATCTCTGAGGTGTACTTCAGAAACTGCGCGATCTGCTCCAACTCTTCATCGCTGAAGTTGAATTGGGGCATGCTGCGGCGACCGGGGATGCCATCTTTCGGACGACTCTTGATGAAGCCTTTGATGGCTTCTGTGCTGTTGCCGAAGCGCACATAGACATTACCAAGCTCTGGAGCAAAGTAGGCTCCCTCACCGAGTAATGTATGACAGCCAATACAGTTATTCTTTTCCCACAGCATTTTTCCTGCCGCTACTGTCGGGGTGATATTTTCATGGTTGTCCCTTTGGGGTACGACACCCATGGTGTCAAAAGTCAGGGCCAGAAATAGCAGGAAGAAGAACAGGCTTCCTCCATAAAATATATTTCGAGCCATCGATTTGGTGAACATTTCATCCATCGCTTGGTGCTCCATTAATGTTACGGAAGTGTGGAATGCGTAGTGTCCGTGAATACCAACCACCCTACGTTGATCCAGATCAACTCACCTTGTTAGAGTTTTATGATATTTGTCAGATATACCAGAAATGCAACCAGCGGTATCAGATAAAAATAGAGGTGCATCAACCGCCGTAGAGTTGCATTGGCGTTTTTTAGCTCCATAAAGTGGTCGATCACAATACGTCCCTTAACAGCGATTACCAGTGTAACAAATAGTCCCAGGCCGATGCCGGGTGGAGAAGATTCTCCCAGCCAACTGCCGCCCAGAGTGAGCGCCAGTAATACAATCCAGAGCAGATCCAGTAGGCGGTTATGTGGGAGTTTACTCATCGCAGTAGGTAGAGCAGAGGAAAAATAACTAGCCATACAAGATCGGTGGCATGCCAGTAGGAGGCAAAAGATTCCATCCCCTCATGAGATTCACTGCTGTAATGTCCTGAGTGGGTGCGCAGCATGATCCATAGCAGCCCCATTCCGCCCCACAGCACATGGACCATATGGGTGAAAGTAAGATAGTAGTAGACTGTGAAGAAAACCCCACTGCGGCCATTGACTCCATTTTCTATATTCCATTGAATTTCTAGTGATTTGATGGTGGCGTATCCCACGATGGTCAGTAGTACCAGGAATAGCCAACGCAGTGTGGCCGCGCGGTTATCAATACGGATTGTCTGAATTGCCTTGGCAACAAAATAGCTGCCAGAGATCATCATTACGGTATTTGCAGTCCCCGCAAGCGTATTGATCTGGCCTGGACCCAGTTGGAAGGATTCGGGGTTATAGAAACGGGCCACAAAATAGACACCGAACAGCAGACCGAATTCGGTCATCTCGGCCAGAATGCCGGCCCACATGCCACGGTTACCCGGAATTCGTCCGTTATTTTCGCTCTCTTCAGACTCAAGTTGAGGCTGTAGCGTCGTCTCTTCTGGTGTGGTGGAACGTGCATCCATAGTGGTTGATTCAACGGCACTTGATACAACAGAAGCATAAATGTCTCTGTTGATGAAATAAGGTGGCGTTAGTGGCTGGTCCCTTCAGATCGAGTGATCTTGTTGTATACATTGTATTTTCCGACCGGCTTTTTCATCGGAATGCGTTTGACCTCTTCCAGTGTGTCACCATCGTAGACCACCAGCGCACCATCCTCTTCCCAGATACTGAGTAGTGCATAACGTCCGTCACGGGTGAACTCGATATGGGCTGCGGTCTTGCCTGGGGCAGGGCGAACCGTTTTAACGATCTTTAAGGTCTGCTTATCAATGATATGGACCAGATCACGATTGGGGCCAAAGAAGACGTCGGCCCAAGCATATTTGCTCTTTTCGTGGCTACGCATAAAGAATCCCGGCCCTTCAGTTTTGATCTCATCAATCGCCTCCCAGCTCTTCATATCAATGACAGTCAGTGCCCCTTTACGTAGATTAGGGGTGGCCATAATGGTCTGTTCGCCACGCTGCCAGGTAATGCCGGACCCCAAGTGGGGCATTCCATCCAGTGCCAGGTCTGCCACCTTTCGCCCTAAATCAAGATCAATAACCGCACCACCGCCACTGCGTGAAGCCCCCATGATAAAGACATACTCCTGGTCGAAGAAGAAGTCATCCAGTGGGGTTTTGAGCTTGATGATACGTGGAGTGAAGCGGGGGTTTCCCTCTGCAGCATCTGTGCGGTAGTCATGTTGCCAACCGCCTGTCTTTCCCGCCTCGTAAGGGATTTCCCAAATCTCCGGTAGATCCTTGAGTGCGAGGATAAAGCTCTTGCGGGGCGCTGCATCATAGACTGCGCTGACACGAGAACTTTCTCCATGGCTTTTTACCGGGATGATGGTATTGAGGGAGAGGTCATTGGCATTCAACAGCACCAAGTTATGAGGGAGGTAGTTACCTACAGCCACTAGCTTGCCATCACTGGAGATAGCGATATTACGGGTGTTGATGCCGGCGCGGATCTCTGCGACCTGTTGCATGCTATGGAGGTCAAACAGTGTGACCCATCCATCACGTGTGGCGAAATAGACAAAACGGCCATCAGGAGAGTATTTGGCTCCACCATGGAGAGCAAAACGGGTCTTGAAACGGGTGATTGGCTCCAGTTTGTCGCCATCAAGAATGGTAGCGTGGTGGTCGCCAGCCTCTACGACAAAAAAGAGGTTAAGTGGATCTGCACTATGCTGTGGCTGTGTTGGTAATTGATTGAGTGGCACGAATTGTTTATGGCTGTTGCTGATTTCTACTTCAGTCCAGTTGGGCACGTCAGGCAGTGGGCTGTAGATATGGTCAACCAGCGTGCTGATTTGTGCAGTGGTTAACTTTTCTCCAAAGGGGGGCATTTGGGTTGCAGGTCGGCCTGTAGTGATGGTCTCTATGGCTGATTTTTTGCGTAACCGTTTGAGGTTTTCAGGCAGTAGTGCTGGCCCGACCAGGCCAAGCCGATCAGCACCGTGACAGGCGGCACAGTTCTGTTGGTAGAGGTCTTCGGTATTTGGGCCGTTTGTAGCAACCACCGTGAGTGAAGGTAGCCAAAGCAATGGCATAACCAGGTGAGTAAATTTATTCATCACCCAATCTCTTTATCGGTTAGATAACAGCCGGGATCTTCGGCCCATAGATCATCATAAAGCTGTAGTGCGCGCACACGGGTATTGCCACCGCAGATGTCAAAGCCACTGCAGTGACCACAACGACCAGTCACCGGGCGGGGTTTTTGTTTGAGTCCGGCCATTAGTGGATTGGATAGGTCTTGCCAGATCTCTGAGAAGGGGCGCTCTTTGACATTTCCCAATGTGGTATCCCACCACATGGTATCCGGGTGTACTTTACCCAGATTGTCGATGTTGGAGATGTAGATGCCGGTCTGGTTTCCTCCCCACTGCACAAGTCGTTGACGAACCTCATCAGCCCGCTGAGGAAAATTCTGCTCAACCCAGTGGAGCAGATAGAGACCATCGGCATCATTATTACCGGTAACAAATTCAATGCCATCTTCTCTTTCAACGTGTTCCCAGGCTCGCTCAAACAGCAGGTCCATCGCATTTCGTGTGGTTTGGTGATGGGCATCTCCTTCGCGGTTTTTATTGCCTCGTCCTGCATAGTTGAGATGAGAGAGGTAGAATTTGTCGATTGCTTTCTCTTCTGTGAGGTCAAGTAGTGGCTCTAGGTCGGAAGCGTTCTCTTGTGTCAGGGTGAAACGTAGTCCTACCTTGATGTGGTGTTGTTGGCAGAGATCAATGCCGTGCATGGATTGCTGGAAGGCACCCTCCAAGCGGCGGAACTGATCGTGAGTCTGCTCCAGTCCATCAATGCTGATGCCAACGTAGTCGTAACCAACATCGGCAATCTGCTGGATATTCTCCTCGGTAATCAATGTGCCATTGGTGGAGAGGCCAACATAAAACCCCATCGCCTTGGCGCGGTGAGAGATTTCAAAGATGTCCGTTCGCATCAAGGGTTCTCCTCCAGAAAGGATGACCACAGGTACGCCGTACTGTTTCAGGTCATCCAGCACCGTATACGCCTCCTCGGTAGAGAGCTCCCCTTTAAATTGGGTGTCTGCAGAGATGGAGTAACAGTGTTTGCAGGTGAGATTGCAGCGCCGAATCAGATTCCAGATCACCACGGGGCCTGTTGGGATTCGAAGCGGGAGGATGGGGGAGGGGGTGCGAACGGCTCGCATGTAGTGGCTAATACGGAACATGACAGTTACAGCCCCTCTTTTGGAGGCTGGGGTGTCTGTTGCAGGCGGAATCCACTCTTCTTTAAAATCTGTTTGCTGAAGAGAATTTCATATGCCTGAACGGCATCGCCAAGTAGGGTACGAATCTCCTCTGTCTTGGTGAAGACTTCATTGCGAGTTTTGCCATGCACCATTGCAAAAAGATTATAGGGCCAGTCTGGCAGGTGGCGAGGGCGTTGGTAGCAGTGGCTGACAAATTCAAGTTGCCCTACCGCTTCACCCAGTTGATCAATCTGATCGTCTGGTACATCCCAAACGGTCATCCCATTAGACTTGAAGCCAAGCTTATAGTGGTTAGGGATAATACCGATGCGGCGAATAATGCCGTTATCCAACATCTCTTGCATTCGATCCATCACAACTTCAGCGGTCACACCAATTTGATTTCCAACCTCCGAATAGGGGTGAGGAGTCAGGGGGAGGCCATTTTGGGTAGCGGCAATAATTTTGCGATTGATCTCATCCATCACGGTTCTCATCTAGGTGCTATTAAAGAGTGAATTTCAGTTCCAGAAAGTACTCTTTCTGTTTGGGCATGTTGTGGACTTTGAGTCCTGTCTCTGTTTCGATCTGCTCAATGACAGTGTCGATCTCCTCTCGTGTCTCAGTTGAGATCACGAACCACATATTGAACAGCGTAGGCGTATGGTGGTGAGTGCGCAGATAGTTGTGTGCGACCTCTTCATGTGCGTTTACCAGCTCAGTAATCTGTTCATACTCTTTTTCAGGAACAGCCAGGGCAGCTAATGTTACTGCACCACCCAATGCTTCAGCATTGTAGAGTGGGCCAAAGCGGGAATAGATGCCATCCGTCTTCATCACCTCCAGGCGCCATAATAACTCATCTTCTGAGATACCTACCCGGTTGGCGATCTCCTGATAAGGGGACTGTGAAATTGGAAATCCGCCTTGTAACATGTTGATCAGGTTTCGATTGATCGAGTCCAGAACGGGGGCAGGTTCAGTTCTTCTCATGAGGTTGAAGTGCCAGATTAAAGAGTGAAGTGTGACTGTTGTGTGGCAGCTGTTGTGAGTAATTGCTGCTTTCGATTGAAATAACGGGCCCCTTGCTGTTTAAAGCGGCGGCTGCTAAACAGTACCTGAAAGTCAACCTTATCGGTAGGTGCAAGTGACCTCAGTGTTTCAACGCGCTCCAGCACGCTTTCACGGTCTTTTCCATGAATCATAGTGTAGAGGGTGTAGGGCCATCTGGGCAGATGAGGCCTACGCTGGTAACAGAGCGTGACAAAATCCAGTTTTGATGCCTGTTTACCAAATATTTCAAGCTCATTATCGGCAAGATTCCACACTACCATAGCGTTCGCCTGGTAACCCAATGGGCGATGGTGAACAATCACCCCCATTCTGCGGATAATACCGTTCTGTTGTAAGGTCTTGATGCATTCGATGACTTCACTTTCACCCATTCCGATGGTACGTCCTATGACAGCATAGGGGTGTGGGTCAAGTGGTAGACCGCCTTGAATTGCAGCCAGAACCTCTCGATCTCTCTCTGTAACAACGTAGTGTGGTAGATCTTTATTCATGAAAATGCAGCAGGATGAACAAGTTTAGACGGAGGAGTGTAGGGATGTTTCCAGTCGAGGTTAAAACCAAGATCGATATGGAAGTCACGCTCCATTGGGAAGGAGTAGACCGAATATCTGCTCTCCTGTTCGAGTTGTGCAAGTATCTGATCAAGGTGCTGTTCATCTTCAGCAGTCACTACAAACCAGAGGTTCATCTCATTTTCACGCTCGTAGTTGTGGTTGACCTGAGGAATCTGGTTAATGATTTCTACCACCGATTCAACTTCGGGTTGCGGTACAGCCATTGCGGCCAGTGTGCTATAGCCAATGGTATGAGGTTGGATGACGGCCCCGACCCGACTGATTAATCCAGCCGACTGTAGCCGTTCAATTTGAGTGATGACCTCAGACTCACTAATTTCCAGTCGCTCAGCCAGTTCAGCGTAGGGGCGTGAGGAGAGCGGGAAGTTGTGCTGAAACTCATTCAGCAGTCTGCGATCGTGTAGTGATAATTCGTTACTCTTCATTGTTCACTCGCTGGCCAAGATTGAGATCAATTATCCTGTTTTTCTGAAGTGCTGAAATTGACTCAAAACAATTCCAAAAAAATTGCTTTGTATTCATTTTTATAGACCAATTTGACCGGCCCGATGAGTGAAGAAGATGCCGCTTGGGGTCTCTGCCGGAAGACTTTTGATGTGCTCAAAAGTCTCTGTATTATAGATATCAATGCGATTTTTATCACGAATGGAGACCCACACCTCCTCTCCTCTTGGGGTGAACTCCATATGGAGAATTCCTTTTCCTGGTTGCATCTGGTGAATGATTTCTAGGCTTTGAGTGTCGATGACCTGTAGCGTATCATTATGAGGAAAGGCAAAATTGACCCAGATTTGGCGTCCGTCAGGACGGCTCATTGCAAACACAGGCTGGCTATGTACAGCAATCCGACCGACTTCATCCCAGCTTCCGGTGTTGATCACCAGAAGTTCATGGCGACCTACTGCAGGTAGAAAGGTGCGAGCCCCTGCTTGTGCCCAGCCCTCCAGGTGAGGCATCTTGTAGACAGGCAGTTTCTGTTCACCACGTCCATAGTGGTTGAGAATACGGGTTGCCCCTTTCTCCAGGTTCCATAGATCAAACAGGGTCAGGCCATCTTCGCCGAACAGACCGGCGATATAGGTGCGACCATCAGGGGTGATCAGTCCATCATAGGGTTGGATGCCAATATCTGTGAATTTTTGGATAGTGGGTGGTTTCTCTTCATCCATCTCGACCACCCAGGTCTCTCCAGTATCAAACAGGCTATAGATAAAACGGTTTCCAGGGGCATCTACCAGCCCGACAGTGCGAGAATACTTCTCTTTAGAGAGTGCTGTTGCTGGAATGTCTGCGACCAGTTCGAGAGAGTCACTGTTAAAAATACGCACACCACCAGGTTCATAGTTGGAGACTGCAACCCATCTCCCATTTTGCGAGATGGCCCCACCAATGCTATTGCCACCTTGGATCACCCGTTTGACAATGTTGTTACAGAGTAGGTCAATTTTGCTGAGTCCACCATCACGCCCAAAGATGTAGGCGTACCGTCCATCACGAGAAAAGACGGCTGAAGCGTGGGAAAGATCCCCTAGCCCTTCGATTCGTCCAAGGCTTTCCCGTTGAGAGGTGTTGATTACCTGTATTGAACCACTGGCTCGTTCAATTACGATACCGAGGTCACCAGTGCCACGTATCTCACATCCATTAACCTGAAAAGCGAGTAGTGGTATGAGTGACAGCAGTGCGATGAGGCAGCGCTTTAGCGGTATCAAATTATGGGACATACCAGACTCCTGAGCGTAATTGGGTGGCAATGTAATGAATTTCATCTGTGGTCAATAGTGCGCCCCATGGTGGCATTGGGGTTCCTGGACGTCCATGTAGGATGGTCGTCTCTAAAAATCCGGAAGAGTATTGTTTGAGTCGGGCAGGGTCCAGGCTTGGTCCCAGCCCCCCTTTTAAGGTTAAGCCATGACAGGAGCCGCAATCCTGTTGAACGATATGGCCGATCTCAGCTTTTCTTGTGTCAGAAAGGGGGGCGGCGGCAGTGCACTGTTGTGCCAGAAACAGGGCAGAGAGAAGAGAGATATAAATGGTTCGGCTCATTTTGGCTTAAGTGCTAGCGCTGCTGTTCCTGCAATCTGTAATTGTATATAGAGTAGTTTTTTTGTCAGGGTGCGTAATTGATACATATCAAGAAGTGGGGGTTGATGAGTAGAGAATTCTAATATTCATCGAGATTGATACTCTGTTTTGATGTAAATCAATGAAGTTGATGTTGCAACTAGTAGATTCTCTACGTCGTTGAAATGGGATGACGGCTCAGAAATTTTTTTACCATCTTAAATGTTGTCCAGACCGTCTAAAAACAGTACTTGGAAGGAGTATTTAAATGATTGAAAGCATGAACAAGGGACTATATAAGAGAGCAACTTTGAGTGTTGCGATCGCATTTGCAGTCGGGTTAACAGGTTGCAGTGACTCAGGTGATTCGGAAAAAAGCACGCAAACCCAGGCTAAAGCCCCTGCTCCTGCTGCAACAACAGTAGCTCAGTCTGCGCCTGCTAAAGCGCCAGCAGCTGCTCCATCCGCTCCAGCAGCAGCTCATGTCGTCAAGACGAGCAGTGCGGGTCCAACGATGTCTGAAGCAGACTTTGAGAAGGCAAAAACACTCTACTTCCAGCGTTGCGCAGGTTGTCATGGTGTATTGCGTAAAGGTGCGACAGGTAAAAATCTTGAGCCGAAATCTACCCTGGAACTGGGTCAGGAGCGTCTTGAGAAGATTATCACCTACGGAACAGAAGGTGGTATGAATAACTTTGACGACATCTTCTCCAAAGAAGAGATCTCACTGGTCTCTACCTACATTCAGATGGAGCCGCCAGTTCCGCCTGAGATGACGCTGCAGATGATGAAGGACCGTACCAAGACCCACATCAAGCCAGAAGATTACCCAACCAAGCCTATGCATGGTCGTAACTGGAAGAACTTCTTCGTAGTGATCGAGCGCGATGCCGGTAAGGTGGCTATTATTGACGGTGACAAACATGAAGTAATTGCCCACCTAGATAGTGGCTATGCAGTACACGTCATCAAGGCGACAGAGCACCATGCGACAGAGCATCCGGTGGGTGGCGTTGAGGCGGGTCGTTTCTGGTACAGCATCGGTCGTGATGGCAAGATGATGAAGATTGACCTGTTCCAGACCCCGGACAAGATGTTGGTTGCTGAGACGCAGATTGCCTATGACGCACGTGATGTTGCCGTATCGGGTGATGGTAAATATGTTATCGGTGGTGGTTACTGGCCGCCACACTTTGTAATTGCGGATGCAGTCACCATGGAGCCGCTGAAGGTGGTCTCTACCCGTGGTGTGAATGTGGATGGTGAGTATGTGAATGAGTCTCGCGTAGCAGCAATCTATACTACACCCAATGAGTCCTCTTTCCTGGTCTCTGCCAAGGAGTTGGGCCAGATGTGGCAGGTTGGATATAAGGATCTGGATAATCTGGATATCGTGAAGATGGATACAGCTAAGTACCTGCATGATGGCTTCTTCGATCCAAGTGGTCGTTACTTCCAGATTGCGGCAAATGCCTCTAACAAGATGGTTGTAGTGGACACCAAAGAGCGCAAGCTTGAGGCGATGATCGATACTACAGGCAAGAAACCACATCCAGGTCCGGGTGCAAACTGGATGGATCCAAAATATGGTCCTGTAGGTGGAACCACGCATTTGGGTACCGGTATGGTAACTGTCTGGGGTAATGATCCAGCAGGTCATGCAGATAATGCCTGGAAGATCGTTCGTGAGATTGAGACTGATGGTGCCGGCGTGTTTATCCGTACCCACCCAACCTCAGACTATGTATGGGCAGATCAAACCAAGAACCCTGAACCAGAAATTCAGCAGTCAGTACAGGTGATCTCCAAAGAGACTGGTGAAATCGTTAAGACCATCCGTGTGACGGAAGAAGAGGGTAAAGCTGCATTGCATATGGAGTTCAATCAGGATGGATCTGAGGTTTGGGTCTCTGTCTGGAATCGTTCAGATAACAAGAACCCTACTGGTGAAATCGTAATCTATGATGCGAAGACGTTGGAAGAGAAGACACGTATTAAAGGTCTGACGACACCAACGGGTAAGTTTAATGTTTATAACAGAACCAACCACGTAACTTGAGTATAGATCACTCCGGCTTTCAAGGCCGGAGTGGTTTTTTTATTTATCCGTTAGGAGAACTGTAAAGATGAAGAAGCTGTCATTAACCACACTCAGTATCGCTGTAGGTGTCGCCATGGGTGGTATGAGTTCTAGCATAAGTGCTGCATCGCCGACGATGTCTGAAGCAGACTTTGAGAAGGCAAAAACACTCTACTTCCAGCGTTGCGCAGGTTGTCATGGTGTATTGCGTAAAGGTGCGACAGGTAAAAATCTTGAGCCGAAATCTACCCTGGAACTGGGTCAGGAGCGTCTTGAGAAGATTATCACCTACGGAACAGAAGGTGGTATGAATAACTTTGACGACATCTTCTCCAAAGAAGAGATCTCACTGGTCTCTACCTACATTCAGATGGAGCCGCCAGTTCCGCCTGAGATGACGCTGCAGATGATGAAGGACCGTACCAAGACCCACATCAAGCCAGAAGATTACCCAACCAAGCCTATGCATGGTCGTAACTGGAAGAACTTCTTCGTAGTGATCGAGCGCGATGCCGGTAAGGTGGCTATTATTGACGGTGACAAACATGAAGTAATTGCCCACCTAGATAGTGGCTATGCAGTACACGTCATCAAGGCGACAGAGCACCATGCGACAGAGCATCCGGTGGGTGGCGTTGAGGCGGGTCGTTTCTGGTACAGCATCGGTCGTGATGGCAAGATGATGAAGATTGACCTGTTCCAGACCCCGGACAAGATGTTGGTTGCTGAGACGCAGATTGCCTATGACGCACGTGATGTTGCCGTATCGGGTGATGGTAAATATGTTATCGGTGGTGGTTACTGGCCGCCACACTTTGTAATTGCGGATGCAGTCACCATGGAGCCGCTGAAGGTGGTCTCTACCCGTGGTGTGAATGTGGATGGTGAGTATGTGAATGAGTCTCGCGTAGCAGCAATCTATACTACACCCAATGAGTCCTCTTTCCTGGTCTCTGCCAAGGAGTTGGGCCAGATGTGGCAGGTTGGATATAAGGATCTGGATAATCTGGATATCGTGAAGATGGATACAGCTAAGTACCTGCATGATGGCTTCTTCGATCCAAGTGGTCGTTACTTCCAGATTGCGGCAAATGCCTCTAACAAGATGGTTGTAGTGGACACCAAAGAGCGCAAGCTTGAGGCGATGATCGATACTACAGGCAAGAAACCACATCCAGGTCCGGGTGCAAACTGGATGGATCCAAAATATGGTCCTGTAGGTGGAACCACGCATTTGGGTACCGGTATGGTAACTGTCTGGGGTAATGATCCAGCAGGTCATGCAGATAATGCCTGGAAGATCGTTCGTGAGATTGAGACTGATGGTGCCGGCGTGTTTATCCGTACCCACCCAACCTCAGACTATGTATGGGCAGATCAAACCAAGAACCCTGAACCAGAAATTCAGCAGTCAGTACAGGTGATCTCCAAAGAGACTGGTGAAATCGTTAAGACCATCCGTGTGACGGAAGAAGAGGGTAAAGCTGCATTGCATATGGAGTTCAATCAGGATGGATCTGAGGTTTGGGTCTCTGTCTGGAATCGTTCAGATAACAAGAACCCTACTGGTGAAATCGTAATCTATGATGCGAAGACGTTGGAAGAGAAGACACGTATTAAAGGTCTGACGACACCAACGGGTAAGTTCAATGTTTATAACCGAACTAATCACGTCACCTAATACCGAGATGTGAAGCGCTGGCCCTTGACGGGGCCAGCATTTTTTTAGTGTCTTTTTTCCAAAGCCGTGATCCGAATCAAGGAAGTTGGTTTACGGTTTTGTAAAAATCTCACGCAATAGTGACAGCACAAAGACGGAGAACTCTATGTCTATTCCGGAAAGACCCAGCTACAGAGAGAGAATGCGAGTGATGTTCTCACGTCGTATGGTGTTCAATACCAGCTTGGGTGGTGGTCTGCTATTTGCCCTCTTCGGTATCATCTTCTGGGGTGGGTTTAACACCGCGATGGAAGCGACCAACACGATGGAGTTCTGTATCTCCTGTCATGAGATGGAAGATAATGTGTATCAGGAGTATCGCAAGACGATCCACTACGCAAATCGTACTGGTGTTCGTGCTTCCTGTTCAGATTGCCATGTGCCAGATCCATGGCTTCATAAGATAAGGCGTAAGATTCAGGCGAGTAATGAGGTGCTGCATAAGGTACTCGGCTCCATTGATACGCCTGAAAAATTTGATGCTAAGCGCCTCAAACTAGCGACCAATGTTTGGCATGCGATGAAAGAGACAGATTCTCGTGAGTGTCGCAACTGTCACAACTTTACTGCGATGAATAAGGATAGTCAGAAGCCACGTGCACAGAATCAACACGCCAATGCATTGCGTACCGGGCAGACCTGTATTGACTGCCATAAGGGAATTGCCCATAAAGGGGTGCGCGACTTACTGGATGATGAAGAGTTGGAGCAGCTGGAAGCACCAGACCCTATGTTGGCACGTCCCGATCAAAAGTTATTTGAGTTGAGGGATGTAGCACCAGAGTTGGCTGAGAAAAGGGCTCAGGAGAAGTTGGTACAAGAGGCTGTGGCAGCTGCTGAGCGTGAGGCAGAGATCAAGCAGGCTGCAGCAGTGATGGCGTCTGGCATGGTTAAAGGGATGACAGCCAGGAATGGTGGGGCAGCAGACCTAACATTGGCAGCAGGGGCGGCAGATTTTGATCCGCGTTGGGATGCTATAGAGGGGCGTAAAATTGCACTGATCTATCCAGGGCAGGCATCAATGGAGTGGACATTAAATGGTAGAGATCATGGGGGCGCTCTGCCTCTCATTAAGGGAGGGGATCGTTGCTTTACTTGTCACGATAAAGAGGCCAAAGATATGGGCGGACGTATCGTTGGTGGAACTCATAAAAGTGTAGGAGAGCCTACTCCTGTTGTGGGCAAGCGTGGTGGTATACCGGTAACGGTTAAGGCTGCACATGATGGTGAAGATCTCTACCTCCATTTTCAGTGGAGTGATGGTGGGACGCCGGTCGCAGAGGGTTCGCGGATGGATGAGAAGAACCAGATTAAGTTAGCAATGATGTTTGCTACCGATAAGGTAGAGTATGCAGATCGTGCTGGCTGCTGGGGTACCTGCCACCATGATGCAAACGGGATGCCTCACAAGCCTGATGGTCAAGAGGTGGTTAAATACATCAAGGAGTCACGTACAAAAATTGAGGTTAAAGGGAGACGCGGTAAGAAACGTGGAGGTTGGGACAAGCTTCGTGGTGATGATGAGATTCAGGCAGCACTTGAAGCACAAAAGTTCATGGACCTGGTTCGCTTCAAAGCAGACGGCACTGTAGAAGATGGCTATATTCTCAAAGATCGTATCATGGATGGCAGTATCGAAGGTACCGCATTTACCTCAGAGTATGTGAATGGAATGTGGACTGTTGTGATGAAGCGTAAGCTCAACTCAGGAGAAGTAGGTGACCTTCCGCTAGAGTCCGGACAGCTCTATAACTTCGGTTTTGCAATTCACGATGACTATAGCAATGGTCGTTATCACCATGTCTCCATTGGTTATAAATTGGGGCTGGATGATCCTAAAGCAGAGATTAATGCTGTGAAATGGTAAGCACTGTAAGTATGTATAATGGGTGAATGAATTTGTTATATCCCCTTATGAGACCTCTCAGGCAAGTTCTGAGAGGTCTTTTTTTGAGTAGCTTATCCTGGACTGTCTCAGCTGAGGTTATTGAGGTGGAGATATCCAAATATCAATACCACCCTCAAGTGGTAACGATTCAGCGGGGTGACACTGTGCATTGGACCAATCTGGAGCGTAGACAGTATCACTCAGTAATTCTTCATCGAGAAGGTTCTACGGATGCAAAATTGGATTCAGGCTACCTCTTTCCCGGAGATCGTTGGAACCACACTTTTACAGAGGCGGGCTACTATGCCTATCTTTGTGGTCCTCACCCTGAAATGAGTGGGCGAATAGAGGTTGAACTTTAAAGGTACCCCTTAACCAACGGTGTGGAGTGGCTTACTCCATCAAGGCATCACGCATCTGTTGCGGGTCGAGGATGCGGATATTATTACCATGTACTTCAATCATCTCCTCCTTCTTTAGCTTGCCGAGAATTCGAGAGAAGGTTTCGCGTTGAATGGATAGGCGGGAGGCAATCACACTTTTTTGTGTTGGAAGATGGAATTCAATGGACTCTTGTTGATCTGCGGGAATGAAAGAGAGCAGGTAGTTGATGAGTCGGCTGGTGGCGCTATTGAGGCAAAGATCCCCTATTTCAGAGACACGATCCTGTAACTGGCGACTGAGATCAGCCATGATCCACAGGGAGATATCCGGGTTGCTTTTGAGGATATTGAGATAGGTTTTGTTATGAAAAGAGAAGACTTCACCATCTTCCAGAAATTGGCTGTTGACTGGGTAGGAGTTACTCTTCATAAACATTACGGCTTCAGCAAAGGAGTTTCCAGGCTGTAGAATATTAATAGTTTTTTCACTGCCATCGGGGGCCAGTAGAAAAAGCCGTACTGAACCGGTACGCAAGATATAGAAATGTTCTGCGTTGTCCCCTTGAGAGAAGAGAGATTCGTGCTGGCTTTTACGGATTAGCTCGGAAGAGCTGAAAATATCGTTGATAACCTCACTGTTGATGGATGAAAAGAGGGGGGAGCGACGAATTTCCCGTTCGAATACAGAGGATAGTGGCATGTTATGGGCACTTTATTATAGGATGAGAGCAAACAGAGTTTGTGAAGTGTAGCGATTTCAGTACAGTTTGTTAAGGGATTGATGCAAATCAAATCGCTGATCGGTGCTGCATCGGTACACTATTCTTGCAAGTAAGACTGACTTCCTCTCAAAGGTATAGACTCAATGAAAAAAAGCTATTCAGTATTTGGACTATTTTTCCTGATTATTGTCGCCTTGGTCACAATATTTCTTGGGTTTCTATTTGGACTCGATAATCCAGTGCCCTGGATTGTGCTCGCTTCTTTGGCGATTATCCCCTATATGCATGAGCGTAATATTCGCAAGGAGTATATTGATTGGAGTGCTCAGTATGAGGTCGGGGTGAAGCTAATTGATCACGACCATCAGAAGTTAGTTGGGCTACTGAATCAGGTTGTCAGTGCTGCTAATTTCAATATGGGAGAGAGTTATGTTCAGAGTGTGATCGGTGAGTTGATCGACTATACCAAATACCATTTTGAGCGTGAAGAGGGGTTGATGAAAGAGAGTAACTACCCGGACCTTGAGGCTCATCTTGATCAACATCGACAAATGATTGAACAGGTAGAAACGTTTGCCAAGAAAATTAATGAGCGCCCTAACTGTGAAGAGGATGTCTGTATGGAGGTCTATCGTTACCTTAAATTATGGCTGATCAACCATATTACCCACACAGACAAGGAGTTGGGCAAATACCTCCAGTCACAAGAACAGAAATAGGGAAGATATGAAGGTGGGAAGCAGGGAACGCTCAGTGTTGTTTGGTGGATTGTTGCTACTTCCATTTTTTGCGACTGCGGATGCACCATTAGATGATGAGTTGACTGCAGCAATGGCGGCAACCCCAAATATTGAGGCAGGCAAGCAGGTATTTAAACTCTGTGTGGTATGCCACCTTACAGAGTCGTGGGGGGTTATAGATGGTAGTTATCCCCAGCTTGCCGGGCAGCACAGCAGTGTGATTATCAAGCAGATTTCTGACATTCGTGCCGGCAATCGGGATAATCCGTCCATGCTGGTGATCGCTCAAGAGAAAGTTATGGGGGGGGCTCAGGCAATTGCAGATGTGACGGCTTACATTCAGACACTACCGATGACACCAACCCCCGGTGTTGGAGCCGGAGAACGATTGGGTAGAGCTGAGAAACTCTATTTTCGAAAGTGTGCGGAGTGCCATGGTAGTAATGGACAAGGGGATAAAAAGCGTTTCTTCCCCCGCCTTCACGGACAACACTACGCCTACCTACTGCGTCAACTACGCTGGATTCGAGATGGAAAACGTCGTAATGCAAATCCTGAGATGGCAAGACGGCTTGGGAAGCTGAAAGAGAATGATCTGGTGATTCTGGCAGACTACATCTCTAGAATTAAACCGCCCGCTGAAGATGTTGCCCCTGTGGGTTGGAAAAACCCTGATTTTAAATGAGAATAAATTTAGGACTGTGGCGGTTGAACGATGGTAGTAGAGAGCTGTATTGAGTCCTCTTGTGCCGTTATGTAAATTAAAAACTCCCCTTCTGTTGTTGATTCAGCTTCGAAACTGAAATTGTGCTGCTCTAGGTAGTCGAGCAGCGGCTGGGGATAGATGCCAATCTGTAATAGAATCGTCTCACCAGGAGAGAGCATCATAGCTTCTGCAGTTGCCTTCTGAAAAGGTTTGGGGCAGTCGAGTCCACGGAGATCAATCACGGTTGTTACAGGTCTGTTCATGAGGTCTATAGTCCCCTTTTATGGGGGAGAATGTAAATACCCGTGAAAAAAAGGCAGATTTTCTGCGCTATTGTATGATGCTTTGTATTCGAGAAGTGACCTCGGCGGGTGAGATACCGTGTGCAAACTTGGTAATGAAAGCCCCGTCAGGTGCCATCAGATAGAGGCCTGAGGAGTGGTTAATGATATATTGGTCTGGATCACGGTCCGGATCTTCCACCTTTTCAAATTTTACCCGATAGAGTTGAGTGACACGATCTACCATAGCTTGAGTGCCGGTTAAACCAATCAACGAGGGGTGAAAGTAGTCAACATAGGTACTCAACACCTCCGGGGTATCCCGTACTGGGTCAACTGTGATGAAGTAGGGCTGAATCAATCGGGCCTTCTCTCCTAATTGTTTGAGTGCCGAGGAGAGCGTGATCAGTGAAGTAGGGCAAACATCGGGGCAAAAGGTATAGCCAAAATAGATTAGTTGGAACTTACCCAGTAGATCCTGATCTGTAATGAGCTTACCGTGGTGATCGCGCAGCATGAATTTTCCCCCAATTCCACTACTTTTCGAGACTTGATTATCTGTTTGCAGAAGGTTGTGAGGACTGTTCTCAAATTGCAGGCACTGTTTGATAGCGTTGGTATTATGCTCCATCAAAGAGAAATAGAGATCAACACCGGGTTCCAGGGTACTGCCAAAACTATCTAGCGGGGTGATGTTAAGGGAAACTCCCTGTGTCAGAAGTGAGAGCTGGTCAACCTCGAATTGCTGCTCAGTGAGTAGACAACTATAGTTTCCACTCGTCAGTTTTGCTCGATTCTCTAGCAGTGAGCGCCCGCTCACAGCCGTTTGGGGGGACTGGGTTACAACACCACGAATTTTGAGTGCGTAGGCTTGCTCAAAGTACTGAAGAGTGTCGTAATAGGCCATGCCGATGCCGCTCTTCAGGCCGCGATACCCATATTCCAGACGCCGATCCAGTTTTGCCAAGCGAGTTAAGAGCTGGTGACGGTTACGCTCGTATAGATGTCTCCTGTCGGGATCTATGCGCATCAATGCGCGAGCCAGCTCATCAGCCAGAATGATGACGTTGCGGCTATCGAGCCAGAAGAAGGGGTCACGTTTATTTTCATTCCAGCGTGACGGTAATACCTTGATCTCTTCGTTATCCAGCAATGTAAGTACAGTGGTCTTGCTCGTCAACTGCTGTAATGGAGCACTCATGAAGGTCTCCAGCTCCGGGCCGACCCAGACTACCAGATCAGCTTGCAGAATTTTATTCTGCTGTTGTGGGCTGAGTTGGTAACGGTATGGGGTCTGTTGCCCATCAATCAGCAGGGTTGGGGGAGTCGTACCCACCATCAGACCGGAGAGAATGGAGTGGATGGGCTTAATGGTGGTTACCACATCCAATGGTTCAGCACTCTGGCTCTGTATTGAAAAGATAACCAGTAGTAAAAAGGTGACGAATCGGTTGTAGATCATGGTTTGATCAGCTTAAATTGTATAGAGTGGATTGACTGTGTTCAGTCAAGGTTTGGGTGGCAATATCGATGGAGGCGAGGTAAACGCCTGCTCCAGCTGTTGTATGGCCTGGTCGACCTGCCGAGAGAGTGAGTACTCATCAGGGCAAGGTTGCTCTGATTTGATCATGGTTAGAAAGGCGCTGTTGGTAGACTGATCAAAGGCTTGTCCAATAACCCGTAACTGGGGTACCGTAGAGACCAATGAACGCTTCATGCGCCGAGTTTCATCAATATACTTACAGTTAAGGGCTGCGCCATTGAGTTCCCCCAGAGAGCGTACAGTCTTGAACTGCACATCACTGACTGCGAACACTGACGAGGGCAATGTAGTGAAAAACAGGATAAAAATCAGAGTGGATGATATACGGTTCATTTGCGGCGAATGGTATCAAATGAGGGGACCTTTATGTGTGATTGAGATCAAGAACATGATGTACATTTCCCCCCCTCTTTTTTTGAGTACCTACATTGATGGAAACCCCTGTGATGAATAACCCCTGGTGGCTGGCGATTCGCCCTAAAACACTCTCTATGGCAGTGGTCCCTGTTGCCGTGGGTGGAGTTATTGCCTATGTAGAGGGAGGGAGCATTGAAATGCTTCATTTGCTGGTGATTTTAATAGCAGCAGTGCTGATTCAGGTGGGCACCAATCTTTATAACGATGCAGGGGATGCACTACGTGGTGCAGATACTCCTGGCCGACTCGGCCCTAAACGGGCAGTGGCAGAAGGGTGGTTGGCTGTACGTGTAGTGCAGCGCGCAGCCTACATCAGCTTTGGTCTGGCACTGTTGGCAGGAATTTATCTGATACAGGTGGGCGGGGTGCCGATTCTGCTGATCGGGCTACTCTCAATAGCCTCAGGCCTTGGCTATACTGCAGGTCGATACCCGATTGCCTATACCTTAATGGGAGAGTTTTTTGTATTTCTCTTTTTTGGGGTAATTGCAGTGGTGGGTACAGTCTGGATACTGTTGGAGAGCTGGAGTGTTATGGCTCTCTGGTCGGGTAGCGCAATTGGATCGATTGCTGCGGCTGTATTGGTGGTTAATAACTACCGGGATATTGAGACCGATCAGCCTGTTGGAAAGCATACCCTGGCAGTCTGTCTGGGTAAAACAGCGACCCGCCGCCTCTATCTGTTATTGATTCTGTTACCCTTTGTGTTGGTGGTAGGGATGGGGCACCCGCAGCTCTATCCAAACCTGCTGTGGATAGAGCTGCTGGCACTTCCGTTTGCGCTCTATCTGGGGTGGTCGATTTATCGAACACCACATGGGCGTGGGTTGAATCGGCTACTGGAGCAGACAGCACAGTTGCAGTTACTGTTTGGCGGATTATTTATGTTAGGAGTCTATCTATGACCATACGTATGGTGTCTCAGCTACTGTCTGTAGCGATGTTGTTGTGGATGGGAGGGGGGGGTATTGCACAGGCAGAGCAGGAGCGCTCTCTTAACCTCCCTCCAGAATCCATTGCACAGTGGTATAAACCTCAGAACAAGCGGCAGGTGTGGCTCCATACAATGTTTACTCTGCGTCGTTCGATGCAGGCGATTGAGGAGTATGCAGCATTGGAAGATGGCGAGAGACTCGATAAGTGGAGTGCAAAATTCCTCACCCAATATCGCAGTATTGCAGAGATGGTTCCGCAGTGGGCAGATGAGGTGGAACCTCAGTGGGCAGATCGACTGGAACAGGCAGTTACTAAACGACAATGGAGTGAAGTGAGCACTGCGCTGGGTAAGTTGGGAATGACCTGCCGCTCTTGCCACCAGGATTATCGCGCAGTGACTGCTGCTCTCTATCGTGCGCCCAAGTTTGATCAGATTGTGGTGGAGGATAGCGAGACGCTTGAGGAGGTGAGCTTCAAGGATGCAATGAACAGTGTGACCCATTCGATGAACGGCTTCAAGATTGCAGTGGATGATCAGCGTTTGGAAGCTGCAGCGGACCACCTACAGCGTTTTGCACAGAGAATGAGAGATCTGGGGAGTAGTTGTGCAAGCTGTCATAAGGATGAGATCACTAAATCCCGGATTTTGGGTGCCGACACTACAGCACTGTTTGATGAGTTGTCAGAAAAATTGCAGGGGGACCGGCAGGGTATTGGCAGGAAACTGGGTGAACTGGGTGTTGTGGTGTGTGCCCGTTGCCACGGAGTGCATCGCACCCTGTCTGACTTAACCGGGTTGTTGCGCTAATGGATGCACCTACACCTCAGAATAGGGGAGAGCAGCTCTCTCAGACGTTTGGGTTCAGTGAAGTGGACTCCAGCGAGCGTGAAGAGAAGATTCGTGCGGTATTTGAAGCCGTTGCCCCGCGTTATGATCTGATGAATGATGTGATGAGCTTCGGAATTCACCGCATCTGGAAGCGGAGATTTGTGCATAAAGTGGAGCCGAAGCCTCAAGAGTTGGTGGTTGACCTTGCGGGTGGAACAGGAGATATTGCCAGGAACATGGCGGCAAAAGGGTGTCATGTTCTGGTGATTGATCCTAGCGAAGCGATGATGGCTGAAGGGAGAAAGCGAAACCTCACCAATGTGGAGTTCCGGGTGGGCGCAGGTGAGTCGATTCCGCTCGAAGACAGTTCGGTGGACCGGCTTACCATCTCCTTTGGTATTCGCAATACGACAGATATGGAACAGACACTACGGGAGATTGTTCGGGTATTGAAACCGGGGGGGCGTTTCTACTGTCTAGAGTTTTCTCGTCCGGCATGGTGGCTCAAACCGTTTTATGACTTCCACTCGTTCTACATTATTCCCCGACTCGGGGCATGGATCGCCAAAGCACCGATTGCGTACACCTATCTGGTGGAGTCGATTCGTCGTTTTCCGGATCAGGAGGAGATGAAGGTGCTGATTGAGACGGCAGGTTTCTCGACCGTACACTATCAAAATCTCAGCTTTGGGATTGCCTGTATCCATATTGGAAAAAAATAGATGGGGACACTGGAGCGACTTCGGCAACAGGTTCAATCGCCCTCAGTGGAGAAACCTTCCATTATTCTTGAAACCAGTGGAACGGAAGGTATACCGAAAACGGTGGTGCTCTCCTATGAAACACTGTATGCCAGCGCGCGGATCGGGCAAAAGATGGAAGCGCTTCATGCAGGAGATTGCTGGCTCAATTGCCTGCCGCAATATCAGATAGGTGGCCTTGCAATCCGTTACCGTTGTGAATTGGCTGGTGCAACCATGTTACTACATGGCTCATTCAACCCACAGAGAATTGAGCAAGATTGTATGAGGTATGCAGTTACCCATCTCTCGCTGGTTCCCGTAATGCTCTCAAAATTGCTTCACCACTTTGCTGATGGACCGCCTCCAGCTACCTTGCGTACAGTACTGATGGGGGGAGATCGTCTGCCTAAATCGTTGGCACTGCAGGCAGTAAAAGCGGGGTGGCCTATTGTTGTCTCCTACGGCATGACAGAGACAGCTTCGCGTATCACGATGTTACGATTAGATGTCAACAATATAGGTAGTTGGGATGAGCATGATGTCGGGAAACCCTTGCCGGGTGTGTCTCTCACAATAGGAGGAGAGGGAGAGGTCCGAATTCGTAGTGAACAGCTATTTGCTGGTGAAACGAGAGAAATTGTGAGTGGAGATGCAGGTGCCATTGATCAACGTGGTCATCTACATATTCATGGGCGGCTGGATGACCAGATTCTCTCAGCTGGAATCTGTATTGACCCGGTTGAGGTTGAGCAAAGGCTACAGGCTTGCCCCTGGGTTGATAGTGTGGGTGTTGCGGGGTGCCCCGACAGAGAGTGGGGTGCATTGATTGTTGCGGTGTTTGAACAGCCACTGGATGATGCTGTTAAGCAGTGGGTTCGAGAACAGATGCCTTCTCATTTGCGCCCACGAAGGTTTATTGTAGTTGAGCAGTTGCAGCGGACGGTGAGCGGAAAACTGGATCGCCACTGGTTGCGGAAAGTTGTACGTAATGTGGCGTGATATAACCCGTTCGTTACAGAACAGAAACTATCGACGCTACTTGTTGGGGCAGCTGGTTTCACTGCATGGTTCACAGATTGCCAGCGTTACACAATCATGGCTGGTCTACAACATGACTCAATCCAGCCTGATGCTGGGGTTGGTCCATTTTACAATGCTCTTCCCAGTGCTACTGTTTGGTCTCTTGAGCGGTGTATTGGCAGACCACTTCTCTCGAAGACGGCTGCTGCTTGTCTCTCAAGGGAGTGCAATGGTTTTGACCTTCATCCTGGCAGGGTTAGCACTGAGTGGAGAGATTGTTCTGTGGCAGATCTTTCTGATTGCAGCATTGATCGGTACTACGCAAGCAGTTGATATGCCGGTACGGCAATCCTTTCTATCCGACCTTGTGCCAAAAGAGATGCTCTCTAATGCAGTGGGTCTCAACTCCAGTGTCTTCAATATGGCCCGTTTTATCGGACCGGCGATTGCTGGCTTGTTACTGCTACAGTGGGAAGAGGGGGTGCTGTTTATGATCAATGGGTTCAGTTATCTCCTGTTACTCTATCTGTTGTGGGGGATGAAACTGTCACCGCAGAGTACTACGGCACGTCAGGCAGAGAGTAAGTTGAGTGCACTAAAGGCGGGATTGCACTATGTTTGGACACATCGACAGATACGCCCCGCATTGATCCATGTAGGTTTGATCAGCATGATGGGGACCGCCTTTGTGGTCTTGATGCCGGTTTTTGTGGACCAACAATATGAAGGTGGGAGCGATACCTTGGGTTGGCTGCTCTCTGCAGCAGGGGGAGGCTCTTTTATAGGTGCGCTCAACCTAGCTCGCAAACGTGGTGGTACAGAGTTGGCCCCCGCAGTGGGTTGGGGTGGACTTGTCGGAGCGTTGGCGCTCTGGCTCTTCAGCCGTAGTGAAGAGGCGTCCCTCTCTCTGGTTATTCTATTCGTCGCTGGATTTTCAATTACCACGGTTGTCGCATCAACTAACGCTTATATTCAGGTGCTGGTAGAGGATCAGATGAGAGGCAGAGTGATGTCACTCTTCTCGATGATCTTTGTAGGTATGGCTCCAATGGGGAGTCTTAGTTCAGGGGTGATCGCGGAGTGGTGGGGTATTCAAAGCAGCGTCCTCTTGTTCTCTCTGTTGGGTGGTGTGGGATCACTTCTTTTTATCTATCAACACTACTATTCTGATCCATGATAAATCAATCTCCTTCCTTTCTTCCTTTTTGCAGAGGGAAAGCTGGGATAATGGGGGGGGAGTACATGAATTTGTACAACACTATAGTCACTCTGGCTTCTGTACTTATGGGGTGAGTCTATGTAGGATGCTAAATGGTCTTCATAAAAAATTCTGTACTACGAATGAGAAAATTCAATTCTTATATGCACAATGTTCCCGGAGTCTTAATCCTTGTAAGTTTTTTGGTCGCAACCCTCTCAACAACAGTAGCGGCCACAGAACAGACGGGAGAGCCGCAGTTAGAGACTCTTCGGTTACAGCTCAAATGGCTGCACCAGTTTCAGTTTGCAGGTTATTACGCAGCGATTGAGCAGGGTTACTATCGTGAGGCAGGGTTCAATGTCGTTTTGCAGGAGCACCCTAAGGACCGTACCCCAACGGATATTTTATTGGCAGGGGATGCAGAATATGCCATTACAGGAAGTAGTGTTGCCGTACATCGTGCCGAGGGCGCGCCATTAGTCGCCTTGGCCGCAATCTCACAGCATAGTCCTCTCTCTCTACTGGTAACGGAAAAGTCAGGTATCACCAAACCGGAAGACTTGATTGGTAAGCGCATCATGTTAGATCTGGGGGTCAAAGATGCCTCAATTATGGCGATGCTGAAACAGGCTGGCCTCACTTCGGATGATTACATTCGACAAGATACCAGTTATAACCCGTTGGATCTGGTGGAGGGAAAGACGGATGCTTTCGATGCCTATGTCACCGATCAAGGTTATCAGCTTAAGGCCTTGGGTATTGGTTACCACTATCTTCTACCGAGTCGATATGGGATCGACTTTTACGACGATATTTTGGTTACCACTGAACAGGAAGTCATCAACCACCCTGCCCGGGTGGAAAGGTTCAGGCAGGCTACTCTTAAGGGGTGGACCTATGCCATGTCTCATACTGACGAGATGATTAATCTGATTCTTAAGAGGTAATTGCAAAACTCCCCAACTGAGTTGAATTACAGGCTACACAGGCCAAAATTAGAAGCGTGTCTGGCCCCCATTGGTTACAATGAGTGGTGATAAAACCAAATGAAAAACAACTATATAGAG